>Ga0172367_10004716_pt1 | contig 16807 bp, 13 predicted proteins | sample Lak10m_FD_114542 | JGI IMG/M metagenome (GOLD analysis project Ga0172367, IMG submission 114542) | Freshwater microbial communities from Kabuno Bay, South-Kivu, Congo - kab_022012_10m | ecosystem: Environmental > Aquatic > Freshwater > Lake | place: Democratic Republic of the Congo: South-Kivu...
ATGGTCATTAAGTAGGGCTTGGGAGTCAGGATGTGTGCGCCATCAATGCCACCACCGCTAAAACCAATTGCCAAGGTGTCACGGGTCACAGGCCAGGATGTTTGCTTGATGACATCGACATTAGTCATGCCGTACTTAGCAAAAAAGCCTTTTTCTTTAGCGATAATTAACGGAGCAGCATCAGTTAAGGCGATAAATCCTAACTTCGCTTTGCTGGTTTCTACTGCTGGTGCGTTAGCGGAAACTTCAGTAGCAGGGTTTGTGGTTGCTGATGGAGAGTTATTAGAACAACCATGAGCCAAGATAGAAACTGCTGCTGCTGCACCTGCGGTGAAAAGAAATTGTCTTCTGGGAAAGTTTGCCATTTGCTTAGTTTTGAAGAATAAGGAATGAGGAAATATTGAAATATTAATTATGGGGTTTTGCACCAAAGTGATGAACAAGTAAATCTCGCAATACAGGCTGTAAATCTTCGCAGGGTATACCTTTGTGTAGGCGGCTTCCCAGATGTGGATCTTTGCCAACTTTGCCACCCATATAGATGTCTACCCCTTCTACGGCTTTACCATTTTTACTAGTTTTGGTCCCCATCAAGCCGATATCTGCAACTTGAGGCTGTCCACAGGAATTAGGACAACCCGTCCAATGAATTCGTACTGGACGAGTGAGGGTCAACTCAGCTTCTAAGGCTTGAACCATTTCCAAAGCGCGGTTTTTGGTTTCTATGAGAGCAAAGTTACAAAACTGTGCGCCTGTGCAAGAAACAAGGGATCTGGTCAACAAATCAGGGTTAATTGTGAACCTCTGTAGTAGAGGTTCTGTTAAAAATGTTGCTAAACGCGAATCAGGAATATTGGGAATGATCAGGTTTTGCTCAACTGTCAACCGAATTTCACTACTACCGTAAACTTCTGCCATATTGGCAATTTCAAACATATCTTTGGCATATAGCCGACCAACAGGAATATGTAAGCCTACGTAGTTTAATCCTAGTTGTTTCTGTTTATATACACCAATGTGGTCACGTTTTTCCCAGTCAATTTCGTCTTTGGCAGCTGCAGGTAACAGTGTTTTACCCAAACGCTTTTCTACTTCTGAACGGAATTTTTCTATGCCCCATTCATCAATTAGCCACATGAGGCGAGATTTAAGACGATTAGCGCGTAAACCGTGGTCACGATAAACTTCTAAAATCGCTCTACACACAGTTACCACATCTTCTGGAGACACCCAAGCATTGAGGGGAATGGCTGCCTCGCAGCGTTTAGCTGAAAAAAAGCCACCCACTAGGACGTTAAAGCCAAGGATTGAGGATGGGTAATCTTTCAAGGCTGGAACGAAAGCTAAATCGTTGATTTCTGCATGAACTGAATTGTCACGACCACCTGTGATGGCGATATTAAATTTTCGTGGTAAGTTGCTAAATTCTGGATTTCCTTGACCTTGATTGGTGAACATATCTTGAATTTGCTGCACCAATTCTCTGGTATCGAATAATTCATCTGCATCTAACCCAGCCACAGGGTCACCCGTGATATTACGGATGTTATCCATCCCTGATTGGATGCTAGTTAAACCAACTGCTTCAAATTTAGCAAAGATATCTGGTAAATCCTCTATTCTGATGCCCCGGAGTTGGATATTTTGTCTGGTAGTAATATCAGCACTACCATCATCTCCGTAACGTTGCAAGATTGTCGCTAAAGCACGCAACTGAGCGCTACTGAGAATACCATTAGGTAACCGCATCCGCATCATAAACTTGCCAGGGGTGACTGGGCGAAAAAATACACCCATCCACTTGAGGCGATGGTCGCGGTCGTTTATGTCCATTGCTTCCCAGCCTAGAGAGGCAAATTTTTCTATCTCCTTCTTGACAGCAAGCCCATCTTTTTCAGCTTTGAGTTTCTCGAACTTGTTGAGGTTGGTTTTGGTGGTAGTTACTGTGTCTGTCATGAACTAACTCTTTACGAAGAATGGAGAACTGTGGACGGTAGTTGCCAAATATCAATTAACCGGTAGTCTTTTGATTACTGGGTCTAAAAGTACGTATACTTGTTTTTGCCTGATTTCTCGTATTCAAGAGCCTTTCCAGGTGAATCATCTGCTACTCAATGAGTGGCAAAATCTAAGTCTATCGAGTTAACTCAAGTTGTGCTTAGTTGTGAAAAAGTTGTAATCTTTTGCATTTTGAGAATTTGTCAAGCAGGTTTAGTTACTGTTTATGTAACGATTTCGATACTTATGAGGTTAAGGTGAGATCATAGTTAAAATCGTATAAGGTGCTACCTTTTTTGAGTAATTTTATTTAAGATGCATCAATTCAGTGCAATTTCTGCATAAACATTCCTGAGTGCTGTATTTTGGTTAAGATCTTTTCCACAATAAATACTTGTTAAGAAATTGTTAAAAAGTTTCATACTATGAGATGATTTACAAATAAATATTTTTTCTTATTGATATAATGGGCGATCAATTTCCCTGGCTAACCGCGATTGTCATGCTACCATTCCTTGCTGCTTTGGTTATCCCCGTGTTACCCAATAAAGACGGCAAGTGGGTGAGATCCTATGCCTTGGGTGTGGGAGTTGCAGATTTGATATTGATGTCCTATACCTTTTGGCGGCATTATGATCCCAGCAATGCTGGTTTTCAAATGGAAGAAAATTATACGTGGATGCCTCAATTAGGTTTAAACTGGGCGGTTGCTGTGGATGGGTTATCAGTGCCGTTTGTACTTCTGGCTGGACTGGTGACAACACTCGCAATTTTTTCGGCTTGGCAAGTTGATCGCAGACCCGGCCTTTTCTATTTCCTGATGCTTGTACTTTATTCGGCGCAGGTAGGGGTATTTGTGGCTAAAGACTTGCTGCTGTTTTTCATCATGTGGGAAGTGGAGCTAATTCCGGTATACTTACTTATTTCCATATGGGGCGGGCAAAAGCGTCGGTACGCAGCTACAAAATTCTTGCTGTACACGGCTGCGGCTTCTATATTTATCCTTGTGGCAGGATTGGCAATGGCGCTCTACGGTGGCGGTAATATCTCTTTTGATCTGACTGCTCTCAGACTGAAGAATTACCCCTTGGGTTTAGAACTGTTGCTATATGCAGGATTACTGATTGCCTTTGGTGTGAAGTTGGCTGTGTTTCCCATGCATACTTGGTTACCTGATGCTCACGGAGAGGCTTCTTCACCAGTATCGATGATACTGGCAGGTGTGCTGCTGAAAATGGGTGGATACGGACTGATTCGCCTGAATTTGGAAATTTTTTCTGATGCACATATTTACTTTGCACCAGTTCTCGCTATTCTCGGAGTTGTCAACATTATTTATGGTGCGTTGAATTCTTTTGCTCAATCGAATATGAAGCGTCGGTTGGCTTATTCATCAATTTCTCACATGGGATTTGTACTGCTGGGTATTGCCTCTTTTACTGATTTGGGCATGAACGGGGCAATGTTGCAAATGATTTCTCACGGTTTAATCGCCTCGGTGCTGTTTTTCTTAGCCGGGGTAACTTACGATCGCACTCGCACCATGTCAATGGATGATATGGGGGGTGTTGGTCAAGTAATGCCGAAGGTATTTGCACTATTTACCATCAGTGCGATGGCTTCTTTAGCCCTTCCTGGTATGAGTGGGTTTGTGGGGGAACTCTCGGTTTTTATGGGGATAACTACCAGCGATGTCTACAGTTCTGCTTTCTGCATCATCACGGTTTTCCTCGCCGCAGTAGGAGTTGTTCTGACGCCGATTTATCTACTCAACCTGCTGCGAAAGGTATTTTATGGGACTAGTGCAGCGCTGATGTGTGATATTAATAATGGAGCTTTTGAGAATCAGGATAATGAAGGAACAGCTTGTTTTGGTACTGACTGCTTGCTGCCGAATCAAACTGTTTATAGCGATGCTAAACCTCGTGAACTGTTTATTGCTGCTTGCTTTTTAGTGTTGATTATTGGTATCGGCTTGTACCCTAAGCTGACTATGCAGATGTATGATGTCAAGACTGTGGCAGTGAATGCTCAACTTCGCCAATCTCTTATGACTATCTCCCAAACAAACCCTCATGTCTATGCTCGGGAATTGTTAGTTCCCATTATGCCAGGATTAAATACTTGGGATGATTTAGCGATAGTTACACCGACGGTGAAAGCTGTGCTGTAAGTATGGTAGCTTGATCACCTCTGTGGCTATGAAACCTCAGGCAAATGGGTAAGTCTGATTAAAAAACAGTATTAACCCTGGGTTTCTCTGATTTGTATTTTTGATTTTTGATCTAGAATTGTCTGTGTTTCAACCACGGACATGTCCATTTCAAGCAAGGAATGGTGAACAGTATCAACCAGCTTTTAGTGCAAGCACAAACAGCATATGCTGCGGCAGATTGGTCATTGTTGACTCAATATCTACAAGAATTGATTTTCACTCTAGACTCTACACAACAAGAAATAGTTAAACATCGGGAATATCTGCTGGAATTAGCGCTCTCGATTTTCGCTGCGGGGAGTTTTCAGCAACGTTGGGATGTTGCCAAAATTTTCAGGCAATTGGGAGATATCGCTATCCCGCCATTGATTGATATTCTAAAAGATGAAAATGCTGAAGAAAATTTACGTTGGTATGCGGCTCGCACTTTAGCCGAGTTTGACCACCCAGATGTCATAGTATCTTTGGTGGATTTGCTGAAAACTACTGAAAATGAAGAACTCAAAGCTCTAGCAGCATCAGCATTGGGGCAAATGGGTACTACGGCAATTACAGTACTGACTCCACTTCTCGCTGAGGAAGAAACAAAACTTTTAGCAGTGCGATCGCTTGCTTATATTGGTACTAAGGAAAGTATTACACCTCTGTTGAGTGTTGTCCAAGATTCCCAAGCAGCAGTCCGCACCACGGCCTTAGAAGCCCTGAGTAGTTTTCATGACGAAGATGTACTACCAGCATTATTAAATGCTTTAGATGATGTTGCAGCTACAGTCAGACGTGCAGCTGTGCTGGGTTTGGGTTTTCGCCGTGATTTATCTATAGAATTGGATTTAGTAGCGAGATTGCAACCGAGGTTGTTTGATTTTAATCTTGACGTTTGTTGTGCAGCAGCCATGGCTCTTTCCCGCATGGGTAGTGATGCGGCTGCGAAACATTTATTTGAGGTGTTAATTTCACCCAATACACCATTTGAGCTACAATTACAAGTCATCCGCGCTTTAATGTGGGTGGAAACTTTATCTGGTTTGACATATTTGCACCAAGCACTTGATCAAAGTACATCAGAAATACTATGGCAAGAAATGATTACGGTTTTAGGACAAGTGCAAAACCCGCAATTAATCACACCAGCTGCAGAAATTCTGTTGGATGTTTTGCAGTCACAGCATTTAGGCACATTTGCAAATGCTGTTCAGGCTAAGATTAAAAGTTTGATCGCTCTCGGTTTAGGGGAATTAGGAAATAACCAAGCTGTTGAACCATTAATTTTATTATTGGCAGATGACAGTCAAGTTGTCAGATTAAATGCGATGGCCGCACTAAAAAAACTGGATAAAGAACTGGTATATCAACAGTTACAGGAATTAGCCAATAATTTGACTCTCACACCAGACTTGCAACAACGAGTAACCATCGCCCTTGCAGAATGGTAACACATTAAAAAAATCTCCCACTGCTTAAAAATTGCAGAGAGGAGATTTACAGTTAAAGTTCGTCAGGTGATCGGAATAGATATTTATTTAGTATTAATCACTAGTAATTTAATTCCTCCCAAAGATAGATAAATATTACTTGAATATTTTCATCAATTTTTATTCTTCCCAGGATAGTTGAACTCAGTGGTGATGAAGAAGAAAGTATAAAAAGTCAGGAAGAATCTGGATGAAAACTTGCATAGTCAAAGGGCGAACGCCGATGTTTTTTCAATTTCATTATCCATAAATAAGCAACTTTCAAGCCACCATCAGCAAATTCCCTCAACTCATCCAGTGCCATTGTGCAAAGGGCAGTGCCGGAGGCAATCGCTTATTATCAGCTGATTTCTGCTACCTAGTACCCAGTATTTTCATCAAGACTTATGTCTAGTTAAGGATGTAATAACTGATTTTCTGATGTTAAAGTTTGAATATCGTCAAATTTGTTTGAATCACAACCAGAAAATGTCGATGGCAACAATATTACGTTAGGAGTGAATGTGAATACTATTTTTATCGTCTTCGACGCGCTACGTGAAAGCAAAAGTTTATTTTACTTACCCGGTGTAGTTGCTCTAACAGTTTTGAGTAATGGTTTGTCTGCCGTTGCTGAAACAGTAGATATTCAACCGCTGACTAAATCTTGTGTAAATACAACATCTATAGATGATATTAAATTACACCAGTTTGCCTACGCTAATACTCAAAAAGTTGCTGATGGAACACTCACACCTGTACCAGGAACAGCAATAACTTCATCAGCAGCCCTGATTTCCGAATCCAAACCCACTGCTCAATTTTCTCCTACTCAGGTAGCACAAGCGGATATTAGTTTGGGTCAACCTACTCGTGGTGGCAGAAGCTATATTGGTGTTGCCGGTAATATTGGTTTAGGTGGCGGTGACTCATCTTTAGGTGACGGTAATTTTGCAGTCATGGGTAAAGTGGGAGTGACAAATACCTTATCGATCAGACCCGCAGCAGTATTTGGTAACAACACTACAATTATGGTTCCCATCACCTATGACTTCAGCTTACAACAGGCTGATCCATTTGACGAACCCTTAGCGATCGCGCCTTATGTTGGAGCAGGTGCAGCTATTAGAACTGGTAATGATTCAAAAACAGCCTTGTTGGTATCTGGTGGTATTGATTTTCCTTTAACTCCTCGATTCACTGCTACAGCTGCGGTGAATGCTGGATTTTTTGACGAGACTGATGTCGGTTTGTTATTAGGAGTTGGTTACAATTTTTCTGGTTTTTAATGACATAATGTGAAACATAAAAGGCGAAGTTAACAATAACTTTTGCCTTTTACATTTCGCAAGTTTAACAATATAGAAAAGATGATTTAACTGAATTAATAGTTATATTAATAACATCTTGAACATCATATGAAATATATATTTTTTATCTTGATATGGGCAGCTAAATTATGTCATAATACTCAAAATATTAACTATCAGAGCTAACCTGCCAAAATTAACAAAGCTCCTTCCCACAGAATATAACAGTCTAAGTTTAGATCTAGTATTGCTTTTGGTAAAAATTATTTCAGTTTAAATAATACACAGGAAATCTTGGACAAAACTAGAGTTGATATATATGAATAAACCAGATCAAATAACCGATAATAAGACAAATTTTCTGGTAGAAAAGCAAAAAGAAGAAGAAGTTATGCATGATGTTCTTCTATTGTTGCAAAATTTAATTTCTAGAGAAGAAACTACAGTGAAGTTAGTATTAGATTCTCTATATGATGTAGGGTCAATTAATTTAATTAACCACAAGTTTCGCTCTGGAACTCTCAATACAACTTTGAAATTCATTTCCAGGACATCCAAGCCAATATTTAGAATTTTTGCTTGGCGGTGGTTTAAAAATAATGGTTCTCAATTAATCACTAACTGGCTAGCAAGCAAGGTTACTTTTACAACTAAAGAGAAACCAAAACCACAATTGGTTCTGGAACATCCGGAGATCAAGATTAATTCTGTTACCAAGCCTCAATATCAGCTTCAAGAAGTGAAACATCTGCGCTCTCAAGTAACATTGCTCACTGGTATTCTGGCGGGAGTTGTAACTATGTTAGGTGGTAGCTTTGTGTGGTTAGGTTATTCTCTGGAGCGATCGCATATGCAAAGAATTGTAGAATTGCAAACCCAGGTTAAAACTTTAGAAGCCAGTGTGAATGAGCCTGAATCAAAATTTGAGAATTAATTTGCCGAACTTGATGTGAAGAGGGGAAATTATAGCCCACAAACGTGGGCCGTGGAAGTTGTTATTGTGGATTAGGACTAACTTTGTCAATCACCTCAATTTTGCCATCTGGTGTTACAGTCCAAACATCGTATACACCGACAACATCACCATTAGCATCAACATCAACGTTACCGCTTGCGCCTTGGTAATTAATATCTTCACCTTCTCGGAGTAACTTCAGCCCTTCGCAGACATCAGTAACTTCTGTACCAGGCTCATTAGCAACTTCACGGAGTTTTTGAGAAATACCAACCCCCGTGTTTTCCTGGGCGGCTTGTGCAGCAAGTACCAATAAAGCAGCTGCATCCCAAGCTTGGGGAGCATATTCCCCTGGTGAACCGCCTTTTTTCTCTTGCCACAGCTTGTTAAAATCAGCTAATGCTTTACCATTAGAACCTGGCACTGTACCCAAGGCGCCAGTGAGGAGATATTTACTGTCGCTACCTTTACCTACTTGGTCAGGGAAAGTGGGTGATTTGACTCCATCTGTGAGGAGAATTTGCACACCTTCTGTCAAACCTTGCTGATAAGCCGTTTTGAGGAGGAGACTACCAGTTTCAGCGTAAAGCACGGCTATGACTGCATCTGGCTTGTCAGCAAAAGCTGCTGCTGCTTCAGTATCAAATGTTTGAGCTTTGGGGTCGTAGCGGACAGGCTTATTTTTATTAATTACAGTTCCACCCAATTTTTCAAAAGCTTCTACAAATGCTTTTTCAAAGCCAACCCCATAGTCATTATTAATGACAACTGTAGAAACTCGCTTATAACCTTTTTGATTAGCTAGTTGAGCTAATGCTAATGCTTGGTAGGTGTCAGGAGGAGCGGTACGTGCCCAAAAGCCTTTAAAGTCTCCCTTTTGTGCCTTTTCTGTAAAAACTGGACTGGTACTACCAGGAGAAATTATCATGACTTGATTAGGTACAGCAACTGAGACAGCAGCAGTAGAAACACTGCTAGCAAAGGAACCAACTACGCCAGCTACTTTATCCAAAGTTGCAAATTTAGTCATCCCAGCCGCACCAGATCGAGGATCGGTTTGGTCGTCTACTTCCACTAGGGTAACTGGTTGGCTATTAACGCCCTCACAAGCGTTAACAGTTTCCACTAGCAAAGGAATTGAACCTACCATTTGCTGTCCGATAGAAGCTAAGTCACCTGTTGTTGGTAGTAGAGTACCAATTTTTAATCCTTGACTACTATTAGTTGTGCTATTGGTGTTGTTAGCATTTTCGCAAGCACCTAGGAGAAAACCGGCTGCTAGACTAGCTATACTCAATGCTAAAGCAGTGTTAATTCTTGGCATAGTTTACTTTTACTCCTGAAATATTTAGGAGTCTAAAAGTAAGATTCAAACTAGGTTGTTAGTTAGCCCAATCTTAAAAGACTCCAAAGGATAAATCATAGCATCTACCTAGGGGAGTACAACTGTTTACTGATACATTAATATCTGTTTGAATGCGACAACAACAGGCAAACCCTAGTTGCTCATGTTGAAAGGTTTGAAACGGAGAGGGAGGGATTCGAACCCTCGGTACGGAGTTACCAACCGTACAACAGATTAGCAATCTGTCGCTTTCGACCACTCAGCCACCTCTCCAGATGGGCTACAGATAATGATAATAGCAAACTTCTTTGAGTTAGTCAACTGCAAAAATTTGAGATTTGAGTTTTGTCAGAAATTGGGGCTTGCGCCCCGTCGCTATCCATCCCCACCGCATAAGCGGATGGGGAATTCGGGGAGGTTGGTTAAAGTACTTGCGATCGCATCCACGCCACTGGCAAAGAACATAATTTTTGCCATTGAGGTACGTAGGCACGACGAGTAAACACGTTGTAATCGTTGCGTTCAATTATAGTTAAAATGCGACTGTAATGCATGAGAGCGGCCCATACAGGCCAACGGGCATCAGTAGACAAGTAAGTAATACCTTTTTGGGCCTTGGTATAAAACTCTCTGGCTCTATTAATTTGAAACCGCATTAGGGAGCGCCAGCGATCATCTACTACACCTTTAAATAAATCTTCCTCGGTGTAATTAAATCGCGCCAAATCCTCCAAAGGAATATAAATTCGTCCACGTCGTGCATCTTCTCCCACATCTCTGAGGATATTGGTGAGTTGCTTGGCAATTCCCAAGGCAATTTCTTCAGCACTTGGCACATAAGGCTGTTGTTCACAGTTCCACGGGGCTGTGTTTTTGGTTTCATCCAATCCCATGACTGACGTTGACATTAAGCCCACAGTACCAGCGACGCGGTAACAGTATAGATATAAATCCTCAAAGGTTTCGTAGCGACTGCGATATAAATCCATGTGCTGGCCAGCAATCATGTCCCGGAAGGGCTGAATGTCGATTGGAAAGCGTCGAACAGTATCCGCTAAAGCTACATCATAATTTTCTACTGGGTTTCCAGCAAAAATTGATTCCAGCTGCTGTTCCCATAAATCTAGGGTTTTGGGGGTAGTCATGGCAGATCCAGGGCCATCTACCAGTTCATCTGTGCGGCGACACCAAGCGTAAATCGCCCAAATAGCTGGACGTTTTTCTTCGCTCAGGAGCAAAGTGCTTAGGTAAAAGGTCGCGGAGTACTTGGCTATAAGTTGCCGACAAAGTTTGTAAGACTCGTCTACAGAGACCAGCGTTTTCATGCGCGGAGGGGAATCAGGCAGTTGCAGCATTCGTTGCGGGCGGTCGGGTTGGCGTTTGCAGGGTTGAAGAATTTGCTACCGGGAGTGCTTCAGAGATTGCCTGCGCTGTCAGCTTACCAGAAAGTACAGCACCTTCCATACTGGCTAAGTAGCGTTGCATGGTGTAATCCCCAGTCAAATAAAAGTTAGTTATGGGGGTTTTCTGAGAGGGGCGATACTGTTGACGACCAGGAGTCGCTTTGTAAACTGAACGCGGTGTTTTCACTACATGGTATTTCAACAATTGCGCTGGATTTTCTCCTCCAAAATGGTTGGGGAAGAGTTTTTCCAACTCAACAATAGTTGCGGTAACAATTTCCTCATCTGATTTTGTGATCCAATCTTTTGCCGGAGCTAACACTAATTCCAGCATCGAGCGATCAGGATTAGCATATTCACGACAAGTATTACTCATATCAGCATAAACGCTGAGGAGGGGCGATCGGGAAAATAGCAGGTGATCAATTTTTGTTAATTTACGATCAAACCACAAATGTACGTTAATTACAGGTACGCCTTCTAGCCCTTCTAGCTTCTGGAAGAACTCCAGCTGCTGCCAAGCTTCTGGTAGCATCACCTTAAGGGGGTCAACTGGCATAGCGGATACGTACAAATCAGCCGTAAAGACTTCATCTTCTGCCCCATTTAACCCTCTGAGTAAAAATCCTTTCACAGTACCATCAGGGTTCAGCAAAATTTCTTTTAATGGTGCATTCAGGCGCACCTCACCACCGCCCTCGGTGATGTAGTCTACTATGGGCTGACACAAGCGTTCCGTTGGTGAACCATCTAAAAACGCCATTTTTGAGCCATTTTTTTCTTGGAGAAAGCGATTCAGGGCAGTTAGCAAGATGGTAGCAGAAATTTCATCTGGGCCGATAAAGTTGAGTGACTTGCACATGGCAATAAAAACTTCTTTATTCACCCGTTCAGGAATGTTTTGCTTACGCAACCACTCTGTCCAAGAGTATTGATCCATTTCCTCAACGTACTTCTGCCCCTGAACCATTGCCGGAATTAGACCTAATCCAAATTTAATTTTTTCCGGCCATGTCAGCATGTCGTTGTTTCTCAGAATTGCCATCACACCATTGAACGGAGCTGGTAAATCTGGAAAATCGAAACGGCTGTAAGTTCCTGGCGCTTCGGGCTGGTTGAAGATCATTGTGTGTTCTTTCCACTGCAATCGATCTTCAATATTTAACTCTTTAAATAGTTGCAGCATATTGGGATATGCGCCAAAAAAAATGTGTAAACCCGTTTCGTACCAGTCTCCATCAGAGTCTTGCCACGCAGCCACCTTGCCACCCAATACATCCCGGCGCTCCAAGACAATGGGAGTGTGACCTGCGTCTGTGAGATATTTCGCGCAGGATAACCCTGCTAGACCAGCACCCGCGATCGCTACTCGCATTTAAACTTACTGCCTTCCAATATTTTTTGATCGTTTTGTCGTTCTCATTATACGTTGCAATCCGTTACATTTGGCAGGGATTCTGCCACCCCTTGTTCAAAAACTTCTCTGCCAGGCAACTTGATTATGATACACAAACAACAGCACACCCCCGGTATCATTACCACTTCAGTAATTCATCCTGTGGATGTGAGGCAAGATTTTTGTTTCCATCCCACTTAACCAGATTACTGTCATTACCGATTTTCGCGACTTAGCAGTTAAAAATAATTTTCCACCACTGTATCTCCTACACCAAGGACACTCTACGCAAATTAGTAGGTGTCCATAGAAATCACTACTATAACCCAGATTGCATTTATTTGATGGTAATTATTTGACTGATTGCTGAAAAATTGACAAATTTTTGCTTATCTATGCTATCCAAATAACAAGACTCAATTAAGAACTAGATCAATTATCTCATCTCCTATGGCGACATCTACTGCAGAGAATTCCTTTAATTCTAATGAAATGGTATCGATGTTAAAACAGATTACGCCTGTGATTCTGACTTACAATGAAGCAGCGAATATTGAGCGTACCCTCCAACAACTTTTTTGGGCTAAAAAAATCATAGTTGTTGATAGCTATAGTACCGATACAACCTTAGAAATTCTCAACTCCTATTCCCAAGTAGAAGTATTTAAACGTAAATTTGATACCCACGGTCAACAATGGAACTATGGCTTAGAGCAAGTCAAATCTCCTTGGGTACTTTCTTTGGATGCAGATTATGTAGTTACAGATGATTTAATCTCTGAAATGGCAGCTTTACCTGTGGATGGAGAAATTGATGGCTACTTTGTCAAGTTCAATTACTGTGTGTTGGGCAAACCTGTTCGCAAAACCAGAATACTTCCTCCACGTCAAGTTTTGTTTAAAAAAAGCAAAGCCACTTACATTGATGATGGACATACACAGGTTTTACAATTGACTGGTAAATCAGCGTTACTCTCTAGCTATCTGTACCACGATGATCGTAAATCGTTTAGTCGTTGGTTATGGTCACAGGAACGCTACACAGTGTTAGAAGCCAAGAAAATACTAGAAACTCCCGTCAACGAACTTGATTGGGTTGATCGAATCCGGAGAAAAAAAATCTTGGCTCCTGGGATGGTTTTTTTCTATTGTTTGATTATTGAAGGGTGGATTTTCAATGGTTGGCATGGTTGGTATTACGTATTCCATCGCGTTCTAGCAGAAACTATTCTGGCAATTCGGCTTATTGAAGCAGAGAAATTAAAAAATCAGTAAAATCATGCTACTTTAATTAGGTATCAATTCCTGGCATTGGCAACACACATCAAAATTAATGCAGCCTAGATGCGAACCGGGTTTATGCCTGATTACTTCTGAGCTATAGGCTTAAGAAAGCGAATTTTTACAAAAAATAAAGTATTGGATTGTATCAGGTTTTGCTCATATAGTAATCTTCCCAAGGAATAAACATGTATATAAAAAACAGCTTTTTAACTGCTATTACCTCCTGAGCAGGATTTGTTTGTTAATTAATCATTTGTTAATGAATCACAGGTCAAGCATTATGGCAACATCTCAACAGCTAGAAAGCTTTGGACGTCACTTAATAGTTGGTGTTTCTGGTACTTCATTAAGTGATGATGATAAACGCATCCTGAGTGAATTCAAACCAGCTGGAGTAATATTTTTCGCTAAAAACTTTCTGGATGGTCATCGTTATGAAGTTTGGCTGGAAAACTTTAAGGAGCTAAACGAGCAAATCAAAAAATATACTGAACGTGATTCCATGTTTATGACATTAGATCACGAAGGGGGAAGGGTAGTTCGGACACCTCCACCAATTACCCGCTTTCCCTATGCTTTATTATTGCCAGAGACAAAAACAGGAAAAAGCTTATCGTCAGTACGTCAAGTAGCAACAGCTACTGGTATAGAATTAAAATCCTTGGGAATAAATTTGTCTTGGTCTCCTGTAGCAGATATTTTTTCCCATGCTCAAAATCCGATTATCGGGCCTCGTGCCTTTGGTCGCAGCCCAGAAACAACAGCTGAAGCGGTGCGTGAATACTATCAAGGACTACAGGAAGCAGGAATATTAGGATGTGCTAAACATTTTCCTGGACATGGAGACACCAGCAAAGACTCTCATATTGAATTACCAATACTCAACCTCTCCTTAGAAGACCTGCGGAAACGAGAACTGATACCATTTCAAGTACTCATAGCCGAGGAAATTCCTTTAGTCATGACAGCTCACATTTTATTCCCCAAGATAGATGCGTATTTGCCGGCAACACTTTCTCCAGGGATTCTCAAGAGCATACTCAGGGAAGAATTGGGCTTTAAAGGAGTGATTGTATCTGACGACCTAGATATGAAAGCTGTGTCAGATATGTTTACCCATGCCGGTACCGTAGCACGCGCCTTTAATGCTGGCTGTGACTTATTTATCGTTTCCCGTAATATTGATTCAATATCTATTGAGAGTACCTATGGGATGGCTGAAGATTTTGTTAATTCCTTAACTGATGGTAGCTTAGACCAATCAGTTGTAGCCGCAGCCAAAGAAAGAATTGACAAATTACTAGCAATCACCCCCCAATATATGATCCATACCTTGGAGCAAGATATACTCAAACAACACGCTGAATTAGCGATCGCTTGTGCCTATTAGGGAAAATTAGACTGTCTGAAAATACACTCTAACTAACTAAACCCCTGTCATAGCCTAGCCTATTACGGTAAAAATCGGTCTAAAGCAGCTTTTAACTGTTCAATTTCCACTTCCATATTGCCTTCTTGTGCTGCTCTAGCAATACACTCACTTAAATGTTCATCTAAAACAATTCTCGCTACTTTATCCAAAGCGCCCCGCACAGCTGCAATTTGCAATAAAACATCAGGACAAGGGGTATCCTGCTGCACCATTGTTTTAATACCGCGAATATGGCCTTCTATGCGTGACAGGCGATTGACAATTTTCCGTAGTGACTCTTGACTATGAACGTGAGAATGAACCGAATTTCCATGCCCGTGAGTATGATTGTTTTGGTCGTCTGCATTGTGAGTGTGAGGATTTTTGATTGGTTGGGATGCTGACGAAGATTCTTGAGCTAATCGGTTTGATCCGTTCATGATTATCTAAGCACTGGTAATACTCAGATCCTAGCCTAGAGACTCAAGAATCAAAGAAAAAATATTTCCTGAAGTTAACCCCAGTCAAACAGTTAAATTTCGTGGTCTCGTAGTTTTAAACCTAAACCCTCCCGACGACTGCGGAGGTCGTAGTAAATGACAGCTGTGAGAGTTTGATAAAAGGGTAAAATCACAGCACTAATACTAAAAATGATGGCTAGCAAAAATAGAAAATAAAGTAAAGCATATAGACTAGATCCATCTAGTATCAACGGTAAGAAAACTAATTCTAACAAACTAGTCATAACTGGCATCATAATCCGAGCCGGGATGGTAATTAAAAAAGCCACAAAGTAAATCAACAACAACCGCCAGCCGTAACCCTGAGTTAATTGCCAACTGCGACTAATGGCTGACACCCCGTCAACATTTTCTTCAATAGCCAAGACCTCATATACTAAGCATAACCTCATTATGATCCAGAAACTGGCTAAGGTTACCACAATCAGACCCACCAAGGTAATCAGACCCAAAAGAAGAACAGCAGCAGAATTTTCGTATGGAAATATCAAGCCCCAGAAAACCCCTAAGATGACAAGTATAATCACTATACTTAGGCTAAATCCCACAACCATAAAAAATAATAACACCATCGCCATTAAAAACTGCCACAACCGAGAATTAACAAAGCGTTGACCAGAGGGGATACTTTCTGGCTGATTCACCAATTCACCGAAAGCCAAGCGGGAAATCAGAGCTGTGAGAGCTATAAACTTAACCCAACCATAGACGGGAACTAAGACCCAAAGGTGGGCCTTGAGTGCTAGGAAAAAATAGTCTTGAACATGAGAACGATACAAGCGTATTCCATTACTGATAACCTTACCTACACTCAGTGGTTGTGTGGGATCAGGAGAACCAATATTTCCCGCCATAGACCTAAAGCCTCGTTGAGATTACAGATATATGTAAGTATTGTACAGTAATTTAATTACAAGTAATTATAAGTAATACCAATTTTTCGTCAGAAACCGACAAAAACAATGCCAAGGCCAATACACAAGGGTTATTATCGATTTTGTCAAAATAAATGTAGGAAGATGTTTCATAACGTCTCACAATTAACCTTCTAGATGAGGTTGTGATTATGCGATTTTCTCAAGTAAGCGCTTTTCTACGTCAATTCAGTTCTTATCTGTTAGCCATGATTGTAGGTGTAGCGTTAACGGTGGGTACTTTTCATGTGTTACCTTCCCAAGCCAACCCGGCGCCGACTGTGGTCAGGGGTGAGGATGATATGACCATACCAACCCAAACATCAGGTATCAGCCCCCAACAGGAATCCCCCGCTAAGGTGGCTATAGGTAGCACTAGTTTTGTTACCGCTGCTGTAAATCGTGTGGGAAAGGCAGTAGTACGTATTGATACGGAACGCACTATTGCTCGTCGTATAGACCCATTTATGGAAGACCCATTCTTTCGGCGGTTTTTTGGTGATGGTTTCCCTCAACAATTGCCTCCCGAACAGTTACGCGGTTTAGGTTCCGGGTTTATCATTGACAAAGGTGGTTTGGTTTTAACCAATGCCCATGTGGTTGA
>Ga0172367_10004717_pt1 | contig 16807 bp, 14 predicted proteins | sample Lak10m_FD_114542 | JGI IMG/M metagenome (GOLD analysis project Ga0172367, IMG submission 114542) | Freshwater microbial communities from Kabuno Bay, South-Kivu, Congo - kab_022012_10m | ecosystem: Environmental > Aquatic > Freshwater > Lake | place: Democratic Republic of the Congo: South-Kivu...
AAATCGGGTAAACCTACAACTATTAAAGGAGAATTTCCTGATAAGTTGGGAAAAGCCGTTTTTTGTCTTTTTTCAAAAATGAAGATCGAGGCGTCACGTCTTCAACTCAGTCTATGTAAGTTTCTTTGAAAATATCCTTCACTTGCTTATTTGTTCCTTCTGCCAGAAATCCTATCGTTTTTGTTACCCTACTCTTGTCTATGGCCCGAATTTGATCTATTACTATCCAATTTTCTTGTCCATCCAAATCAAAACGTACCCTTGTCGGATAGTTTCTTGATTGGTAGGTTACAGGACAAACGACAAGCGTATCCAGATGTTTGTTCATTTCGTTTGGCGAAACAATAACACATGGGCGCTTTTTCTTAATTTCGCTACCCATAGGTGGGTCTAAATTAACAACTATAATGTCATATTGTAAAAAAGTTGTCATCGTTTAATCCCATTTTTCGTCATCAAATACACTATCTATAAGCAACTTGTCATCTCCGTTTTTATGCATTTCTGCAAAGGCATTTTCCCAGTTTTTTCGTGGTTCGGTAACTGGTTTTAGAACGATATAATCATTCTCCAAAACCAATTCTACCTTATTGGTAATTTGGTATTTATCTAAAAGGGTTTTACTTAATCTAATCCCTTTTGAGTTTCCAACCTGAACAATTGAAACCTGAATAGATATCATATTTTTACATTTATGTAGTTACAACGTAGTTACAACTCATTTTGTTTCACAACAACATCCTTAGCCTAATATTCTCCCCAGCACTTCTTTAATATTTCCAAAACGATGATCTGTTTCATAAAAATAAAGGTCAGGGTTTACTTCATTTTCTTCCATATAAGCCCGAAGCTCATCAAAATTTAGTAATTCATCTTCCGTTGCCAGATGAATGGCATATTTATTTCCCTTATAGTCCTTCAGATTTGTAAGGACAAAATGTTCAAACTCTTCGAGTTGATTCATATATTCGGATGTAAATATCCATTTTTCTCCGGTTTTAAAATTTTCCTGCACTGTATCCCTGGCGGTAAGCAAAGTGAGTGTAGGTCTCCAGCTGGGATTGATGGCGTGTGCTACCACTCTGTCATCCTCGAATTTTGTTCGGAAATAGTTGGTGTAAAATCCTCCTAATGAGGTACCAACCACGAATACGCTTCCTGTCTGGTGTTCTTCAATGAGCCGGTTTATTTCATCTATTGCCTTTTTAGGTTCATAACTAAGCTGCGGCGCTATTAATTCATAATCAGCTTCCAACAGATTTTCTTCCAGATACGCTTTGATTTCCTCTGCTTTCTGACCTGGCCCAGAATTAAAGCCATGGAGTAAAATGATTCTATTTTGCTTCATTGTTTAAAAATATTTAATTATCAATCAACAAGATAACCAAATTCGATTAAACGCTACTTCAGATTCAGGGAATTACTTTTGGGAACAAGAAGCACCTTATTTTTTCTGAAAGATATTTAAAATTATACCATTTTTCGAAACATATATTAAAATTGACCCTAATTGTCTTTTAAAATTAGGGGGTTCACAAATAAATTTTTACATTTACAAACCCTTTGCTTTAATTATGAAACGTTGATTGTACGCTGAAAATGCATCTTCCTGATTCAAATGAATTACCTGTAAATTGAAACAGATTCCATTATTTTTATAATGAACAGCTATCCTTTTTTCAAAACTCAGAAGGTCAGCAGATCCACATCGGTCAGGCAAGCTTTTTGACAAATATTGTTGGCGACAGACACATACTCAGGATTTGCATATTTTGTTGAAGCCATTTTAAGAAGCCAGTACGAGACCTGGTAATCTTTACTTTTTATCTGTTTATACGCCCACTCCTTTTCATTTTTCAAATAGGGAATCAGCCATTGTAAACTTTTTTGTAAACTTTTCCCATCGGCGGTTTCATAATTCCACAGATTGGCATTTACATTTTCAGCCAGCCTTGCGATATTAAAAAAACCAGCCAGATTCATGTTGGTATAACCCCAGGAAACGGTCCGTTCCAGTTCAAAAGGTTGGCTGCCATCGGGTTGCAGTTGACTTTGAATGCGTGCTTTTGCCACATCAACTTGTTTTTTAGCCAATGCAGGTTGATCAGTAAAAAGCGCGTAAGCCATAATTTGCACGTCATAGTAGGTGCCATGATTATTGTGCTCGTCTGCTTCGTCTTTTCCCATCGGACTTTCAAGGAGCCAGGTCAGATAATCGGCAAACCATTTTTTAAGCCCTTTATGATCTTCTTTTGACCAATTTTCTGAAGCAGTCAATAAGATGACCGCATCGATGAGTCTTGGAAAGGAGCGTGTTTCGATGATACCGATACCCCGCCCCGTGTTGATACCGGGAATACCCTGTCCAAAATTCAAATGAGGATTTTGCCTGGTTTCAGGATCCAGAAACCAGGTTTTGAGTAATCGCGCAGCATGAGCGGCATAGCGTTCATCTTTTGTAAAATAAAAAGCGAGGGCCAGCAGTTCTGTTTCATCAATAATATAATCCATTTCTTCGGAGTCGCTGATGTCATAATATTCCGGATTCCGCTCCCCGTCCCTGCGAATGTAAGGAAGCCCGTCGGGTTTTGTGGTGTCGGCCCACCAGTAAGGAGCCTGACTCATGTAATCATGTTTATCGCCACTTGGCGGCACCTTTTTTTTATTCATTACAGAATATATCTTCCCTTCCTTTACTATTTGATCTGCCTTTGCCTGGACATTCTTCAACGCCTTTAATTTTTCTGCCTCCTGATTTATAATAGCTTGTTTATTTTTCAATAATACTTCGCCATGGAGCAAAAATGTAGATGGCGCCTTTTGGGCAAAGATATGGCTACCAAAGAAAGCGATACAAACAGCGATTTGAAAAAATATTTTTGTCATTTTTAGTTATTGTGTTAGGTATGTTTTTTGCGATTAAAGACCAGTACCTTTTTTCTGTGCATTTTTTTTGTCCACATTACTTTTATGTCTGCCACTTCCATCGGCATCATCTATAATGCCCCCTTCCGGATTAATGGATTTCAATACGGCAGAAAGTCTCGTTCGGGCAGACATCACAAATTCATCTTTTGAGTCTGTAGGAATCAATATTTCCTCAAAGGGGGCATTTCGCATATCAAAAAGTTCATTAGCCCTATTCAACTTCCATTTATCCTCTCTAACGTACCATTGATTACCAAGTTCCATAAAAATCCATTCCCGGGGCGTTCCTTTTTCACCTTTAAGTTGAGGAGCAAAACTTTTCCCATCTAATATCACATTTTCGGGTAATTTAGCCCCTGTCAAGGCGGCTAAAGTAGGCATCCAGTCTGTTGCATCCACCAAATCATTGATAACTTTACCCGGTTCAATACCTGATTCCCAGTTTACAATCCATGGAACCAGGCTACCCCCTTCCAGCATATCCCCTTTTTTGCCTGATAACTTTTTACCGTTTACAGTAGTTCTTGCAGCACCTTCGGCAGCTGTACCATTGTCACCCATAAAAACGATTAAGGTATTTTCCCTCATTTTCATGCTATCCAATGCCTTAACTAATTTTCCGACCAGCTTATCCATATAATTTATATTATCGGTGTAAAGGTCTTTACTATCGGGTTTACTATCTGGTGTTGGTAAAATTTCACCATGAATATGCGACATAGAATAATAGGCAAAGAAAGGATTTTTCTTATTTTTCGAAATAAAATCAACCACTTGATTATGCATCAGATCGGGAAGATATTCGCCATCCTGAAGAGGCACCACCTTCCCGTTTTTTGTATAAGATTTATTTGAAGGCTGGGTATTCCAGTATTTACCACTGGCTTGAAAGCGCATATATTCATCGAAACCAAAATCAGAAGGCTGCAAGGGAAATTGAGACCATTTTCCCACCATTAGAGAGGTATAACCTGCTGTTTTCAACACACTTGGTAAACAAATTTCTTTCGTTGGTTCCAATTTACCAACCCTATCCTGATTGGTAGTTCCCGTGCGAAAAGGTTGGCGCCCGGTCAGAATCAATGCTCTGGAAGGGCCACACAATGGCGCTGTATAACCGTGGGTGAAGCGCATACCGGTGCTGGCCAGTTTGTCAATATTCGGTGTTTTAAACTGATCTGAGCCATAACAGCTGATGTTTCCGATACCTAAGTCATCGGCAAGAATAAAAATAATATTAGGCTTTTTCGTTTTTTGGGCCGTTGAGATATGCCCTATAGAAAGAAAAAGCAATAAGAAGAGAAGATTTTTCATAGATTTCAGGTGAAGATAACGGGATAAAGTCTGGCTTCCAGGAATGCAAAAGGTTTAATATCTAAAAGTAATTTTTTATTCACTTAAAATGTGCATTCTCATTAAAAAAGTAATCTCAGAGGTTCATAATTCAAGGATTTCATATTTAATGTAAGGGTTATTTCCTATATTACATAAATGAACTATTTTTTTTAAAATTAAAGTCTGCTGATGTCTCATACATTTTTCTGCACACTGCTGGGCGTTACCCTTTCCATTTCCGGGTTTTCCCAGTCAAACCTGGATAGCCTTTTGATTGAAAAAAAGGTACAATCCAGTGCTAAAAAGATAAATCTTCCCAACGGAAATATCTTATATGATTTTGAAAAAGATTTTTTTGGAAAATTAAGGGTGGATATCTCCATGCTTTCACCGGGTGATACCGCTGTCCTTTATATTGGAGAAAAATTAGACGAATCAGGTAAAATTGACAGGAAACCGGGTGGAAATATCCGCTTTTACCGTTATATGGTGACAAAAAATACAACAGATATCCTTTTTCTGCCCAATGTTCCAGATAAGAAAAACACCTCGGGAAATGCAATCCGTCTTCCTATTTCTATGGGGATTGTGGCGCCATTCAGATATGCTGAAATTGAAAAAAGCCCTTATGCAGGGAAAATTAAACTTGCCAGAGAATATTTTCATTACCGGTTTAACGATCAGGCCTCTTCGTTCAAAAGTAATGATAAAGCGTTGAATGCCATTTGGGATTTGTGTAAACACACCATAAAAGCGACCTCTTTTATGGGTTTATATATCGACGGGGACAGGGAAAGGATACCTTATGAGGCAGATGCCCTGATCAATCAACTATCGCATTATGCCCTGGATACGGAATACAGTATTGCCCGAAATACCTTTGAACACCTCATGCTTCACCCAACCTGGCCCACCGAATGGCATTTGCAAATGCATCAGATTGCCTGGTATGACTATCTATATTCTGGAAATACGGCTTTGATTAAAAAACACTATGATCTGCTTAAACTTAAAACACTGGAGGCTTTCGAACAACCCAACGGACTTATCAGTACTACCGCAAAGCCGCAGCGAAAATCATTTCTCGATGCTATACATTACGTGACCTTTGACAATAAACAAAGTCTCCGCGACATTACTGACTGGCCGCAGAGGGGAAATAAGGTAGCGGGGCCCGAATATATTGGTGAATCTGATCAATTTGTTTTTTGCGATTATAACAGTATTATCAACGCTTATTATTACCAGTCGCTGAAGCTGATGAAAAAATTCGCCGAAATTACCAATCATCAGGATGATGTGAAGTATTATGACCAAAAAGTTACTAAATTATTCCAAAACTATAATAATCAGTTTGTTGACGCTTCGACGGGCCTCATGAAAGACGGAGATACCACCCTGCACAGCTCTTTCCATGCCAATTTCTTTGCGCTTTGTTTTGGATTGGTCATGGATGAGCATAAGGAAAAGGTGAAGTCGTTTCTCAAATCGAAAGGTATGGCTTGCAGTGTTTACGCTTCGCAGTTTTTTATGGATGCTTTATACAATGAGGGTATGGGCGATTATGCCTTGGAAATGCTCACAAAAAAGGATGAGAGAGGCTGGTATCACATGATTGAAGTTGGTGCAGGTATGACTATGGAAGCCTGGGATTTAAAATTTAAACCCAATCTGGACTGGAATCATGCCTGGGGAGCTGCTCCGTCCAATCTTATTGCCTTCCGATTGATGGGCATCCAACCATCAAGTCCCGGATTTACAACAGCATCCATTAAACCTGAAATTAGTACCTTAACGCTGGCAGAGATTCGTGTTCCTACTGCACTTGGCACTATTTATGAGAAAATCACCCAGGATGAAAAGCATTATCAGGTAGATCTGGAGTTGCCCCCTGGGATGAAAGCACAAGTAGAACTTCCTGCATTTCAAGAGGACATACAAAAGCTAAAAATAACGGGAACCACAGTTTCTCCTGCTTTAAAAAATGGAAAATGGGTTTTTGAAAATATTCAGGGGAAAATACAGGTTACCTTAAAAAAATAAGCTTATGAAACAGGCTATCCTATGCATCAGTCTCTTCCTTCTTGTGGCAGTTCAGGTAATGGCACAATCCATTACGGAAATACCTGTCTGCCCTTTAGGAAATGAGTGGAAATGGGTACCCGCTTTCAGTGATGAATTTGAAGGCACGATGCTGAATGCTGAAAAATGGTGGGATTTTAATCCTGCCTGGGTAGGTAGAAAACCAGCTTATTTTGACAGAAACAATGTGGCAGTAAAAAATGGTCATCTTGAATTATCAGCCAGAAGCCTTGATCCGTCAGAAGTGAGTGTGGAGAACAAGGCTCGGGGGCTGGATAAGTTTTCTACCGCCATAGTAAAAAGTAAGCACCGGATTTTGTACGGCTATTTTGAAGCCCGAAGCCGGTCTATGCGTTCCGGGGTTTGTAATGCTTTCTGGTTATATGATCCGCTTGATGCCGACAAAAAATATCGGGAGGGAGATGCTTCTGAGGAAATTGATATTTTTGAACTTTTTGGTAAACTGCCTGATCCTCAGCTTCAACGTACTTTTTGGGCAACGGTTCACCGATACGAAACTCCTTATGTAGAATCGGTGGTTAATAAGAAGAAGACTAAATTGCCCAATTATTCATTTAAGCAATTAATGCCTTACGATTTTTACGCCGATTTTCATGTTTACGGATTGCTTTGGACGCCGGAAAAATTAGTCTGGTATATTGATGGGAAAGAAGTATTTCAGCGAGTCAACGATTATTTTCACAGACCCCTTCATATTGTTTTTGATGCAGAAATTATGGAAGACTGGGTGGGACTTCCCGACACAGCAGATCTCCCCTCTGTTTTTTCAACTGATTATGTGCGGGTTTGGCAGGTGAGATAGAATTATGGTTATAATATTCAACGATTCGCTTTTTTTCTCAGACAATTTTCAGTTCTTTCCAAAACTGAGCTGACGAAATTACATTTTCTTTCTTAATATCATTCATTCCATTTTGTAATTTTATTTTGTTGAGTTCAGATATTTGCATTTCTTCCATTAGTTTATTGCAAATATAAGCGTTTATAAAATCTATTTCAATTTATCATTCTACCAGAACCAATCTTATACCTATGAAGTCCGACTTATTATTTGGATTCAGGTGATTTCTATAAGCACTGCGGGAAACTTCGGCGTCACTTCCCCAGCTTCCGCCTCTATAAATTTTTACCTGTCCCTCCGACGGACCTTGCGGATTATTAGCGGAAGCATTGGGATAATCCCCATACCAGTTACTGCACCATTCCCAAACATTGCCATGCATGTCGTACAAACCCCATGCATTAGGGGCAAAACTACCTACGGGGAAGGTTTTCTGTCTATATAGACCTGTTGCATTTCCGTTATATGGATAATTTCCATCATAATTAGCCTGATCGGTAGTCAGATTATTTCCGGTATTAAAAGGCGTATCACTTCCTGCTTTACAAGCATATTCCCACTCTGCTTCGGTAGGCAATCTGCAACCCAACCATTTGGCAAAAGCATCGGCATCCACCCAGTTTACATTGATAACGGGTCTGTTTTCCCTGCCCCAGGTATTATCCTTAGGTTTAGCTCTACCTGTTTCCTCGCAAAAAAGATCATATTGGGCAAAAGTAATCTCGTATTTTGACATTTTAAAAGGGCTTATAGTGATTTGAATCTGATCTTCGTCTACCTGCCTGCCTGGTTCACTGGAGGGGCTACCCATTAAAAAAGTACCACCAGGAATTTCCACCCATTCAATGGAAGGTTTAGTTATAGAAGAAACCTGAACAGGAACTTTAACGGTTACATCTGCGGGGGTATTAATGATTAATGCTTTGACCTCATTTGGCAGTATAATAGAATTGGATTCCCCGTAAAAAATTTCATTTTCTGCGATGGCGTACACATTATAAAATACCTCTTTCCCACGATTAAGATTTGAAATATTTAAGAATAGCAGATCCATTGAATTGATAGCAGGTATTTTAAAATCTTTATAGGAAGGATTGGGGAGATAACTCCAGATGACACCTGTTTCAGTAATGGCACTTGGTCGATCTGCCATAATATTTCCCGAAAAACCTATCTTCCCATCTTCCAGAAAAGTAGCTGCTCCCGTTAATATTTGAATATTAAAAGGAGGTAAAACAAATGGTTTTAAACAGGTTGCAGACGCAAAAATTTCAGGAAATACAGACGAAATAATATATTTAATTTTTACTTTTCTATCATCGCCTATTTTTAAATTAAATATTTCCCTGGCAGATAAAATCTTATTTGTTTGCTTATTCACAATAAATTTGTTAACCCTTACCGAATAAAAATGGTCCTCTTTTAAAGTACAATCTAACATTTCTATTTGATTAATCTCATATTGTAAAATAATAGATTCCTTTTTCATACTTGTCAAATAATCTCTGATCAGATAATTTTGCTGATGTTGTATATCCGGAAAATCGAGCACCACATTTCCCTCGCCTTCATATAGAAAGTATTCTTTTTCAATATTTATCCGTTCCTCTGTTGGATAATTATTTTGGGCATAATTATTCAGGGAGTTCACATAATTGACGATAAACTGAGAAATTTTTACAGAATCTCTATGACTCAGGGTCACCTCATTTTGAGCATTTATCTGTAAGAATGATACTAAAGCCAGGATAAAACACAGTCCTTTTAAACTCATCTTTTTAAAATTTTTGAATTGTTGGTAATATCGTCTAGTTTAGATGCAAAGTAAGATTTTTCAGGCATACTCATATAAAATTTGAGAAAAGAATCCATGGTACAAAAAAGTAAACGGTTACCCTAAGAACATTGTGCTTCATTTTGTGTTGCCCTGAATGAAATCATTCAATATGGAGAAACCAGACATCAATATTGTTTGGCTTAAGAGAGATATTCGAACAAAGGATCACTTGCCCCTTCAGCGTGCTGAGGAAGCGGGATTGCCCTACCTGATCCTGTTTATCTTTGAACCAGACATGATTGAATATGGTGATTTGAGTTATCGGCATCTCCAGTTTCAGTATCATTCTTTACTGGATTTTACCAGGACACTGGAACCATTTCATAAAAAAGCACAATTATTTTATGGAAAAGCCATTGATATATTTAGTTATTTAGCCGCTAATTTTTCTATAAAAAGCATGTTCAGCTATCAGGAATCCGGCATTTTACTGACCTATGAAAGAGATAAAAAAATAGCCGCTTTATGTAAATCACAACATATAAAATGGCATCAGTACCAGCGGGACGGGGTGGTGAGAGGAATCAAAAACAGAGAAAACTGGGATAAAAACTGGTTTATTACCATGCATCAGCCCCTTGTAGTCAATACTTTCCAGGTTGGCATGGAAATAACCGTTAAACATCCTTTCATTTTACCTAAGGAACTATTAGCCAGGTTATTAGCCTATCCTGCCACATATCAACCTGCCGGAGAGGGATATGCCTGGAAATATTTACAAAGTTTTGTGCTGGAAAGGGGTAAAACGTATAGTAAATCGATCAGTAAACCATTAGCCAGCAGAACTTCCTGTGGCAGAATAAGTCCATATCTCAGTTGGGGGAACGTGTCCATCAGGCAGGTTTATCAATATGTTTCTGAACAAACCCAGGGAAAACCCTTTCGCAGTGCATATCAGAATTTCATGACCAGATTGAAATGGCATTGTCATTTTATCCAAAAATTTGAGGTGGATTGTAGTTATGAGACCCAATGTATCAATGCTGGCTATGAATTGCTGGAGCATGAAAAGAACGAAATATATATAGCAGCTTGGGAGAAAGGAGAAACAGGGTATCCATTAGTAGATGCCTGCATGCGGTGTTTGCAAAAAACGGGATGGATAAACTTCAGAATGAGAGCCATGCTGGTCAGTTTTCTTTGCCATCATTTATATCAGGACTGGCGATCTGGTACAAAACATTTAGCCCGATTATTTTTAGATTATGAACCTGGCATTCATTATCCCCAGTTTCAAATGCAGGCTGGTACAACGGGTATTAACATTGTGAGGATGTATAATCCTGTTAAGCAGAGCAGGGATCATGATCCGGAAGGTATTTTCATTAAACAGTGGGTACCTGAACTTTCCCGTTTACCTGTTGAACTAATTCACGAGCCGCACAAAATGACTTTAATTGAACAATCTATTTACCAGATAAAAATAGGTTGTGACTATCCATTTCCCATTGTGGACGTTGAAAAAGCGGGAAGATTGGCGAGAGAGCAAATCTGGTCGCACCGAAAACACGAATTGGTTGAAAGAGAGAGCCGCAAGATACTTGGCATACATACACGAAGAAAAAAAGTCAACCGGAGCGGGTTATAAATTGGCAGCAAATACACTTTGCTGCCGAAAATTTGGAAAAGAATTCAGAAATTGGGAGCGTCGCTCCTTTTTAAGTTAATAAATAGCCAAATTCTGCAAGGCGGCGTTTCAAAGGAGGAATATTACTTTTTGGTACAATAATCAAATACCCTTCCGCTTTAAAAATCAGTTTTTTGATGACCGTATCCTGGGCAAGAATTTGAATAAATGCCTTATTATCAGATGGAATTCGAAAAACAGCACAATCGCCATATAAGTCCATGGGATCTACCTTTTTAAACAAGCCATTAAAAAAGTCCTGCCAGTTTTTAGGCATCCCATTAGGTACCATCTGTTTAAAGAGTGCTATTTTAGTTTTTAAATCTTGTAAACTGCGCACATTTTTTAAAAAAATGGATGCATCTGTTTTAAATGATATTGGATTTAACTGTTCGGCAAAATTTGAAAAACTGGCCGCATAAGGACTTTCTGCGCTATCTAATTTAATGATCAAAGCACTGTCCGAAAGAGTAAACCCGTCTATTTTAGATTCAGACATCTGATACTGTTCTGATAAACCGCAAACATAATCGCCCAGCGCTGTTCTTTTTACGGCTATCAGATTATCCCATGGAGAATATCGTACAGTAGTTGATTCATATTCATATTCATCTACTTCGTCATATATAATTTCACACAAACCCAGCGCGGCGAAGAAAAAGAAGGTTCCTTTCAGGACTGGTAGTTCAATCGCATTTCTATGTCGATTATATCCAATGGCCACTTTATAATGACCATCCTCCGGTGCTTCCATGGTTAGTTTTTCATGCGCCTCATTTCTCCCCAAAATATCCATCTGAAATAAAGAAAAACTGCTATAACCTAATATATTTTCAATGGCAACGTATTCATTTTGAGGCAAATCTTTAAGTAATTTAAACATTTGCCCCTCATAGATTTTAAATTGATAGTTTTCAAAATAAGCCAGCCCTTTGATATCCGGAAGTAGGACCGTTGGAGAAGGAAAACCATTTCCATAAGCCCTTCTAATGAACGCTTTTAAAATGTCTTGTGTTTCCACCAGATTTTTTTCAACCATGAAAAAATAAGGCATTACACTGGCGAGCATATTAGTTCTCAGATTCTTATATTGCTTAATGGTAGTATTTGGGAAAAATTCGCGGATTTTCAGTGTTCGTTGTATTTTTCCCAGGCCTGTTTGAACAGGACGTAACTTGGTGGAATAACTGATTTCATCTTGTTTGTAATACAGATTCATGCGGCCATAATCTGAAAAAAAAAGGCTTTCTGTGTCTGAAAAAAAAATTCCTTCTTCAGGTAAATCTTTAGCAGGCAGTAATTTTGCTGAGGATGGAATATCGTAAAGTAAAATCAATGCTTCACGCAAAACACGGGGTAACCAGAAATAACTATCCAGTTGTTGATAGGACCAGGAGGGAGATTTTCGGGGAAACATACAATATTTTTCCTTCACCTCTGGCTCATTTGCATAAAAATAAGATTTGAGAGGTATGTTACCGACCACATCAATACCCAAGGTTAGTCTGGCCTCTGTGAATCCAATAAATTTATGTTTGACCAGCGCATCCCAAAGAATTAAAACATCTTCTGGTAAGCTCTCCCGGAACAAGCGGTAGGGAAGATTTCCCGAGAACAAAATGGCTACTACAACTACCACATCCGATTTAATTTTAGTGGGAATATGATTCACATTTTCCGGCATTATCGGACCATAGCCATTTTTCCTAAGTTCGGCCTCATGGGTTTTGAGCAGGTTGACCGCTGGTGGAAACCAGTTTTTCAGAAGGAAATCTTTACTTAATTCCTTATCGATAATCACACAAATATTATCGTGTGCCTGGATGATGGTACTCATTTTGACAAAAGCGTTTTTATGTCATCTTCCGATAAGGACTTTGTTGTAGCTCCATCTGCGGAAATGACGTTGTCGAATAGTTCCTTTTTCAATTCCTGCAATTGCAGCATTTTTTCCTCAATGCTACCTTCTGAAATTAATTTGTAAGCATGTACTTTATTGACCTGACCCATTCTATGTGCCCTATCGATGGCCTGATTTTCAGCGGCAGCATTCCACCAGGGGTCATAAAGGAAAATGGTATCAGCAGCAGTAAGGTTCAAACCTGATCCACCTGTTTTCAGCGTGAGCAAAAAAACCTTACAATCGGAATCATTTTGAAAGCGATCCACGATGGTTTGCCTGTCTCTGGTTGCACCCGTCATTGAAACATAGCCTACACCCAACTCATCGAGTTTGTTACCGATACTTTCAACAGCTGCGAGAAAATTCACAAAAATCAATACCTTATGACCATTTGCCAAAGCCTCCATTAACTGTTCTATCAACAGTTCACATTTCCCCCCTTCGATACGCCCATCGGTTATTGCTTCGGGGACGGTAGCAATTTGACGAAGTTCATTGAGCGCCTGAAAAACGAAAAACTGAGAACCTAAAATACCCTTTTCACCTATCTGTTTGGGTATTTCCGCAGCATAATATTGCCTTCGCTGTTCGTAATAACGCTTTTGTTCCTCCCCCATAGGAACAATAATCGTTTGTTCCACTTTATCGGGTAGTTCCTTTAATACCTCTTTTTTAAGTCTGCGCAAGACAAAAGGATATATTTTTCTTCGCAGATGTCGGGTCACCTCAACGTCATTATATTTTTGGATAGGATTCAAATAATCGTCTGTAAACTGGGTTAAACTTCCAAAAAGGGAAGGATTGAGGAAATGGAAAAGGGAGTATAATTCCCCCAGATTATTTTCAATTGGCGTTCCACTCAGCGCCAATCGGTGTTCACTGTGTAGTAGTAATACAGCTTTAGTAGTCTGGGCATTCAGATTTTTAATATTCTGTGACTCATCAAGTATGACATAGAAAAACAACTCCTCCTTCAATTCCTCTATTGAATTTCGCAGCGTTGCATAGGTTGTAAAAACCAAATTTGCCTGGCGCATATTTTCAATATCCTTCGAGCTTCCATACAGGGTGTACGTTGTGAGTTGAGGGGCAAAGCGACGAACCTCCCTTTCCCAGTTAAAGAGCAAACTTTTAGGCATCACAACTAGGCTCGGTTTTACCTGATTAGGATAAAAGCCGGCCAGCAGAGAAAGTGTTTGCAGTGTTTTTCCAAGCCCCATATCATCAGCCAGACAACCGCCCGTATGATTTTTATGCATGTATTGCAGCCATTTATAACCCTGAACCTGATAAGGTCTTAATTTGGCATTGACCGGAGGTAACTTAGTTTTGCCTTTATCCAGGTCATTGAAACCTTCGAAGAAGGCGCGCGATTTTTGAAAAGTTTTTTCACTGGCCACCTCTTCAATCACCTCATCGAGAAAAGGATAATCGAAAAATGAGATCCGGGCCGTTTTCCCTTTTTTCTTGAACAGGCGTTCCAGTCTTTTAACATAACTTTCATTGAGTAGTGCATGTGAGCCATCACTCAACAAGACATAACGGTTTTTATTATATTGCTGAATGGCATCAAACAAATTAATTTTCTCCCCTTCAAAATCCAGATCTGCGGTGCCCTCAAAAAAATCAATCTTATGATTCATTGACACCTTCAAAACAGGTTGTTTGGCCCATATTTTATAATCGCGCAATTTTTCTGCGCCCATTATGGTATATTGAGTCAATAATTGGGGGAGTTCCTGATAAATGAAAGCCGCCGCAATGGTTTCCGAGATAATAATCAGATTATCTACCATTAATGGTGTATCTCCTTTTCCTTTTTTGCCGCTGTATTTATTCAACAAACTTAAAATATGTGCATTTAAAGATTCAATGGGTTCAAGATCCAGATTACGGATACGAATACTTTTTTCCATTTCATTCATTTCCGCAAACCTATTTAAGTTGAATTGCTCCAAGACTTCCATAGATAAATTGGGAAGTTGCTGCGCTACCCGAAGGTAAAGGGAATTTGACTCATCTATTTTCTCGAAAATCAGACAAGGTGCAGGTTTGATGTTTTCATCTGAAAAGACAACATCCTTATAATCTTCATATTGAAGTCCGACCTGTTCCAGGCTGGAATAAAGTAAGGAAAGGAATAAAGTCAGGTCACTGCGATCAAACTGCATGTTAAAATTCGCCAGTATATGAAAAGGAATATTAGCTGGTGGAATCTCAATAAGTTCATGACCGGCTAATGCAAAATGATCAGTTATCAAAATAAAATCGGTCAAAGTCCGGTTTGGCAGCTGAAGCACTATGGTTGATTCCAGGGAATTTTCAATAACCCCTTCGTTAATCTGTGCAACCAGACGCCCCTCTTGGGTTGAAAAAGAAATCGCGTTACCAGATTCATCCTTAATATTATCACAATATCGCAACGCATTCATCAGGTATGGATGTTCATTCAGATAAATATTTCCCGGTGTTTTCTCCCAATCGATGACGAAATCCTGCTTACTTCTTATCTGTTCCAGCGCCTGAAGTACGTTTCGTACGGCCCCCTGATACTGAATATAACTGGTTTCTATAATACCTTTTTTATTCTTTACCTGCAAAAATGCCCCAAAGGGATCGAAGCCTATTTGGAAAAATAAATCCTGAACAAATTTTACATCTTTCGACAATATTTTTGTTCGTTGAAAAGGAGAGAATGACAAGGAGAAAGGGCTTTCAGACATATTGGATGGCAAAACTTTCAAAAGATTAATAATAAAGTGAAAGTACTAAGAAATATTATATTAAATTTAAACATTACAAATAACAAAGAATATTTAACGTCAGGAAATAATGCTTAAAGTCTTGTTCCTGATATGCAGCAATTAATTTATATTTCGTATAGTTCTATGGGTAAATTATCGGGATCAGAAAAAAAGGTGAATTTTCTGCCGGTATATTCGTCTATTCTAATGTCTTCTGTATCTATTTGGTTATCTTTTAAAAAAAGACAAGACTCCGCTATATTATTTACCCCAAAGGCAATATGTCTTAATCCGGTTGATTCCGGTCTGGATAATCTGTTGGGAGGATCTGGGAATGAGAATAGTTCAATCAAATAAAGCCCATTCAAGGAGAGATCCAGTTTAAAAGATTTTCTTTCCGCCCTATAGACCTCATTTTTTATCTGAAAGCCCAAAATTTCTGTATAAAATCGTTTTGACTTCTCATAATCTGAGCAAATGACAGCAATATGATGCAGGGATTGAATGCCAAGATTCGTAACACGATGGGACATAAATTACTATTATTATATCTTAGGTTTATGCATGTACATAAGGTTCCTTATTATTAGTAATTAAAACACTATAAAACAAGCATTTAAATATTTTAAAAAATATATTGTCTTGCTTTTGTCTTATAAAATAAAAACATTATTACCAAAAATAAACAATCCTTTGCCTAAATAACAGCCATATTTTCCATAATGTTTTTTAAGAAACCAGAAATAAGAAAAACCCAAAAAAGCCTACTATTTTTATAGAATATATTGAGATTTTCATTGCACCAAAACTGCCACTTTTTGCTAGAAAAAGAACAATCATTCATTTATTATAAAATATTAAATAACAGTATTTTACAAATATATAAATTCAATTTGTCTTAAAAATATATCCTTTTTACACCCAAAAATATCTATACTCTCCTCAAACACCTCATCATTCTTCTTAAAAGAATATAAGCAAGTTTCAAAAGCAAAACCCTATATAAATACTACCGTTTTGGCAGGATTTAAATTAAATTTTTGTGTACCATAACTACCCATTTTTTGCTGGGAAACGTTATTAGTTCATTGCCTCAATGAGCTTTCTGAAAAGAAGGGTGAGCTCATCCTGGGTAATGCTGAAATAGTTCATATCATTCACCATCCAATCGTAGGTATATTTTTCAAAGATAATTTCAGTGGTATCCACAAACATCCCAGCTTTGAGGGAAACACTATTTTTGAATATATCTTCATAGCCTGTTGTCAGCACCACCGAAATATCGGGATAAACCTTGCTAATGAAAATCACAAGTTGGCAGATGATGAAAAACTGAAAGGTGTTATATAGACCTGTAGAAAGAACCACCGTTTTCCATTCCTCCTTATAGTCCTCAAAAGGCACCAAAAGGTTTTTCAACTGTTTACCTCTTGTAAACTGAGCAATGAAATTGAATTGTTTGAAAAACTTGGAATCTTCCTTCTCCAGA
>Ga0172367_10004719_pt1 | contig 16803 bp, 16 predicted proteins | sample Lak10m_FD_114542 | JGI IMG/M metagenome (GOLD analysis project Ga0172367, IMG submission 114542) | Freshwater microbial communities from Kabuno Bay, South-Kivu, Congo - kab_022012_10m | ecosystem: Environmental > Aquatic > Freshwater > Lake | place: Democratic Republic of the Congo: South-Kivu...
ATCGATACCTTCTCCACCAACAATAGATAGTGTATCAGATAATAGAGATATTGAACCAGTTCCCGTATCACCAGCTACAGATAGTGTAGTAGCAATTGAAGCAGTGCTTGCTGCTGTTAAACGGCCCTTACTATCAACAGTAAATGTAGGAATTTCTGTTGCAGAACCATATGAACCTGCAACAACAGTAGTTGTTTTAAGAGATAAAGAAGTAGTACCTGCTATATCATCATAAGTAGCATCTATTTCTGAACTATCAACAATTGCACCACCAGATATGTCCTGAATATATTCTTCTAAAGAAATAGAACTATCACCAATATATAAATTAGTAACAATGGTTTTACCAGTACCATTTGGTGAAATATATAAGTCACCATTAGTATTTGTTGTGCTTAATGTATTACCGTTTAATTGTAAGTTATCAACAAATAGATTATCAATTTTACTATTAGCATCAACAACGATAGCTGAACTAGCAGTTAATGTACCAGGAGTATGATCTAATAATCCGGTAAATGCTGTACCACCAATAGCTTCAATATTAGCAGCAACACCACTAATTTCTGCCCCTGTACCAACATAAAGAGTATTACTTAACCATGAATAGGCTAATTCACCGGATGCTAACTGACTTGGTACACTATTCAGTCCTGAACGTTTAATTTTAATTGTTGATGCCATTTATATTTCCCTTAAAAAAATCCACCGTTCATAAACTGGTCCTCTAAATTAAGAGTGCTAGTCCATTTATTGGTTGCTGTTTTATATATTAATACTGATCCATCTTGTAGATTTGAAGTATCTACATCTGCAATATCTGCTATATTACCAGAAGTTGCAGATAGCCCCTGAATACCTACAGTGTCAACTGTATATACAGATTGAGTTTCTACTGTGACATATATTTCGTCAGACGTAGTTTGTTGGGGTTCTATGGTTGCGTAGATATCATCTGCCATGTTAAATCTTTGTGATTTCTGGTGTAATTAAAACAATACCTTCAATTACTCTTAATTTTTCTCCAATTGGAGATGTAACTTCGATATCATATAAATATCTGCCAGGTTTCATTGAACTAGAAGTTGCTGCTGGTAAAAGTATTCTAACCTTTCCGCTTTGCATATCATATACTGAACAAGTAAAATTATATGCATTTACTGACCCATAAGACTTACGAATCTGTGCAGCTATAGTATAATTAGTTAGATTAATAGGTGTCCCATCACTATTTCTAACATTTACTATTGCGCTATATGTAGACCCTGCATCAATATATAAGTTACTTACTTGTGCCATTTAATATCTCTTTATTATTTATAATAATCTATTAATTTGAGTTTGTATAATATGTTATTCTAATTTCGCCGCGGCCACCGTAGTCACCACCGCCGTAGTCGCCACCACCACCGCCGCCACCAGGTGATTGTCCTGGAGTACTGCCAGAAGCTCCAGAGTTACCCCAGCCTCCATTACCACCAGCACCACCATATGTAGATGTACCACCCGGGCCACCAACTGATCCTGATGTTTCACCTGATCCGCCACCACCGCCGCCGGCATATGTTCTACTTTGACCAGCATTAACAGCTGCACCTGAATTACTACCAGGACCACCATTACCACCCGTTTCAGTAGTATAATATGAGTGAGTTATTGTTGGTGGAGAAATAATTGAACCACCGGCACCACCAGGAGCTACACCACCACCGGCACCACCGCCTGCAATTGCACCAAATATAGAAGAATTTCCACCGGCACCACCTGCAGATAAGGTACCACCACCGGCACCACCTAAACCAACTGTTGCGTTTTCCTGGCTTGGAATATCACTATATGCTATATTAAATTGAATATATGCACCGCCGCCACCCCCACCAGCTGGTGCACTATTAGAACCACCTCCACCACCAGCGCCAGCTCCCCAAATCTGAACTGTTGCGTAATCAAAGTATTGTGATGGCTTTGTATATAATGATGATGATGTTATAATTTGAGCTGGTGGTGGTAATATAAGTTCAAATACTTTCTTCCACGTACCTTCAGATTTTACCCATACAGCTTGACAATTTCTCCAAGCATTACCAACTTTGACATATATATGTCTAGATAATTGTTGAACACCAGAAACTTTTACGTAGGTTTTAGTCATGGTTAATATTGATAAATTATATCACCATCAACACCAAGGGAATTTGAAGGAACACCTACACCAACAGGTTGTATTGTTTTATTACCTGTAGAATTAGATCCAACAATATGTGTATTAATAGTAGTTCCAGAAATTGTACCACCAGTAATATTTACAGTATTAGAATTTTGGGTTGATATTGTACCTAGTAAATTAATAGCATTTGTAACAGCTGTTTTAACAAATTCAGTAGAAGCTATTTGAGTTGTATTTGTTCCAGCTGCAGCTGTTGGTGTTACTGGTGTACCAGTAAATGAAGGTGAAGATAATTGTGCATATGAAGAAGCTGGTATATTTGCTAAATTTAGAGCGTTATTAGCTGTACCAGTTAAACTACCAGTAAATACCTTTGATACTGAATTAAAAGATACTGAACTATCGTTTGCAATAAGATTACCAGCAACGTTACCAGTTACATTACCAATAAGATTCCCAGTAATAGTATTTGCCGCAAAATTACCAGAAGCATCTCTAGCAACAATAGTACTATTTGTATTTGAAGCTGAAGGAACTAACCCCTTCAGAGTAGATGCATTTAAACCACCATCATCAACATCAACTGTTTTTAATTTTGTAAGAATATCTGATGCAGTATAAATTGATGCATCTAATTTTTTCTCAGCTTCAGTCTTTAGATTAGTAAAGTTATCATCCATTTCATCAATGGTTAATGGTCTATTTACACCACCATTTGCTGAACTTCTTAAGGTAATTTCTGCCGTCATTTGAGGTCCTAAAACTATATTGTGCTATTACTATATTTATAATCATTCTTTTCTTTTAATAATGTTTATTATAAAATTATTCAAATCAAATTCATACCATTTTTCAGCATTACTTGTAGCACGAGGATTCTTGTGGTGGTTATTGTGGTATGCTTCACCGTGGAAAAATAATGTAGACCATAAATTGTTATAACTATGGTCTTTTATTTCATGGTTTCTATATTGTAGTGGTAATTTCTTATGATACACCCAAGTACTAAAGAAAATACCGATTACATGATATGCAATACCAATCCAAAATGCTATCAATACTGGAATACTAATAAGACCTAATATAATAATAAATGCTAAATTAATAGGCACATAATACTTGTGGCAGAATAGATGAACTTTATCTACAAGAAGTTCCTTACAGTTTAATAATTCCAATTCTCTATTTTTTAAGTTAACACTTAATGATAGAAGTTGCCACCATTTATATTTTTCGGGCGAATGTGGGTCTTTATCTGTATCCGAAGTAATATGGTGTGTTCTATGCATACTAGCCCATGCTAGTGAACTACCGGCATATGCTAAAGTAGATAATATTGTAAATGTATTATGTAAAAATTTATTGACTTTAAACGTTCGATGAGTAATATAACGATGAATAATAACACTTCCAACTATCCAATGGAATACCCACCCAAAAGCAATACCACATAACCACAAATTTAAATTAACGAATGGCATAACAAAAAATAATGTAAATATTACTATGTACATTAAATTTAATGTTAGCATTGTATATTTAGCCATGTAATTTCTCATTAATCATTTTATTGATTTCGTTGATAGTAATATCTGTTTCATCCATCCATGGACCACTAAGTTCAATATCTATTTTGAAATGTTTTTCCATTTCAATAATAGCTTCTACTAAAGATAGACTGTCTATTCCAAGTTTAGCAATATTAGTATCTAATGATACTTCATTCATTTGTTCTTCGGTTAAATCAGAAGAATCTTTAAGAATTCCTCTTATTTTACTTGTATAATCAATCATGTTAATCCTCTTTTATATAATTTCCAAATATACCACACCCGGATTGTTTACTAATTAGAATTTCTTCACCAGACAACCACGCAGATGCACATCCACCAAAATAAATCTTTCTTTTATAATCTTTAATAAAGAATTCTAATTTATCTTTAATCTGTTGCATTTCATTAAATGATAAATTAGTATAGCAGTCATATGCTTTATTCTTAATTGCTATAACATCATACCCTTTATCATATAAAACTTTACCATAATATCCCATACCATCCATAACTACTAGACCATCTTCTATCATTCTGGGCCATGCACCATTTGCAGTAAATGTTAAGGTATCTGAGGGTATTTCTCTAGTAAAATAATCAACAATAATATCTTCATTAACAAATATTCTATGTTTAATCATTTTTTTATTAATCTTATAATCAATGATGTTAAATCAAATTCCCACCACTTTTCTGCTGTATCATATTTTCCTGGATTATTATGATGGTTATTATGATAAGCTTCACCAGGAAATAATATTGTAGTTAACCAATTATTATGGCTTTTGTCTATAGTTTTATTATTTCTATAATGTAAGAACGGGATATTAAAATGATAAACATAAGTTGTAAAGAATAAACCTATAAATGATACTGCTGTTGCTATCATAAACCCAATAAAGAATTCTGGTGATATTAATATCATTAATATATAAGTTATTGAAATAGTTTCCACAAGATACTTATGGAAAAATACTACTGCTTTATCTTTTAATAGATCAGAACAATTCTTTAAATTTGCTATTAATGCAGGATTATTAGTATATTTCTTTGCATCAAAAACAAATAATGATTTAAAGAATCCTATCTTTCTTGGATCATGTGGATCATTATCTCTATCACTAGTTGCATGATGCAACCTATGCATATTTGACCATGCTAAAACACTACCATTTAAACTTAGAGTACCTAAGTATGTAATAATCCAATGAATAATTTTATTTACTTTATATGTTTTATGTGTAAAATACTTATGTAAAATCACACTACAAATAATCATGTGGAAGAACCATCCACCAATAAGACCATATAACCAAACTTCAGGGTCTACAATCCAATATCCTAACAATAGGATCCAAGACATTAGATAAAATACTCTTAATAGATTTATAGCCATGTATGATGCGCCCTATGATTACCACTATTAAGAATCCAATAGTTAGACCATTTTACATTTCTTACTTTACCACCTTTATGGAACCAATAGACAAAAAAGAAATTACCATCAATAATATTTAATAACATTGGCAAAGTAATAAAATATAAACAGAAGAATGGTGATATAGCAAATGCAACTAAAATTATTGTGAATGCTATAGAATAATAATACTTATCAAATATACTGGAACCTATTCTAGCATAAGACTTATCCATTCTTTTTTGGATCTCAGGTGATATGAATTTGTCTCTTTTATGAGCAGATAATGACCATAAACCAAAAGTTAACATCAATGGGTTATGATCTTTTGGTGAATGTGGGTCACCTTCTGTGTCACATTTAGCATGATGAAGTATATGGTACTTACAGAAATAGGAAGCTCGTGCTATACCGCAAAGATTCCAAAAGAATAGTATTACAGATTTTGAAAATTTTGATAGTTTATTATCACCGAGTGAGTGGCATGCCCATAAATGAACTCCGCCACCACCAATGATTTGATAAACTTTTAGGAATAAAACAGATAATACAATAAACCATGATGCATGATTAATCAATAAAAATACATTCAATATTACTAAAACTACTAACAGTAAAGTTTGTAGAATAGGATCATACGGTTTAATATTCATAATAAAACTCAATTAGATTTACATATTATATTTATTCAGTAACTAAAGCACAGATTGTGTTTTCTTCCATAGTTAATGTTGCAGATTTACCTGGAAATACTACTGCGTATTGAGTAGTTTTTAAATTTTTACCATTTACATCTATTGGTCCAGTTATACAAACAATTGTAATTCTTTTATCTATAGCATTTATTTCTTTAACTTGATTTCCATTTAATATTTCTATATTTAATGGTTTATCAGCTGGCACAGGATTAAACATAACCATAGCTGCACCATTATCACCAGTTATAGCAGTTACATATTTTCCGCGAGTATGAGTTACATCATATAATGTACCTCTTACCATCTGTAATTTAACCATAAGATCAGCTTCAGATGGAATTTCTGTTGGTGATTCATAAGCAGTCATTGAACCTTCTAACATATAAATATGAGCATGAAAGTGCCCATTATTATCATTAAAATATGTAACTGATTCATTAGGACTTTGATATACTGAACAGCATAAAAACCCATTTGTATTAATTATTGTATTTGATATCACAATACCACCTCTGAATTTTTAACTACTATTTGATTATCTGATGGAGGTGGAATATAGTTAGGGTCATCTTCTTGTGAATGATTTGATTCATGGCCTTCCCAGCTAGAAAGATCTAATTCAGCTGGTGCAGATTCAATTCTATCTCTATTTGTAACTTCGATTAATAAACCAGGTTTGATACCCGCGATGAAGTCATCTAAATTAGTATAACCCATAGTTTTTGGTTGATAAGCAATAGGGTCATATTCATCAATAGGTTTTGCACTATTATCAGATGCATATTTTACTAATACTGAATCACCTTCTATGCCTACAATTTTAATACTTAATGTTGTCATTTATTTTTCCTTAACCTACTGCACCAATTCTTGTTCCTGTTGCTTCCCAAGTTACTAATCCATTACCTACTATATATCTTCCAGCGGCTCCACCAGCACCCCAATATGTTCCACCTGAACCATTAACGCCGGCAGTACCAAGAGTACCACCAGCTCCACCAGCAAAACCAGTGCCAGTACTTACACCACCAGCTCCACCTGCAGTAAATGAACCAGCTTGTCCAGCAGAACCAGCATAATTACCACCACCGCCGGCAGCTCCTGCAGCTCCTGGAACTCTACCAGCGCCACCGCCACCGCCTGAACCACCAACAGAATATGTTGTTGTAGTAGTTGATTTCTTAGTTGTAGTAGTTGTTGTAGTACCACCATTATGTACACGAATACCACTAGCAATATATGTATGTAATTCTTCAACTTCTAAGTTATATACATAATCATATTCGCCACCTGGTAAAATTTCAGTAACTGTAACTTCTGAACCATCTTCAGCAAATATAATATCGCCTGGTTCTAAATCTTCAACCTTAGCAAAACCAGGATCAGATAAAGCACTTTGTTTTGTTAATGAATGAACTTCATGGTTATATGTAGCAACCAATTCACCATTAGAGTGAATTACTTTAATTAAGTGTGCAGGTGTTGGTGTATCATTATATCCATGTTTAGATATATCAGTTACTTTTCTAATTACCATTTCACTACCATATACTGGTGTTGGGTCAACTAGACCCCATCTAATACCAGCATCAAATGAGTATACTTCATCACCAACTTGAATATCTTGGATTGGTCTTAAACCTTGAGGAGTATTAATTAATGTGCCTGACGGGAAACATGAAGATACAGAATATGTACCCCAGCCGCCTTGACCACCACCACCACCGCCGCCTGCCATATAACCATTATTTCTAATAGTAACTCTATTTGTACAATTGACTGCAGTGCCACCATCTTGTGCGGAATTTACAAAACCTTGCCCATAAGTAGAACCTGTAGCACCATTACCACCGGCACCAATAATTGAACCATCATTAATTAATAATATTTCTGAATTTGAATTAAATCCTGAAATATTTAAAGCTGGAATATTAGCATTAGAGGATGTAATTGTAACACCAGGATTAATGATTACCTTTAGTCTTACATCGCTAGTAGGTGAACCTGCAACAGCAAATAAATTTACATCTGTTGCATTAGCAGCGATATAAATTACTTTATGTGATAAAGTCCAGGTGCCATTATTATTAATATAGACTTCTTGAGGTTCAACCCAAGTGCCTTCATTATTAACCCAGATTTCTTTAGATAATGTCCATACACCCGCATTATTAACATATATAGACATTATTAAATCCTATACCATACATCACCAGATACACCACCTGAGGGGGCAGCAGAAGAGATTGTTTTAGTGCCTTGTGAATTTCTACTTGCATCTTGAACATAAGATGCAACATAAGATTGAGTGTAACCTTGAGCATTACTTTGAGTTGAAATAATACCACTTTCATCTGGAGCAAATAAAACTCTTTCAGTATTAGTTGTAAGACCAGATAATTGGAACTTAACAGTTTTAGTAATATCTAATTCGTCTGTAAGTAAAAATGCATTATCCCTAAATGTTTGTAAACTTGTCCAAGCATTAGAAGCACCTTTAATTGTAATTGAATCGCCAAGTGATACTGTAACACCATCAATAATAATAGAACTATTTGCTAATTTAGTATTAGTAATGCTACCAGCTAACATTGCATTTGTAACTGTTCCAGTATCAGCAGTAGTTATTAATGTTCCAGAAACGTTTGGTAATAATAGTGTTCTATCAGCTGTTGGGTTTACCACACTTAATGTAGTTTCAAATTCATCATCGGACGAACCTTCAAATGAAATAGTTTTACCAGCTTGTAAAAGAATATCACCAGATAATAAAGCTGCCGTAATTGTCCCAGCCGAAAAGTTACCAGAAGCGTCTCTTAATACAATACTGTTTGCTGTATTAGTTGATAATGGGTGATAACCATCAAGTGTATCAGCATCTAAACCAGATGACGGTCCATCAACATCTTTTAATAATGTTAAAATATTAGCAGCACTAAAATTACTTGCTAATAATCTTGTTTGAATATCATCATCCAGATTTGAAAAGTTATCATCAATTTCAGTATTAGATAACGGTGCGCCTTTTACACTTCTTAAGGTTAAACTAGCCATTTGTGATTCGCTCTATTAGTTGTTCTAATTTATTTATTCTTTCATTTAGTGAATAAATCATTTCATCTTTTTGTTGCATTGCTGATTTTCTAGCTCGATGCTTTTGCAATTTAGAAATATCTGTTTCTAAAATTGCTCCAGTTGATTTATCCCTAACTAATGATTCATTTTCTACTTGTAATGTTTCCATTATGAATCCAATGCAATAATTCTCAAGTCTCTTATTTTTGGTGTATTAACATTTGATGTTGATAATAATACAATCTTAATTTGGAATGTATTGAATCTTTGAGCAATTGGTTGATCCTGTGGAATACTATTAGAATCAAATGCACCAACTGGGAAGAATCTATGCTGTTTATAATCTAAAGCATTTGCCGACATAGGTACTGCTGATTCAGAAACAGTTTCTTGCCATAATTCATCACCGATTGGAGTAACTTTTTCTGTAGGTAATGTTTTATAATAAACTTTAATATCTGTACCAGTTGGTTTATATGCATCAAATGTAATACACAGATTAGATGCTTCAAAACCATCCGCTAAGTTAATTTGTTTAGTTATATATTTAGCAGTAGCATTACCACCATTTTTAGTACCTGATTCATTAGTAACATCATTATTGATTTGATTTTCAACTGCAACCACAGAAAGAATATCTGCATCAATAGCTGGTGATACAGAAGTATTATCTGTTGTTAATGTTGCTTTCAATCTTAATGTAGCAAAACCATTTGTTGCTTTAGATTGAATTGATTTTAGTGCAACATAATCAATATCTTGTTTGATATTAATTGGAGTAAAGTCAGAAGGTGCAACCATACCATCTGTAAACACTGAAGCTTCCCAAGTAATTGAAGTATTATTTGGTGTTATAGCTGAAGAATTTACAAATAATGTATGGTAATTAACTACTGCCGCTGGATCCTGGATTTCAAATATTGAAGAACCAGATGATACAAATTCTGCTCTACGTAATACAAACATCAAATCTTGTTCTTGTACTGCAGTCCATGTAGCAGCATTTTGTGATTTGAATAATGAACCAATGTATGGTTGTTTGTCAACTAATGCAGTTGTACCAAGAGCAACTCTACCAGTTTCAGCAATAAACACTTCATAATCTTGTGTATTTGCCATAAGAACAATAGCATAATCACCAGGTGTTACATGAATTGGTGATGGGAATGTAAATGTAGTTGCTGCGGTAGCATCTGTTGATACATTAACTTGTTCTGGTGTTAATGTAATTTCTGCAAATGGGATTGTAGGATCAGATTCTGGGTAACCATTAACTACTCTACGTAACTGCATTACAACTGGAACAGTAGTAGATTTAGTTTTAAAGAATACATCAACAGAAGATACTTGCATACCTTGTGGATATGCTAAAGGATCAACATAAATTGATTGCGCTAATGGGTCAACACGAATCCATTGTCCAGTTAATGTAGTAACTCTTTGGTTCTGAATAGTTCTTGTTGTAAGAATGTTTTCTTGAGTAGATTGAACTAAACCAGTAGCTGTATATTTAGCTTCTGCAATAGAATTAGTTAATGTAGGATCATTAGCAGTATTATCAATTAATCTGAATGATCTTTCACCAGTTCTAAATGTTTCTGCTGGCAATTGGAATTCCATAGCTAAGAAACCAAATTCATCTGAAACTAATGCACTACCCAATGTTGAAGTTGTAATAGCAGTAACAGTAGCAGTACCACCATTATCACCAGTAATAGTATCGCCAACAAGAATAGTACCAGTTACATCAACAACTGCAATAGTACGATTAGTTGATGTTATTAATGATGGTGAAGAATAATATGCACATACTGCAGTAGCACCACCAGTGAATGTCAATGGTTCATAGTTACCTGGGTTAGCAGTAAATTCATTTAAGCCACCACCAGTAACTGTTAATAGAGTTAACGTTTTGCAATTTGCTGAAACATTAGTATTATCCATGAATGGGTATACTTGCGTTTTTGGTTTTAACCCACTAGCTACTGCAATGATTGTATTTTCTCTAACGAATGGTACAAATTGTACATCAACAACTTTAGAACCTAAAGATTCAATATCTGTTGCAAATACATTAGTATTAGTTACTGTAGATGAACCAGCACCACTAACACGGTTACCTCTACCAGTTCTTCTATCAACTGTAACATCTGGTGCATCAGGAATTCTAACATCAACAACATTATTAACTGCTGGTAGAACACTAGTATCAACCCATTGATCAAATGCTGGTTCTAAATTAATTTTACCCACAAACTTGATAACATTGAATGGGTTGATATTTTCAGATTGAGTAGCTAACATTTGACTGATAGCTGTTGTTTCTGTATAATCTAATGTTACAAGTGCACCTTCTTTAACTGTATTTGTTAAAGTTGTGGTATTGAATCCTAAGAAGTCAACAGTGAACGGAGCTCTCAATTCTTGATTCAACGGATCAATAGCTGCATTAAAGTCTATGTTTGCAGGTTCAGCTATTGAGTTAGAATTATAATTCAATGCACCGTAAGTGTTCCATGAATTAGAACCATTAAACCAGTTTGTCCACCATGACCAACGTCTTTCTGACCAAGTGCTTGCCGCAGCAGCAAAAATGTCTTGTGATGTGAATGGATCAACAACAAAACCGTTTTTAAATTTTTCAAAGTTAGAAGCGTCAGGAATAGATGTATCTTTAGCTTGTTTTTCCAACAATGATAATTGAGTGTAGTACTCTAAGTTTTGAATACGTTTATCTAAACGTCCAATGTCACGCATTGTATAACGTTTGTTATCTACATATTTAATACCAATATCACCAACATTAGATGTATAAGGTGGGATTACAACGGCATAAATTGTCATACCATTTGTATCATCAGTTGGAACTACAGGGTATAAATCAGCAACACCTTTCTTAACTAAGAAAGATTTATCAGGCATTGCAATAATTTTATCCATTCTTCCAAGATAATAATCATAACTTATTTCAAATGTAGAATTAGGGTCTTGAATTTGGCCATTAGCTAAAGCAGTTGAATTACTTGTTCTTAATGGTCTAAAGTCAATACAATCTCTTAGATTATAATTAATACCAGTTGCTGGATCAGTAAATGAAGGGATATCTGAATAATTAACACCTTCATAAGAATTCTTTGTTAAGAATCCTGAACCCGTATGAACATAATTTCTTAACACAACTAAAATATATTCAGATGAAGAAGGTGCTGTACCTGATAGAATTAAACTACCATGATCATAGAATTCTGCACGTTGACCATTATCAATATTATAATTAGTAGACACATCTGTATGAGTAACTGCACCCCAAGTGATAGTACCAGTGATACTATCAACAGTAACAGTTGAACCATTATTAGACCCAATATTATAGATACCTTCGATATTATGGATATCAGCAATACCTAATGAATCTCTATTACCAATAGTTGTATTTAGACCACCAGATGAACCAGTCCCAATAATTACCTTTGTATAACCACTTAATTGTTTCTTTCTGGTATTATTTGCTTGACTACTTAAATCAACTGTAGCTACAAGAATAGCAGTACCCGTGAATGCCGCATCTGCTAAATCAATTGTTACTTGATGATTTACATTAGCTGTACCACTTATTGTAGCAGTTCTTGAACCAGAACTTAAATTAACAGGTGATTCTACGGATAAACCTGTAGAACCAGCATTAGTAATAGTTTTAAACACTAAGTGGTAATGGGTATTCTTATTAGTTGAACTAATAGCACCAGGACCACCAACCCACTGTTCATTTTCTCCCAAAATCGAGTACCCAACACCAGAACTAAATGTAATAGGTGTTATGGTTTTTTGTGTTCTATATTCAGCGGTTGAAACATCTTTAATAAATTTATTAGATAATGGGAATACTAAACCAGGAGCATCAGTGCCCGATAAGAATGCATCACCACTAGTAATACCACCTAATTTGCTTGATACATCAATATTAGCACCAGAATCTACATAAGTACCAGAACCATCTGCATAGATAATTGATTCAACATCTTTAAAATTCTGACCTGATGACATTTGAATATCAAATAGATACATTTTATAAATTGCTGAAAGACCTGGAGTTCCAGAAGATAATTGAATAAATCTAACTTTAGCAGAACCTATTTTAGTTGATGCATTAGAAACAGAAAGTCTTTCAACACTATGCAATTCAACACTAGTATATGGTGCTGTAGTAGCATTAGTTGTGAATGCTCCAAACATGCTTGTTACATTAACAAAATTACCATAATTAATATTAACATTAATACCAGATGTTGTTGCATAATCTCTAGCTCTATCTAAAGTTAAATATTCTTGATTAATAGTTTCAAACTCGAAACCTTTAACATAAGCTTTACCTGGGTCTAATGCAACAGTAAACTTAGTTGAGTCACCATCAATATCATCTAAGATTTGAATTGGCCATTTTTTAACTGTATAATCACCAGACTCGTCATATGTTCTACGAGCTAATTCTTTACCAAGTTCAGAATAAACTGTTTTATCTAAGTTTACAACTAATTGACCATCAACAATACGAGCAATTTCATAGAAGTCATTAACTTCGTCTGTAAGTTCTTTAGATGATAATTGTAAATCTATTTCAAATCTATCTGCACCAGGAGCAGCATAGTTAAATGTTCCTTGAGCGTTATCTAATAATGTAGTATCTTCTTCATAAGTTACAATGTTTTGGTTTGCAACAAAACCAATATTTTTAGATGAAGTATTTGTATATGCATCAACCGCAATAGATTGTGCTGGATGGTAAACAAAGTGACCACCAACAAAGAATACACCACTATTAATAGAAAACATCATAGCACCACTAAATGGTGATGTTGTTTGAATAGTAGCATTATATGTAATTGAGTTAACTACACATGCAATAGTTTCGCCGGCATCAAATGCATCACCAGAAGTTATTTTAACTAACAATGTATGTGGAGTTGTAGTTGTAGAAGCAATTGCTAATTTACAGTGTGCTTTAGTACCAGAAGATAAACCAACAATTTCAACATCATTGAATTTTGAAATATTAACAGCAGCACTAGAAAATGTATTTTCTAATTTAATAGAAAGAACATCATTTTCAAATGATCTTTGCCCACCTAATACTACAGTACCTTCTTTAAAGATATGCTGACCGAATTTCTTAATTTGGTCTTGAATAATTGTTTGCATTTGCGTAAGTTCACGCGCTTGCACTGCATACCCAGGCTTAAATAAAATTCTTTGAAACTTTTTAGTTTCATCAAAATTATCGTAGTATGGTTCTGAATTAAAATTTAATGCCATGTTAGTTTTTCTTCCACATTAATATAGTATTATTTATTATATCTTTAGCCGTTAAACTGTTAATACTGTTCTAATTGTAATAATTTGTTCTTCTGATGGGGCAAATGGTTCTCTTACCGTTAAGAATAAGAAGTCACCAGAAAATTGATCAATAGTTCTTTCTTGTACTGCAGTAACCTGAATATTATATCCCTCTGGTGTTACTAAAGTATCGTCAGGAAGAATACTAAAATTATTGAATACTGATACTAAAATTTGGGTATCAGTGAATTCAACAATTCTATAATTTTTATAATTTGGGGGAGTTAACTCTTGCTTCTGAATTAACATGTCATATTCTAATTTTGTTTTATCAAATGTTCCAGTGATTAATACACAACCTGTCCCTAAATCTTCATTAAATCTATTTTGGCTTCCAAATTGTTTAAGATTACGTAAAAGACCTGCTTTTCTATAATCATTTGTAACATTTAAACCATGATTGACATCGCGAGAGAAAGAACTATAAAACATAATTGAATTAGCATTTAATTCGTCAACTGCATTACTGCCATGTCCACCAATAGGAGACATAATAGCTCTAACAATAGCTCCAGTACCCCCACCACCAATTACAATATCAGTCCAGGTATAACCATATCCAGGATTTACTATATTAATAGAATGAACTTTACCACCAACTACATTTGCAGTAGCAATACATCCTTGGCCATCACCACGAACTGTTACAGTTGCTGCACCATATCCAGTACCTCCATCTAATACCATCATGGCATCAATTGTTCCAGGCACTGCCAATTGCTCAACAGTAGCTTGTAAAGTATCAACGTTGCCCACATTAAAATTTGCTTCGATTACTGCATATGTTGAATCTGGTGTAGAAGTTGGAGGATGAGTAGCATCCTCTTTAATTTGAATATTTGCTTCTGTGTAACCAGTACCACCGTCATTAATAATGACACCAATAATTTCACCACCTGAACCCATAATTGGTTCCAAATCAGCTTCAGTTTTTTTCATCACTGGTTCTAATACTGCTTGTGTAGCAATATAAGTTAGACTTGCAGTACCATTAACTTCAGTACCAGTAATATGAGTAGGAACTGAAGTACCAGTAGTACCAGCACCACCTACTGGTACTTCATAAAAGTTACCAGCATATGAAATTATATCACCTTCTAAAACTGGAGTACTAATAGAAAAATTAACTGCACCAGTGACTGGCGGCTCAACTGTAATAATTGGATCAACTGGATCAGCTGTATATCCATAGCCTGGGAGTAGTATAGATGCAGTATTAATACTCCCACCAGAAATTGTAACTTCTCCAGTTGCTGTATCTTCACTACCGCTAATTACTGTTGGACTAGGAAACGTGATTAGCGGAGCTGTAGTATATCCAAAACCAGGTTCTGTAATTATAATTCCATCAATAACATATGGATTATCTTTTAAATAACCTTTACCGGTTACGATTAATTGTGGATTAATATACCCCGAACCGCCATTTGTTATACTTAATGAAACAATTTCACCATCTGAATAAAATGGTGCTTTTAATGCTGTTGTAACTGGAATATATGCATTAGATAAAAATCTATTTCTTAATGAAATAGGTATAGTATACATAAATTTCCATTTATACCCATCGCCAGTTACAAATGGATCAGTTGAAGTACCAGTTGGTTCATATGTAGAAACAGCACCATAATTATTGTATAGACATTTATAAACATTATATTCAGAAGTTAGTACATAAAATCTAGCTTCTTCTAATCTAATTGCACCAGAAACTGCAGGAGCACTAGGATTAATAGCGTCATCATACATATCATAAATTTCACCAGATACCCAATCTATTCTAGGAACTACATAAGAAACATCAGATGGTGTAATTAATTTAGCGGTTAAAATATCTCTTCTAACATGTAATTCATATCTAAAGTCATCTGATGGTGCACCTGGAATATCACCGACTGTTGGGTCTTGTGAAGGAATAAACGGACTTAAAAAATCAGTCCAAGCATTTTCTTTTCCTAGAAAATGATAATAACGAGCAGACTTTGCTAATACTTCATTATAAATGGCATCAGCAATTGTCTTCTTAAATCTTGACTTAAATAATCCGTAATTAACACTCATTTAATTATCCTACTGTAACAGTCCAAGAAATAGCAATAGTTTCCGTGTTATCTTTAGTGATTGTTGGGAATGTTGTGCGGCATAACATAGTGCCACCAGATGAAGCATTTAATATTGCTGCTTCACTTATATCACCGTTACCAGTACTAAGATCAAAAATTGCAGTATATGTAACATTAGTACCTGATCTAATAGAAGATATTAAAGCTGCTCTTCCTAACTCAGACCCCAATGCTGTATTTCCAATCGCAGCGACAGTTTGTCCAGAACCAACTGCCATATATGACATCTTAGTTTCAGAGTCACTAATCATTCTTTCTGCTATATGTTGTTTACCAACTGTAACAACTAAATTAGAAACATCTCTTTGTTCTATAACTTCATTATTTGAATTAAATTTTTGAACCTTTAATTCACCGGTCATTTTAATTGTTGAGTGAA
>Ga0172367_10004721_pt1 | contig 16794 bp, 9 predicted proteins | sample Lak10m_FD_114542 | JGI IMG/M metagenome (GOLD analysis project Ga0172367, IMG submission 114542) | Freshwater microbial communities from Kabuno Bay, South-Kivu, Congo - kab_022012_10m | ecosystem: Environmental > Aquatic > Freshwater > Lake | place: Democratic Republic of the Congo: South-Kivu...
CATCAGTGTCGCTAGAAATTTTCTGGTTAATTTTTTGGTAACTGATTATGAAGTTTTTTTGTTTTTCTTCTATTAATTTACTTATTTTTATAAGAAAACAGTCCTGATCTTGTTTTGAATACTTATTTGCTTCATCAATTAAATATTCGGCAAAACTTTTTTGTTTAGTGCTATATATTGATTTATAATAAACGAAAAACAATTCTTCATTAAAATCTTTTTGGGTGCTGGAGCCATTTATGTATTGTTCAAGTAATATTGTTAAATCTTTGGTGCCATCAAGCCCCGGCAAAACCTGCATGAGGAGCCTTGGATCCAAAATGTCAATAGATGTATAAAAATCAGTGAAACATCTTTCCGTGTATTCCTTTTTTAAGCCCCAAATATAATAGGATTCAAATAATGCCGATCGTAGTGCCTTTTTCATCGTCTCGGACATATTGAGTTGTGCACGACTTTGTATAGGTTTATACGTAGCCGTTGAAAGATCTACAATGAGTCCGTTATGTATGTTAGCTATAAAATTGGCCGGAAGCAGTTTCATTTCCTTTGCAACAGGGCCAAATGGTCTGAAGGGAATGCCGCCAGTGGTAATGTAACTGGGCAGATTCGAATCTTTTCTTTTCATAATTCTAAAAAGAACAAAATTATTTGCAACATTTTTCCCGAAGCGTTCTTTGTACCTATCCGTAAATTCTTTTTTGGTTGTATCATCTAGCAATGAAAATGGATATTCAAAAATTACGTCATTATCTATATCGATTTTTGTATTATTTAAAAGTGTGTTTTTTAATGAACAAGAAAATGCGCTTTGTTTTTTTTCTTTATCGACATGAGCACTAACTGTTCCCACAGATTCTTGTAAAAAAACGTTTGTCGCAAGAGCAGATATTGCTGTTTTATTTTTCTCTTCTTCTTTAAACGTAACTTTAATAGAAGTTCCCCAGAAAGATGTTTGCTGGTCTTTCATGGTATCAGATACATCATCACATGAAATGTCTAAATCATAAACGAGATTGTTTTTGTTGCGAAGTGGCTCGATAATAAGGAGATAAAATTTGGTTGGGTCACTTGTTAATCGCGTCAAAACACTGACCTTTTGGGCATTTTGATAAATTTTAAAAGAGCCATTTCCCATGTCTCCAATATTCCCTTTTTCAGGTGATTTGCTGCTATAATCTGGCAGGAGAAAATCGATGAGCAGTTTGGCAAGGTCTGGAAATCCAGCTTGATCATGAATGGAAAAAACAAGGGAGTTTTTTTCGTTAGAAGCCCCTTGTTTTATTGCTATTGCGAGTTCAATTGTGGCAAGTGCATCGTCTGAATATGCGTTTGTAATCTTTTTACGATCTTCAACAATGTTATTATTGTTCTTAAAAAGATCAGAAACGGCATCGATAGAATTTTGTAATGTTTCTATGATAGTTCCTTCAATAGCACTTTTTTCGCTACCAGCTTCGACGCATTGCATAATTTTACCAAGAATACCTTGATCTTTTATTGTGCTGATCTTGTTAGTGATTCTTGCGATGTGCTCTTTATTTAATTTTGGGTATTTCCAAAGCGGGGCGAGCCCAGACCCTTGCATGTTTGCCATAAGATTTTGACTTGCTTTGAATGTAGGAAGCTTGCTTGAGTCATAATTTTTAAGTTCATCTTGTACAAAATTTTGTGTTGTCGGGATGTTACTTGTATCTTCTGATATTGTTGTGATAATGTTTTTAATTGCATTTATTATGCGAGGATAATTTGATACTGTTGTTGTTCGTTTTTTTAGATGGGTCAATGCGCCATAGTTTAGACTAATACTTTCATTTGTATTATATATTTCTTGAATAATGTAAGGGTCTATTTTTTCTTGAATATACTTTTCAATAACATATTCAAAAATAGATAGCGCGTTTTCTTTATTTTCTAAAAGTTTTTTGATGTCTTCTTGTAGTAGCGTGTAGCAGATAAAAGCAAATTCTTCTGGAGTTCGACTTTTTTCAATAATAGATAAGGCAAAGGCTTTTACTGATTCCTCTTTGTATGTTTCAAGAAGGACGCATACAAGAGATATTGGGGTGTTTTCAAGAACCGAGGGGATAGCGAGTTTTTGTTGTGCAAGATAGTTTTTACGGTTTTCTGTAGCCGTTTTAAAAATGAAATCACGTATTTGAAGGTCAATGAGCTTGTTAAGATATTTTTTATCTTTTTCGTCGCCTAATATAGTAATAAGTTTTTTTATTGAGTCTGTGTTTGAAATGTCTCGATCCTGTTCGTTAGCGGTTAGTTTTTTTGCTTGGGTGTAGTTTATTGTTATTTCAGATAGATCAATAGAAAAATAGTCTCGATAGAGGGACAAAATAGTTTCTTTTAGTGTTGATAAAGCTATTTTTGTTGGGTTCGTATCATCCTTATTAAAAACGGGTAGATAGAGTTGAATAAGATCTTCTAGATATGGTGTGATCATGATGTCATCAATAATGTTATTCAAGCGTTGATTTATTCCCATGGCCCAGTGGTAATCTTGAGTGAAAAAATTTGTAATGTCTTTAAGATCTTTCTCTGTAGCATCTTTAGCCCCGATAAAAAGCGCTTCGGTCCCTTTTTTATAGTTGTCAATTAGTGTGTCTAAAATGGTTCCCGTTTTTATTTGTATTTTCATGAGGTCGTGATTTCTGCTAAAACCAGTTCTTTCCATTCTTGTTGAGCAATAAAGATAGTTTTTGTAGAAAAACAAATATGCAAAAGGTTCTTTGATATTCTCTGTATTTATTTCCGTATTTGATGTATCAAATAATTTTTTGTTGTTTGCCAATAAAACTTTTGATGTGTTTAGTTCAAAATCAGTTTGATTTATTTTCTCATGCAATAAACCAAAATTCATGAGCATTGAAGCAAAAAATTCGAAAGTAAGCAGTGCTGTGCTATGAGTTTGAAAAACTTCACTTTTTTCATTATTAGGAAAAACCGGTGTGAGGGCAAACCGTTGAAATAGATTTTTTAATTCTTCATTGTATGGGGTGCAAAACTTTATTAGATTCTTCTCGAATTCTTTTTTTTCTATAGAATATTCTTTAGCGCCAAAAAGCAGAGGGGTTAATATATGCGATATATCATTATATAAAAATTTTTCTTGTGGTATGCCTGACCTGTTTTTTATTGTCGAAAGTGATAAATAAAGTTCGGCTTGTTGATTGATTTCTCCTGTTGCTGAGTTTGGTAACATCTCGGTAAAATCTACAATTCCAAAGAACATCTTCCAGAATTCTGAGTAATTTAGATTAGATAAAAAAGTGGTGAAAATATCATGCCATTTGATATTCCTAAAATTTTCATTCATGAATTTTTCTATGTTGGGCATTTTTTCGTAAAGTTTTGCATTATCATACTTAAATCCCCATAAATCATTATCGACATACCATGGAATGAAAAAGTCTGTAGCATTTGTCGTGATGATACACATTGGTGTTTCTTTTTTTGTTGGCGTTATTATTTCTGGGACTGTATGCAATTTTGATAGTGTATAGCGACTGCAGATTTCTTCAGAAACCTCTGTTCGCGTTCTTTCTTTCCCCTTTTCATCCGTCAAAAAACTTTCCGGCACAAAAAGAGACCGTCGTGTGCCAAGCGTTGATAAAATAGGATGATATTTGCCTTCAAAATCTTTGCTTTTGGGCAAAAAATCATCTGGAACAAAATAAACTCGATAACCGGCGATAAGTTTTTCGTTAGCTCCTGTTGTTTTTATTACATTCTCTTTAGTTTTGTTAATATATGTTTTATAGAGTGTATCTTCAAAAGCGCTGAAATTATAATCGACAAGTTCATTATCAAGAGGGATGCCTGCTGAGGGAATCATATCTAGGGTCGTGCTACATTGATCGCGTTGTTGTGCAAATTCTTCTGGAACAGGGTAGGGGGCGTTTTCTTTCTTAAATTCTTCGCGTAATTTTTTTTGTATGCGATGTGAAAAAACACCTTTGATGTGTTGGGCAGCAGATTGCGACTCCCATTCTTTTAGCCCCCGGTGCAAGGCCAAAAGCAATGGGCCGTTTTTTTTATCATGTTCTTTAAACGTTTTTTCTATCGTTGCATCAAGTAGTTTTTCAAGATATTGCCTTTCAAAGTTATCAGGAGATTCAGTAATAGAGAGTTCATTGCGGGCGAGGGTTAATTGTGTTGCCTGTGGCATAGGAATGACAAGATCTTTGACGTTTCCATTTTCATCTTTAGTAGGTTGCTGCTGTGCTTTGTCGATCACAACGACGCCATTGACGGTAATTAAAAAATGTGATTTTTTTTCGCTACTTTTTGTTTTCCCCTTAAAGTCGATGAGGCTGGGAAGTTCTGGGGATTGGTTTGCAAGAGCGTTTTCTCTTGATTTTTGTAAAACAGTTTCGTCTTGTCCTTTTGTTGAACTGCTAGGCACAAGGAGGGAAAAGAGTACCGTTTTTAAGGTCATGCCGGTTCCGGCATCAATGACTTCCAGGGATTTTTCACCCAGGGTTATGACAACCGGTGATAGATTTGCTGCAGCTGCATTTATAGTAGTGTTACCGAGTTTTATAGGAACATATGTGTACGTATCTAAATAGTGAACATAGCACGATAGGGTTTCTAGGGTTTCTTGCGAGAATGTATTATTGTTGTTATTAGGTGTTATGACAATGCGTGTGCCTGTGCTTGTGATTTTTTCTTTTTCTTCTGGTTTTCTCATGGTGATCACAATATCATCATATTTAGGGTCCCCAGGATGATCTTTGCTAGGCTTTCTATAAAATGACAGAGAAAAAGCTTTGATGTTGCTTGTCTTTGGATCTTTTGTCGCTGTTGTTATTGTTATTGTTGTTCCGTATTTTTCACTATTCCATCCAGTATCTCTAAACCACAAAAGCGCCAGAATAGAAAAAAAACCCATGCCAAATTTTCCAACACGTTGGGCAGGATCGTTGACTGTGGCGTCAGCGCCATTAACAACTATTTCTAAAAACGATCGCAGGGGATACTCAAGGACACTTACTGCAGCGTTTCTTATCCAATTTTTTGCTGTAAATCGTAAAATTTCGTTTTGAGGCAAATCTTTAAGATAGTACACCTTGTCCTGAGGTGTAGTAATTTTTTTGCCCTCTATTTTAGTATCTTTTATCAGTATTTTTTTTAAATCTTCTTCTTTATACCTGTTAAGCAAAAATAAAATACGTTCTAGTTCAGACCTGCCGGCCAAAAAACAGCTTAAGATTTCTGATGTAGGGATATCTGTCGCCTTTTCTGTTTTTTCTAGTATTTGATAAAAAATATCAAGAAAAATTTCAACATCAAGGTCTTCTTTTGTAGCTTCTACTGTATCCAACGAGGCCTGTGTTATAAGTTTGTCTACTTCGTCAGGTTTAAGTTTTTCGGCGAGCGACAACAGCTTTGCTTTCAGGAGCATAAGGCTTGTCTCAAGGGGCTTTGGTGTTGCCAACACAGATGTATTGTGAAAGAGTATTGCAAAAAAAATAAACACGTTTTTACGTATATTTTTCATGAGCATGGGCCTCAATAACGATAGCGATTTTTATAAACACCATCTAGTATAAAAAAAAGCGTCATGATTTTGCAAGCATTTAAAAAAAATGATCGAGAATATTTTTGATTATTTTTTTAAATTTGTACTTGTCAGGAAAGACGGAAGAGGCTACACTATGAAACGTTAGTAAAAAAAGTGTCGTAAAGTATAATATAAAACCATTTCTGAAAGGAATTTACACATGGTAAGAGCACTTTTATTCGCAATGTTGGCTGGTTTGTTGGTTATGTCTGGTTGTGGTTGTGAAAAGGCTAAAGAAGCTGATGCAACACAAGAGCAAAAATCTGTTTCTGAAGAAACAGCTCCAGCTGCTTCTGTTGTAACAACTATTGCCAATAATGAAGATTTTGAGAAAAACGTTGAAAAAGCAACAAAGCCTGTTGTTGTTAAGTTCTCAGCAACTTGGTGCGGTGCATGCAAAGACATAGCACCAGCATATGAAGAACTTGCAAAAGAAAAGAAAGACATTGCGTTTTGTGTAGTTGATATTGATGCTAATAAAGAGCAAGCGCAAAAGTTTAATATCAATGGCGTGCCAACCATTGTATTCTTCAAAGATGGTAAAGAAGTTGATCCATCTAAACGTCATGTTGGTGCTGCAAGCAAAGAACATCTTGAAAAAGCTATAAATGATGCATTTGGTATCGTAGCTGCTCCTGCTGCTGCCGCTGAAGCTCCAAAAGCTGAAGAAGTAAAAGCTGAAGAGCCTAAAGCAGAACAACCAGAAGCTAAGTAAGCTTAATATGCATATAACGTTAACAAATACGTTAAGCAAAAAAAAAGAAAACCTCTCTTGCCTCAAAGCAGGAGAGGTTAAATTGTATGTATGCGGTATCACGCCTTACGACTATGCCCACATCGGTCATGGTCGTGTCTATGTTTTTTTTGATGTTCTTGTCCGCCTGTTAACCCTCATGGGGAACAACGTACTCTATGTACGAAATTTTACTGATATTGATGACAAATTAATTAACAAAGCGATAGCTACAAAAAATGATCCGTTAGCATACAAAGAAGTCGCGCAATTTTTCATTGATCAGTTTCATGATGATATGAAAAAATTAGGATGTTTATCACCAACCTATGAGCCACGCGTAACAGAATGTATACCAGAAATTATTGCGTTTGTTGAAAAACTGGTTGCGCAGGGCAATGCCTATGTTGTTGGCTCTGATGTTTATTTTGATATCACTACATTTTCTGCGTATGGCAAATTGTCTAAAAGAAATTTGACAGAGATGGTTGCCGGTGCGCGTGTTGAAGTAAATGAGGTAAAAAGAAATCCTGGGGACTTTGCCCTATGGAAAGGTAATGACGAAAAACAGTTCTGGCAATCGCCGTGGGGATATGGCCGTCCCGGGTGGCACATTGAATGTTCCGTCATGGCTGAAAAATTTTTAGGACCATCCATTGATATTCATGGTGGTGGCATGGATCTTATTTTCCCGCACCATGAAAACGAAGTTGCACAGTCTGAATGTTTGCACAAAAAACCGTTTGCATCTATCTGGCTTCACAATGCGTTTGTCAATATCAATAAAGAAAAGATGTCTAAATCCCTCGGTAATTTTATTACCCTTAATACTCTTTTTGCGTCGCATGACCCGATGGTCGTTCGGTACTTTTATTTACAACATCACTATAGAACCCCAATAGATTTTAGTGACCAAGAGTTAGAGGCAGCAAAAACGGCATATAAAAAGTTAATGACGCATTTTGGTGCGGTTGCGCCATTACAATCGTTTACATCAAAAGATCTGCAAACCCTATGTGAAACAGATACTTTAGTTCGTCAGTTGATTGCGTCTCTTACAGATGACCTGAACACGCCAAAATTTTTAGGCATTGTTTTTGAGCATCTTGCTGTTATTGCTCAGTCGCATCACCATGTATCGTTTGTTGCTTACCTGCTTCGCACGGTATTAGGCTTATCATTACAACCCCTTGAAGAAAAAACGCAAGAAATAACGCCTGAAATTCAAGAGCTGCTTAATCGTCGTGAACAAGCACGAAAAGAAAAAAACTGGGCGCTTGCTGATGCGCTTCGTGATGAGCTTGCGACATTAGGGTATGCCGTTCAGGACAAAAAGGTGATAAAGTGATTTTGATACGTGCATCTGTTTTTACACTGGTATTGAGCATCGCGTTTGTGACATTGTCCTCTGGCCCAAGTGTCCCCCTTGCATTGTTCTCTCCCCAAGACAAACCAACAAATACGCTTATCGCTTGTATTAAAGAAGCGAAAAAATCGATTCATGCTGCCGTCTATTGTTTAACAGATAAAAAAATAGCCCAAGAGCTTATTGATGCCAAAAAACGTGGCGTTGATGTTAAGCTTGTTCTTGATCCCATGAGTGCCGATCGATTTGGTAAAGCTGAAATGCTTGCAGCTGGTGGCGTGCCTGTTTTTATTATGGACCACAATGGTGCTACGCCTCAAAAAGGACCACTTGAGCCTGAGGGTCCATGGGCGCACATGCCTGAAAAAGCGTTTACGTTTGAACCGATTATGCACAATAAATACGCGCTCTTTGATGAAAAAACGTTATGGACCGGTTCATTTAATTGGACCAATTCTGCCAATACTAAAAATTGGGAAAATGCGTTACTTGTTGATACCCCGTCGCTTGTTGCTGCATATCAAAAAAACTTTCAAGAGCTTTGTGCTAACCCTTGTTGCAAGCCATTCGTTGCTGCATCAAAAATTTCTGAGGCCCCTTGCGGGCGGATACGAGAGAAGGTTGTTCTTGCGCTTGAAAAAACAGCGACCGATGCTGAGCTTATTGCTCAGTTGCAAGTAATCATTGCCCTCAACACTGATTTTGTTAAAAAATAACGATTTTACATAAAATATGTAAAATCGGGTATACTGAAATGTGTTGATTCTATGAGCCTTTGGTTTTTATAGGGAGCTTTTGTATGAAAAGTTTGCCGGTTGGGTTGCAATCGATTGAAAAAATAATAAAAAATGATTTTGTGTATGTCGATAAAACGGGACTTTTATACGATTTGGTCAAAAAGCCGGGCGCTTATTTTTTATCACGTCCTCGGCGTTTTGGTAAATCACTTACCTGTTCTACACTTGAGGCAATTTTTCAAGGTAAAAAAGAACTTTTTGTTGATCTTGAAATTAGCAAAAAAGAGTATGATTGGAAGCAATATCCTGTTGTAAGAATTGATTTTAGTGGTATTGCTCACCAGACTATCAATGATATTTATGAATCTCTTTCTCTTTCTCTTGATAGAGTTGCTGTGCATTATGACGTTGACATATCGTCGGTTAGACTTGCTAAAGATAAATTCAAGGTTTTAATACTAGCCTTGGCAGAAAAATATGGCCCCGTAGTTCTTATTATTGATGAATATGATAAGCCCATTCTTGATCATATTTACAATGAAGAAACAGCGGTTGCTATGCGTGAGTTTATGAAAAATTTTTATGGAGTACTTAAAGATGCTGGAGTGGAAGCCAATCTGCGTTTTTTATTTGTGACAGGCGTTAGTAAGTTTTCAAAAGTTTCTCTTTTTTCTGAACTTAACAATCTTAAGGATTTGACACTAGATGAAGGGGCTGCAACCTTGTGTGGGTATACTCAAAAAGAATTAGAGATTTGTTTTGATGAACATATTAAGGCGTTTGCTCATAAAAAGAATACAACGGCGCAAGCGTTGTTATCTGAACTCAAAAAATGGTATAACGGGTTTCAATTTTCAGAATTAGATAGTAAGGTGTACAATCCTTTTTCAATCTTAAACTGCTTATCAAGTCAAAGGTTTGCTAATTACTGGTTTTCAAGTGGAACACCAACGTTTATTATAAAATATGCTCAACGCAATCCGGAATTGCTTCAAAAGCTTATGATGCTCGAGACAGAGATGCTTACGGCAAGTGATTTAGAAAAACTTTCGGTTGAGAATTATTTTGAAAATACGATTATTATTTTTCAACAAGCTGGATATCTTACACTGACACACTATAACAATAAAACAAATATTTTTACCCTTGGATATCCCAATCACGAAATTCGTCTTTCTATGACGGAGCATATTCTTAATTACATTGCAAAAGTTACTGCTGTGAAAATTGCTACAACAGAATATCAATTAAGAGATGCACTTGAGCGTGATGATATCAATGCGTTTTGTGCTACTATGAAAGATTTTTTTATTGTGTTGCCACATACAATTATTGTTGATAGAGAGAAGTTTTTTCAGGGTGTGTTTTATACTATTGCAAAGTTGATTGGGGCAACGATTGATGCAGAGCAAGCAACAAGTCTTGGATTTATTGATGCTGTTCTTGAGGGGGAAAATAGAACGTATGTTATTGAGTTTAAGAGAAACAAGAACCCGGATGACCTGTCCGTCGTAGCCTTGGCGAAGTCGGAGGCATTGGCTCAAATCGAGGATAAGAAATATTTTGCTAAGTTTAAAATTCAAGGCAAAAAGCCAGTGACATTAGTTGGTATGAATTTTGATTATTTGCCTGATTCTGATGTTGAGGTTAACTGGAAGATTAAAGAAATTTGATGTGTTATTGTCCAATGAAAGAGCTTATCGCTCAATTACAAACGATCATTGCCCTTAATACTGATTTTGTTAAAAAATAGATAGCGTGTATTATGAAATTAGTAAGAATTATGCACCCCGGTCTTTATGAATCGGGACGATGGTTTACATTGTCTCTTGAAGAGCAATTAGCAAACATTGGGGCTGATGTGGGAAGAGCAATTCAATCACGAGCAAAGGGTGATGTACAGGCAAGCATGTATGCATTTGAGCGTGCATTGGAACTTATCGATTTTACCATTGATGATACAAAAAATAGAAAACGGCTTAAAGAAGTTCTCAGGATGCGTGAATTTTTAGCAGATTATTTTGTTGGCAATAATCAATACGGATTTACCGATAAAGCCTGGCAAGACTATTTTTATTACTTTGGGTATATAGCGGCATTAAAGCGTGTGAAATAATATAACACGCATTCTGCCGAGCTTATTGCTCAGTTGCAAGCGATCATCGCTTTTAATGCTGGTTTTCGCATGGCATTACGTGAACCCTTTACGTATCCATATTTTCTGGAGTATGCTAAAAAAAGTTTTTGATATATCTTTGATCAAAAAAAGGCGAAGGAGAGGCTATGATTTTGAGATTGGTGTGGACTGTTGCTTTTGGCGTGATGCTTGTTTTTGGTGGTGTTGGCGTGGGGATGGCGTCCAAGCCGCTTGTGACTAGTGATATAGAAACAGCTTATAATGCAGTCTTAAAAAACGCCCAAAGTAACTATCAGCGCTTCTTCCAGGTATATGATGATAAGGGCAAAAGAGTTGAGCCCCAAAACATTAAAAATAAAAAAGATCAAACACTTCTTTTATATGCATTAAAAAAAGATAAGGTTAAAGCTGAAACGATAAAAATGTTTTTAGAGGCCATGCGGTATGGGGCGACGGGGAAATTTTTATCTAAGAGCAACTATGGCACGGTAGAATTTGGCATTCTAGATGAAGAAAAAAATGGCTACACTGCAATGGCCCTTATGAGTGCTCTTAATTTCCAAGACGTTAATGAAAATACTGCTCTTCATATGATTATAGAAAAAGTAAACATGAATGAAGATATATGGATGCCTTGTGTTGATCTTTTTACTCAATACATTGTAAAATTGGAGCAACAACCATTTAACAAGGTTCTTGAGGGTAGTGATTTTACCGTTAACTTTATTTGCCAAAATAAGACGAAAAAACCCCTCTCTATTTAGCTTTAGAAAAAAATCTTTTTAAAATTGCTGCGAAGCTTATAAATAATGGAGATAAATTGCCTAAGCTTAATTTACAAGATAAATCAGAAGATATTTGGCTAAAAACGAGAAAAGATTTAATTAAAACAGAAAATAATTTAACAGAAAATGATGTTGAAAAAGCTTGGAATGACTTTAAGAAGAAGCAAGAAGAAGAGAAGAAGAAAAATGTAACGCTGTCAAAACCAGAAGATCTTCCAAAAGCGTTGCAGCTTTTAAAAGCAAAGCTTCTTGCTTTAGCTACCCAGTTGAAAAAATAAAAATAACGTGTTCTTGTGGCGATTTTCTTAACCAAGTGGCTTCCATACCGCTCCCATGGGCTATGTTAGCCAACTCTTTACGTCGCCATGTTTTCTGGGGTATGCTAAAAAAAGTTTTTGGTGTTTGTGTGTTCCAAAGAAAAAGGTGAAAGAGAGATTGTGATGAATGTGAAGATTATGCGGGGGTTGGCACTTGGGGTGTTGGTTGCGGTTTGTGGTGGGGGTGAGGGGATGGGGACGAAGAAGCTGGAAACTGCTGAGGATTTTAAGAAAGCGCTCGAAAAAGAAAAATTCAACGATCTCTTTGAGGCCCTTAAAGAAATCAATAATGGGAATATGGAAAAAACGATCAAGACGGTTGCCAAAGATCCTTCGACAAGAATTTTAACGCGTGTAAATAAAATTATAGAAAATAAAGATCTTGATAGCATTATTAAATCTTCGATCAAAAATGTAGATACATTCAATAAGGTTTTGAGTGGTGATGCATATAAATTTTATACAGAACTTTCAAAAATCAATATTTCACAGAATGGTAAAACGATAAACTCGGTTGTTCTTGCGAATACTGATGTTGCTGACGCAATAAAAACTGCGCAAAACAAAATCGCGAGTGCGTTGTTAAATGAGAATGTGAATTATATAAAATATTATTCTGATTGTGTTGAAGAAACAAAATCTGATTTTCCTGATTACTCTTGCGATGCAGCAAAAGAGGCTATGGCTGGGCCGAAAAAGCCGGATAACTGGGATGCTCAGCTAAACGCAATAGCGAAAGAGAAGGGGGAAAGCACTTATGCCAAAACAAAATTGGTTTTTGGATCGGGAATAAAAGAAATTTTGTTCATTTCTAAAGACATTGATGAAAATAAAGTTGTTGATGGCGATGAAACCATAAAAGTGCGCCTTGAAGCAAATCTTGACGAAATCGCCGACGTCTACAAAAACGTCTGGCTTTTTGATTGTTACGTGAGGACGGCAAAAGCTGTCATTTGTGAAAAGACGCTTGAACTTAAGGAATTTAAAGTTTGCAAAACAGATTGCAAAGATATTACAGTGCTTTTGGGAAATAATATTAAATTTGATAATGATGAGTATAAAAATTGTGTTGTGCAAAAAAATGTTCTTGATGCGGTTGATATAATAGCTGTTAAGGAGGATCAGACGCTTTACGGTTTTCATGACTATGTTGTTAATGTTTTTACTGCTGCAAAACTTTTTGCATGGGCTAGTCAAGTAAACGAAACAATTGAAGATACAGGGAATTTTGCTAACGCTATAAAAACGCTTAAAGATGCCTTGGACGCTTGTACCGGGCCGACTGTTAAGCTTGATGAGCTTAAGAAAGCGATAAGCGGTTTAGCTGTTTCAGCTGATGGAAAAAAGCAACTTTATGATATTAATAAGATTGATGAGTTGAAGCGTTGTGAATTTAAAGATGCTTGTGATGAGTGGATTAAGAAGACAGAAGAAGAGAAACTCAAGAAGGAAGAAAAAGAAAGAATAGAGAAAGAGCAAAAAGACAAAGAAGAGAAAGAAAAGCTTGAGAAAGAGAAAAAAGAAAAAGAAGAGAAGCTCAAAAAAGAAGAAGAAGAGAAACTTAAGAAAAATTTAACGCCATCCAAGCCAGAAGATCTTCCAAAAGCGTTGCAGCTTTTAAAAGCAAAGCTTCTTGCTTTAGCTACCCAGTTGAAAAAATAAAACAACAAAAAATTTAATAAAAAACAAAACTCTTTACGTCTCCCCCGCCACTTTGCTACGGTGGGGGAAATTGGCCCACATGTATTTCTAATTTAAATGTGTCCGTTCGTACCCATTCGATTTCGCTCGCATAAAGCTCGCTCCACTCAGGGCGAACGGGGGTTTGCAATCTAGTAATTCGTGTCCAATGTGGTCACGCCTGTTTGCGAGCTTTAAAAAAGAGGAGTTTGTATGCAAACTGTTTTTATAAAAAAACATGCTATATGTGTTGTTTTTTTTGCGATTGTAGCGTGGATTCTTTACTCTCCCACCATTCAAGCAAAAACTCAAAAACCAACATTAATCACCATCTTTGTTCTTGATCAATGTGCCTTTCACCTCACAAAAAAATTACAACCGTATTTTCAATATGGGCTCAAAGAACTTCTTGATAAGGGAGTTGTTTACACCAATGCCTACCACCCTCACGCGATTCCAGAAACAACAACCGGACATCACTGCCTAAGCACGGGGGCATTGCCAAAAGATCATGGTGCTGTGTTAAATGACTGGATAAACGAAGACTATCAAATAGAAAATTACGACGAAGATAATGATCCGGGAACGGCAGTGTTTAAAAATGGTTCGCTGATTATGCCGGGAAAGTCGTCGAAAAAAACGATGACCGACAGTCTCTCTGACCAGTATGTGCTCAGTTCAACCCCTCATAAAAAACATATGGCGTTTTCTCTTTCATTAAAAGCATATCCCGCTATTGCGACTGCAACGAAATTGGGAAAAGCGATTTGGTTTGATGAAGTGTACGGAGGATTTACGAGTAGTAAAGCGTATTTTGATCAGTTGCCGCTATGGCTGAAAAATTTTAATAAAAAACACAAATTTACTGACATGAAATCGTTTTCGTGGGAATTACAGTATTCAGAAAAAGCTGAGGCATATGATTTTCCGTATATAAAAAATTACGAATTTGCAGGATACCCATTTAGTATGGTTCAAAAGGGGACGCTTGCTATTGACAGAAAAGATCCAAAGCCGTTTAAACAGTTTTTGCAGTCGCCACAAGCGAGTGATAAGCTTTTGAAATTAGCAAAAGAGTGTTTAATGCAGCATACAAAAAATGGTGATACCACAATTGTGATGTGGGTGCTTTTGAGTAATCTTGATCTTATTGGGCATTATTATGGGCCCGATAGTCTTGAGGTTATTGATACGGTATACCATCTTGATAAACAAATATACGATTTTATGAAATATGCACGATATCGCGTTGGCGCAAAAAAATGCCTTTTTGTGATGACTGCCGACCATGGCATTCCATCAATTCCTGAGCTCGCACAAAAACGCGGTTTTTCTCTTGCACGACGTGTCATGGCTGATCCACTAATACAAAAAATTAATGGTACCATGCAAGAAAAATATGGGGTTGCGCGTGTGATTAAGGCGTATGAGCCAACCTATTTTAGGCTTAATAAAGAGGAGCTTAATGCTCTTGAGCCAGAAAAAAAAGCGACTGTTATTAATGATATAAAAACGATGTTGGAACAAGAGCCAGGGATCAGAAAAGCGTGGACTGTTGAAGAACTTGCTGCTGCTCCGTATGTTCCCGGACAGCGAGAGTATTGCTATAAAACACAAATATATCCTGGTCGCATAGGAGACATTATCTGCATGCCTCAACCATATTGCCAAATTACGCACTATGAAAAAGGGACCTCGCACATGAGTCCGTACGAATATGATACACATGTGCCATTGGTTCTTTATCAGCCGGGGCGCATTGTTGGTAAAACAATTACGGATAAAGTGTACATGACGCAACTTGTGCCAACCCTTGCGCATATTATTGGTATTAACCGGCCTGCGACTGCTATGACGCCCATTCTGCCTGGGATTGGGGGGATGTGATGAAGATGAGTCAAGCCGTTCGTACCCGTTCGACTGCGCCCTACGGGCTGCGCTCAGGGCGAACGGTGTTTTTACGGTCGGCGCATGTTTTCCCGTTCGTCCTGAGCGCAGTGAGCATAGCGAACGTAGTCGAATGGATACGAACGGCAATCTCGTTTCTTGTGCTTGCGAGCATGCTCATGTTCGTTCCCCTGCACGCAAAACGTACGCCAAAGCCTCCAAAGCTTGTCTGCATTTTTGTCATGGACCAGGGAGCGTATCACTATATTCCCACACTAAAGAAATTTTTTCGTCATGGCATAAAAACATTTTTAGACAATGGCATTGTGTACAAAAACGCCTATTACCCTCATGCAATTCCCAAAACTGTCACCGGGCATCACTGTTTAAGTACCGGAGCGCTGCCAAATGGACACGGTGCGCCCTTAAATAGCTGGTATGCTCCTGATGGCTCAACAGAGCATTATGATGAAGATGATATGACCTCTGTATTTGATAATGATGATCGTATTGATGAGGGTAAATCTTCTTCTAAAACGGTAACTGATGGGATTACTGATCAGTTTATGTTGAGTGAAAATAGGCACAAAAAATGTTTTGCGTTTTCGTTGTCGCTAAAAGCGGCTTCAGCGCTTGCAACGGCGACACGTATGGGTAAGCCATTGTGGTTTGATGAAAAGCGTGGAGGATTTACTTCTAGTAGTGCGTATTTTAAACAGTTGCCAGATTGGGTAAAAAACTTTAATCGAGAAAAAAATTTTGAGTGTATGGAGTCGGCTTCCTGGCATCTTTTATATCCGGAAGATGACCCTGGATATCAGTTGCTCGATATAAAAAATTACGATTACGCTGAGTATCCGTACAGTATGATTGCAAAAAAAACTATGGCGATAAAAAAAGAGGGGAAAAAACGGTTTAAGCAGTTTTTGCAAACCCCAGGGGCAAGTAAAACTCTTATTGAATTTGCTAAACAGTGTTTGGTTGAACATACGCAGGAAAAAGAGGCAACGGTGTTTATGTGGATATTATTCAGTAATCTTGATTTTTTGTGCCGGTTTTATGGGCCTAAATGCTTGGAAACAATAGATTTACTGTATCATCTAGATCAACAGATTGGTAATTTTATGCAAACGGCAACAAAGCGTTTAGGGGAAAAAAATTGCCTGTTTGTTTTGACTGCTGACCATGGCATCGCTCCCATTCCAGAGCTTGCTGCAAAAAATGGCTTAACAATGGCAAAACGGGTTATGGTTAAACCGGTTATTAAAACGGTTAATGGGGCTGTAGAAAAAAAATATGGCATAAAAAAAGCGATAACTGGCTTTAAGCCGACCTATTTTACGAGCGACCAAAAAGAGTCGCACGTGCTTGACTATATAAAAGAGTTGCTTGAAAAACAGATGGGGATTCGTAAAGTATGGACACTGCAAGATCTTGAGCGATCGTCCTATTTTCCGGGGCAACGAGAGTATGCTTATAAGGCTCAGGTGTATCCTGGTCGCGTAGGGGATTTGATGTGCATGCCACAGCCGTATTGCCAGCTTACAGGGCATCCTAAAGGAACGTCCCATCAA
>Ga0172367_10004723_pt1 | contig 16790 bp, 12 predicted proteins | sample Lak10m_FD_114542 | JGI IMG/M metagenome (GOLD analysis project Ga0172367, IMG submission 114542) | Freshwater microbial communities from Kabuno Bay, South-Kivu, Congo - kab_022012_10m | ecosystem: Environmental > Aquatic > Freshwater > Lake | place: Democratic Republic of the Congo: South-Kivu...
CCTTAACTTCTTTTTCTACAACTTTTTCAACTTCAATGTATTCAATCCTTGGTGGTTTGGATTTTTCTTTTTGAAGTTCAACCATTAAGTCTTCGATTCGTTTGTTCAAGTATGCCTCATTCTCATTTTCGTTTAAACTTCCATATTTTTCTATATAATATCCTTTTTTAAAACAGAATGTGACAAACTCTTCCAAATCGAGTTGGTTCAGATTACAGAACTTGATCAGATCCTTCTTTTGAGTTTCTTTTATATTAACAGTTAATAAGTTCTTCTCTTCCATGTTCTATATCTTCTATCGAATTGATTTTGAAGTTCAAATAAAGTCTTGGATTTTCAACATCAAAGAATTCATATTTATCTTCTTTCATATCATAAACACCATATCCATGAAAATTGACATTTTCCCCAAAGTTCTGCTGAATTGTTGATCCAACCATGTATGCTTTTTTTCCTTTTGGAATATCGAAAACTTGTCGTTTATGAATATCCCCACATAAAACCAAATCACATCCATCAAATTTAGACGGTTCAAAACCTTCTTCAAACTTATGTCCGATGTCCGTCGTAAGACCTTGAACTGGTCCATGAAAAAGTCCGATATTTATTTGACCTTTTTGTTTTTCAATGACAGGTGGTAAATTGTGTTCCTTTAAAGAATAAACACACCAATTCACATTCTCATCTGAATAAACTCCCCTCTGTGTATAATAAATTAGGTTTTCATTCTGTAGATTTGAAATGATTGGTGTAAGAGCGTCCAATCTGTCACTATTATTTTCTAAAAAATCGTGGTTTCCAATCAAAAGAATTGTTTTGGTAATCTTAGCACATTCTTCCAAGAACCAACTAACAAATTCCACAAGTTCAGGGGTCATTTGGTTTTTGGAATGGACAAGATCTCCTGTAAAAACAATTCGGTCAGGATTGATTTGTTTCCACTCTTCAAGTGCGTCTTGGAGGATCATTCTATATAAATCATGATCCCTGAAAAGACGGATATGAAGATCTGAAAAGTGAATTATCTTATTGATCATAACCAATTATATCAAAGTAAATCCAATTCATCAAGGCTGCTGTAATACCTATCACCTCTATCACAAAGAATTGTTATAACAGGATTTTCGGGATTGTTTTTTTCAATCCATCTTTCAGAAGCAAGAACGTTGGCCGCTGCGGAAATCCCAACAAACAAACCGTATTCTTTGGCGATTTGTAAAGCTTTTTCTTTAGCATCCTTTGTCGAAATTGTAATAACTTCGTCAATCTCATCCATCTCAACCAAGAATTTACTTCCATCTCCAATTCCTTGAATACCATGAAGACCTGGTTGTCCTCCACTCATAACTGGCGATTCTGCCGGTTCAACAGCAACAAGTTTCAGTTCTGAAATATATTGTCTCAATTTTTTTCCAACCCCCATTATGGTTCCACCCGTCCCTGTTCCTGAAATAAATGCAGATATTGAAGAAAAATTGTATCTGTTGTCAGTTCTAGTTTGATAAATGATTTCAGGTCCCGTTTTTTCAAAATGACATTTGGTATTAAGTGGGTTACTAAATTGTCTTGGGTTAAACCAACCATATTCTTCGGCAAGTTCATCTCGTTTTTTTATCGCACCATCAAAATCACCAGGTCCGACTTCAATCACTTCAGCTCCGTAATATCTCAAAGTTTTCTTTCGTTCTTCGCTCATATTTGACGGCATCACAATCTTACACTTATATCCCCTCTCCGCGGCAAGCCACGCAAAAGAAATCCCCATATTCCCTGAAGACGCTTCAATAATAGTATCACCGGGTTGAATTAATCCATGATATTGAGCCTCATCCAAAATAAAAGTCGCCGGTCTATCTTTTATGGAACCTGTTGGATTCATAAGTTCCGCCTTCGCGTATAGTTTCTCCCCAAGTTTAATTAATGGTGTTGAACCTACATTGTTTGATAATCTCATCCTTTATTTAATTTTACTAACTGGTTTATTTCTTCTGAAAGGTCTTTACATTGAATAACTTCATATTTTTTATTGTTCTCGTGAAACCAACAGATGTAAAGTTTGCCAATTTTTAGATTGGTGTTCTTTTCAATAATATGTTTATATAAATTTAATTGAAGACTATATGTGTTGAGTTCGCACACATCAAGGGTTTCCAAAGGTTCCAAGAACTTTTCCCCATAATCATTTTTTGTTCCAATCTTTTTGTTTGTTTTCCAATCCCAAATCTGAAGTTCATCATGTTTCTTATTGAAAAACAATTGGTCAACCATCCCACATATCCCATACTCCCTGTCACCCACCACCAATTCGGACTTTACCGGAATTAAGTTGTCTTTGGAGTCTTCATAAAATTTATCAAAAAGATCAATCAACTTGTCATACGCCTCTCTTACCACATCAATTCCAAACTTTTGTTCCGCAATTCTCTGGTTATAGGGGAAAATTTTATTCCCATACCAATTTTCCACATATTCGTGGAATGCAGATCCTTTTACTGTTGAGAACTCTCTCTTGAAATCCCAATCCCGAATTACACTTTCTTTATCTAAACCCCTCCTTCTGGCATAACCCTCAGCCATCTGATTGGTCTCAAATTTGGGTTTGAACTTCCCCAAAAATTGTGTTGCCGAAATTTGTTTTACCCCGTCAATGTAATATTCGTGAGGTTCATCAAAATATTTTATATAGTTAAATTTTGATAGTTCTAATATTGTATCCATAATTTATTTTTTCCACAGTTTATCAGGATCAACCCAACATTCATCAGGAACTTGTCCCCGAATATCGGCAAGATCTTTGTCTTTTGGGAGATGAACTATTTTTACCCTCCCCTCTAATTTACCACCATTTAAGGTGTTATACATCTTCTTTGAGTTTTCCCATGCGTCTTCATCCAAACAAATAACCACACTCGTGGCTTTAGTATATAAAAGATTCCAAAGTTTGTCGTGTAGTACCTTACCCAAAATAGGTATTGAATTCGGTATAAACAAAGAGTCGAATGGTCCTTCAACAATCCAAACAGGTGCGAGCCAGTTGATCTTACTTTCATTGAAGATAATTTCTTCTTTGGGGTAGGTCGGATTCTTGTATTTGAGTTTTTCACCTGTGAAGGATCTCGCAACAAAATAGTTCAGGTTTTTTTCCGCATCATAGGAGGGAATAATCACCCTATTTGCATAAGGTCCCGTTGCGGCAATTCCGATGTTAAAATCTTTTATAATTTGAGGTGTTATTCCTCTTTCGGAGAGGTACTTTTGAGCTTTGATTTTGATCGGAAGTCGGTCATGAAGATCAGACAGTTTTACAAACTCTTTCGGGAGTTGCGGTTTCCTGAATTTCTTTTCTTTAACTTCAACCTTGTCATTTCGGAGGAGATTGTATGTATTTACATCTTCTTTGGATCCGTATGTTTTGATCAACTGCTCAAGGTGTCCGTGTGTATCATGCGTTTCACCACAAGACCAACAATGAAAAACATTTCTAAAGTAATTTACCTCCAAATTTCCCTTTCTGTCTCCCCTTTCTAACCCTTTGATTTCATATGAACAAACAGGGCAGTCATAAGAAATTTGACCGGAAGATTCATTGTGTTTCCGGTGTTTTCCCAAAATACCATCCAATAAAGTTATAAGGTAATCAAATTCTGAATTCATCACACAAAAAGATAATGAAATTCAGTTCATAAATCAAAACTTACCAAATATTTTCTTTTCTCATAAAACCAAGAGCGCAAGTATAAGCATCAGCTTGGTCAAAGTTTTCTTTCTTCAAGGTATTGTTTTTGGTATATAACCATTTGATTTGTGGTTCTTTTTTTGCAACATGTTCCCAAATCAACATCTTCTTATCGATGTCTTTTGGATAACCACCGAATAGAACTTTTTTTCCCTTGTCGTTTTCTCTTACAAGTTCGGGAAATGCAAATTTTCTTGAATCATAGGTTGAAATGAATTCAGGAACGATTCCAAGATTATCATAAATTGCCTTCGTGATCATGGAATTATATCTCAATAAAGTTCCAACTGTATAAGTATTATTTGAATTTAACAATGGTTCTTCAATAATAACTTTTGTAATCCCTAAATTTTGATAACTTTTAAGTACTTGTTCGAACAATATTGTTTTTTGAATCAAACTTGCAATCTTACTATCAGGTTCAGGTTTAAGAATTGGTGTGAAGTGGGTTAATTCTAATAATTTCTGTTGTTGGATATCAAAAATTGCCGAACCTATAGTACGAGTTGAAATATCAAGACCTAAAATTTTAGGACTATTTTTTAATTGATTTGACATAAATAATTTAGAAATCGTATTTTATTAAGAATTGTTGAACCCCTTGTCTTAATTGGGGAGATTCAAGTTTCGAAATAAACATAAGGTCATAGTCTGAATCGTAAAGTCCAACTTCGGTGATGTAAATATCATCACCATTTAACGTAGGATTTGTTGACACGGTAAATTGATTATACGGTAAATTGACATAATACCTCATTTCATATACAGTTGCTTGAATATCTGTTTCAACATTTCCGAAGAAAAGGTATTCATCACCAAAGTTAATATAAGGTCTTGTGGTTCCACTTTGGATCAAAGGAATAAAGTCATTCAGATTAAAAATTGGAGCCGCGTCATAGTTTCCATCAGTGATGAAGAATGTTTGACCAGTAATTCCACTTACAGGGATTAATCCATTAACCGTTGTTATATCACTTGTAAAATCAATCTTTTTCCAAGCATCAGCCTCAGGTCTATCTCCTGTATTGGTAAGTTGTGCTAAAATATAAAACTCACTTGCACAGAATCCCGAAGGAGTTGTCACATAATTTGTATTTAAGAACGGGAACTCGTCACCGAACCTTACACCAACATTTGCAGTATCGGGAGGACAATCAGGATCTGTTCCTTGGATTGAAGTAAAATAGTTACAGTTCATACCTGCCGTTCCAAAGTCATTATCAAAAATATAGGTTACCCACATTGTTTGACCTGTACCTGTAATGATACCAATGTCATCACCTGCATCCACATTACATAAATTCGGTGCGGTTAAGGACAATCTTGGTGCAGGTAATGTCCATGTTCTCTTTGAAATCCATGACATAGATGCCAAAACTTCATCGTCATCAATTGTCACAATTTTAAGATCGGGCCAAACCTTTCCGATTCGGTTTGGAATTCCGTCGGCATTTGCATGAGTGTCCCAAAGGTGGTAATATCTCATACCAGGATCATTCATGTTATTATTGATGTTTGATCTAATATAATACGGAGTCAAAAGATCCAAATCATCAAACCCAGGTGGATCAATATAGAATGTTTCACCTATGGTTTTATTGGGGTTTTTATGCCACATAAGGAGAGGCATCTTGATTTTCAAGTTTCTTGCCTGACCTGTTGCTCCTGAATCTGAGGGGTCGAATGGCTCAGTTGCAAATTTCTCACCATAGTTGTTATTGATCTCATTATTTGTATAATGAACAATACCTATCGATTTTTGGTTGTTTGGTGTAACAATTACTTTTTCTGAAAAACTGTTAAAATAATATGTAGAGTCAGTGTCACTTTGTGCTGAATCAGTTTGATAACCCAAGTATTCTTTTGTTCCAAGATAGGTCTTACTTGCGAAATTATTATATCCAACAAATGTTGAACTCCATAATCCTGCGGGATCTTCTGACCACGGAATACTTAAATTCCAAACCAAAGGTTTTTCATCACGGATCGTGCAATTCAGATCGAAGGCGAATGCTTCATCGGGCCAATATCCCTCTGAGGTCGATGTATCATAATAAGGGGTGAATCCTGAAGGATAAATGAAGATCTTTGCATCTCCTGTAATTCCCGAAACATCAAAAGTGGGGAGAGGTCTATCAACGAAGAAACTCGTACTTCCAATACCTGTGATGGTATAGAATTCTGTCATATATGACCCTGTAATAGAACCACAACCTGATCCTGAATTCGGATCATAGAATAATGCAAGAATTTGACCTACTTCAGGGAATTCATCCGCATCACATATAGGGTTGTAAGTAATCTCTAAATTTGTTGTTCCTGTCAGTTCAGAAAAAGAAAAACTATAACTAGAGTTTGTGGTATAAGCTGAAGATGTTTGGAAACTACTTCCTGTGAATGGTCCTCTTGAAACGGTTTGATTGAAGAAATCATCGATTGATGCGTTTTCAAATGGAATACCCCAAGTTGTTCCCGAAGTTTGATCCAAATAGAATGGGTATTTTATATGACCCTTGTTACTTTGGGGAAGACCAGAATTATTTTGTGCGTTAAATTGTGGAGTAAGTATATTCAGAGTGGATTCATCCAAACTTGAGGTACAATTATAACAAACTTCGGAATCCCCGATTTGGAAATAAGAGATATTGAAATTACCTTGTGAAAGTTTTCTTCTTCCCGCATCTGTGAGTCGGGTGTTGATAATTCCTGTAGTATTTTTAACTATATATGACATTATCTATAAATACTATATTATGGTAAAGTGCAACTATTTCCAACCTGACAATAAACCGAAAGTATTCCGTTTGGACCAACAAAATAAACATAACTTCCCGATTGGAAATAGGTGTTGAGTTGTGGGTAGTTGGTTAATGAAGAATCCGAATATACTGTAGTTCCACCGTTCAGTGATGTAATACCCGCTTGAGTGTAATAATTTAGACTATATGCTGGATTATTTGTTCCACAATTTCCTCCAACACAAGGACTATTCAATCTCATAACAGGGTGTGAAACACTCTGTGGTATTGTAAGACCTTGTAAGAATATGGTGTCTTGATTGGTTTGGGTTGTGGGAACGGTGAGTGAAGAACATGCAACATTATTCACTTTTGCAGAGTTCAATGAGAAGTTCGTTTTGGTTTCGGCATAGGTGGGACAGGTAGAATCAGAAGAATTTGTGTTTATCTGTATTTCGGTAACACAAATAATCTGAATATAGTTCGTAATCGAATTTAAAGTGAGTAATGAATTTTGATAATTCCATGTACTTGTGGTTTCCGTTTGATTACCCGAAGCACAAGTTCTTGTTGCGGTAGTTACTGTAGGACTCGATGAAGTCGCATTAATAGGTGTTGTGACACTGTTGATCGTCTTAGTCCATGTGTGTGTGAATGTCGCACTTCCGGGTTCTTTCAACAAATCTATATTTTTTCCAACCGCTGTGAATGTAAGAGAAGAACCCGAAGGGAGGGTTGGTGATGCAACAATATTGTATGTGTATTGTTTCTTTTTATAGTTGTTTTGATTTGTTAAGAGTTGCGCAAATTCTACAATATTGAGAGTGTAGTTTGTAACTTGTGCATCATAAGAGATCACATAAGGAACGGTAATCTCAACACCATTACCATCTCTGATAATAATTTCACCACTACTTTCACAAAGTCCGTTGAATATGTTTGAGTTTTGGAATGTGGTTCCTCCGTCATTTGAATAAACAAACGGTGTTTGACCACCGGTGGGTATAACTGTTACGGTTCCGTTACAAAGACCCTGACAACCAACATTATTTACATTTAGTGTAACCGTGAAAGTCGTGTCAGGACATTCCTCATTTGTTGCTGTCCAATATTCAGGTCTTACCAATCCAACCTGAATCCAACTTCCTACAGGATTGTCATCATTTACATTGTGTCTTAACTGACCCCCTTGATCCCAACCCTCAACGAACCAATATCCATTTGTTGAATCCCACTTTATGGTATATGACCCCGAAGTCCATGTGTTTTTTCCGTTGTATGTTTCTGAAGCAAGTTCAAACTCATATTGTGTAGTTCCGTCTGATAAACAAATAAACGAACTCAAACAATCCGCACAAGCCTCCCCCGATGAATTATAAAAGTAATCAGCATCTCCAACAGGAATCCATTCTCCAACAGGTGCGATTGTATTCCCTGATAAAATCTGTTCACCTGGTGACCAACCTTCAATATACCACCAATCGTTTGTGGTGTCCCATTTTATTGTTAAATTCTGACCAGTATTTACCCATGTAGGTTTCCCATTGTAAGTCGTAGATGACTTTTCAAACTGAATGTTACATATGGATATGTTACTAGTTGCCATGGAAATTAAAATGTGAACCAGTTATTATCCCTTGACATTATACTCAATAATTTTGTATCCAAGGTCGGTTCATATATTTCTTTATTATTTATTAAACAATCTGTTGATTTGATTAATACTTTATTTGTTTTTTTGTTTAAATTAATGACGAGATAATCTCCATTTCTTTCAATATTTGTTGGTAAAATAATTTCAGTATCTTCATATATATTCAAATCCCAATATCTTTTTTCCCAAGACAATATTATTTTGGAAATTGTTTTGGGACTATATGTTTCAATATACATTTAATTATTAAATTTGTGTAACTGTAATTATAACCGATGGTATCGCCGGTCTTGTCGGGGAACTTTGTGTTTCTTGATGTATTAATTCTAATCTAGTGTCACTTACTCTCCACTTTATTTCAAAATAACCAGGTGAATTAATTGTTTCGATAAAATTCCAAGCAGCCACACTCCTACCATTATTTGAATTTATTACTACTTGTGTGTTTGAATTATCTACGTTTGATCCATTTTTTGAAAACCATATATCGATGGTTTGAGCGTTACCACCACCTGTAGATTCTAATTGTGTTGAAAATTGAATGTTGTAAGTTCCCGCTGAAGCAACTGTCAGTTTCGAACCATCTACAATTGTAACACCACTCGAAATGACTGTAGTTTCTGCACTCATTGAATAGGCAACAGTTGTGGATGACGCAATTTGATCAATTAAAGAAATAAACACCCCATGTAAGTTTCCTGACGATAAATTTGCAGTTTTAACTTTGTATGTTGTACCTCCTTGAGCTACCGCAAATTCAGCGTTATTCGTAACTGAAGTTAATTCGGGTAATTGTGAAATTGGTAAATCTGGCATGATTATAAATATTTTTATGTGATAATTATTTTACTTCCATCCTCTTGGAGAATATAAGATAAATCTTCTTGTTGTAGATAATAAATCGGAGGGCAACAATCAAAACAATCCGCAGGACCGGCATTAATAATTGTAACAGGATCTTCTGTAATAACTACAGCTTCCCAACATTCTCCTTCTGTATCGTAGTAACAACCTTCGATCTCCGCCTCTATGACACCAGTTCCTGGCTCACACTTTTTAGTTGCAAAATATCTATTTAATTCCTCAGGTGTTGTGGGTGTAATACTCGGTGTAATTGTAGGTGTGGGAGTTGTGGTTGGGGTTGTTGTATTTGTTGGAGTGTTGGTAGGTGTAACTGTCGGAGTTGGTGTTTGTGTGGGGGTTTCGGTGTTCGAGGGAGTTACAGATGTGGTTACACTCGGAGTCAAAGTATTAGTTGGTGTTACAGTAGGACTCAATCCAAGGGTAGGGGTTGGTGTTGGGGTTGTTGTATTCGTTGGAGTTTGTGTTGTAGTCGGAGTTGGGGATGGTGGAAAACAAGGTGCCGTTGTATCACAATCTTCACATGAAGAATAAATTGTAGTGTCAAATACCACAGCCCCTGCAGAAGTGAGACTATAGGTGGTGTATGATGAATCAAACTCAACTCTTCTAAAACATTTATTATTTTTGAATGGATTTGCTGTCGATTCATTTGTGAATACAACTATTTGGGTATCACCTTCATTTGGAATAATCGGGAATACTGATTCTGTTATATTCACATTAAAATAGAAATAACCACAACAAGAATAAAATGAAACAAGATTATTTCTACTTGTACTTGGTGTGATTGAAGGTGTTAGGGTAGGTGTTGTGGTTATCGTTGGTGTAACGGTAGGTGTCGGTGTTTGTGTTGGAGTTGGTGTTGGTGAAGTTTTGACTCCCTTATTCAAACAAATTGTATCGGGAATATCGGATAACGATGGATTACATTCAACACAAGAATCAAAATCATAAAAATAACTTGAGTTCGATGAAATGGTTTGCGCTGTATAATATTCTTGTCCCAAATAAATCCAACAGTTTGGACTTACGGAATCATTACAACAAAGAACAACGTTCTGAAGTCCTTCACTTGATGAAAGTACTCCAACGGCTGGTAATATCCATAAGGTATAAGTTTTTCCTTGGTATGATATATTCGGGAATCCAATCCACGCAGAAACAGATGCGTCATAAGTAATCCCATTACAAGTTAGATCCTGTCCAACAGATAATCCTTGTGGTCCATCAAATGAACCCACATTTGATCCCCAATTTGTGACAGATGGATACTCGTATTTATAAATTTTACCGCTAGAATAATAATACTCTGTTGTGGTTCCATCTGTAAAATATCGAACACCCAAGTAAAGTGGTGATAATAATTGCGAAGGAGATCCTGTCCTCAAAAACTGCGAATAAGAAATCTGTATATTTGTACAACTTCCTGTGGTGAAGTTTGATAATTGATATATTTTTCCTTGAGTAAGTGTTGTGGTAGTTGCACTTAAATAAATTGTAGTTGCACTATTTGGACAGGAGGTGAATTTATATAAATTAAATGTGTCAGATTCTACGGTACAAGTTGTGGTTGCTGTGTAATCCCCATAATAATCGATTATTGTTGCAGAATAAGATCCGGTTGAAAGTCCGGAAATTATCGGTGACGATTCTCCATTACTCCATGTAACTTCGTATGGAGGAGTTCCTCCTGTAATATTCAGGACAAGAGATCCATTTGTTGCAAGTGGTGTTGAGGTGTTTGTGGATACACATTCTACACCCAACGGAAATATCGTAATTGGAGAACACTCGTTTATGTTGTTAAATTCACTCATCTTATATTTTATCTATCACAACAAGTTGTTGCCCCACTTAAACTATAAGACCATTCGGCTTGAGCGGGTAATGATGTAACAACATCGAGGGTTCTTATATCCATACACTTTAAAACTTGGAAAGAGTCATTAACATCAACTGTTACCTCTTCGTAAGTTTCACCATCACAACTTAAATATCCAAAATCTGCACTTCCTGAACAAGGTTCAACATAAACACCACCGGGGCAAGTATAAAAAATTGTAACACCAGAATAACAGTAACAAATCGGACTTGGTGTTATTGACGGGGTTATACTAACCGTAGGTGTGACAGTAGGTGTAAGAGTAGGTGTAGGTGTGTTAGTTGATGTTTCAGTTGGTGTGACTGTTTGTGTAGGTGTAGTGGTTGGTGTTTCAGTGTTTGTAGGTGTATTAGTAGGTGTCTCTGTGTTTGTTGGGGTTATACTTGAAGTTGGTGTAAGTGTGTTGGCAGGTGTTGAAGTATTTGTGACTGTAGGTGTAGATGTTTTAGTACTTGTTGGTGTCACAGTCGGGGTTTTAGTGGTGGTAACTGACGGTGTTGGTGTTTTAGTCGATGTGGGTGAAAGAGTAGGTGTAACCGTATTTGTTGGTGTGAGAGTTGGTGTTTTTGTATTTGTTGTGGTAATTGAGGGTGTTACGGTATTTGTTGGAGTTTGTGTTGGTGTATTAGTATTTGTAGGTGTAGGTGTAGGTGTCACTAAAACTGATTGAGTGGTAAATGAACACAAATTTGAATCAATAAATTTGATCACAAAATTATTTTCATAAGAGGAAAATATTTCGGGTAAGTCAAATAAATAAGGTAAATCGGAATCATTTATATTATCAATCCAAATACAATTCAACGCATTAATATCACACACGAAAATGTCATATGGTTCGGATCCTGATATGTTTGTTATTTCTACTTGCACTTTTTATAAATATTAAGTACATTGAGTACCACCCGAGAAGAATACTTGACCCGAAGACGGTGTATTATTCATGAATGAAACAACATTTATACAGGATGTCTGTGTAATTTGGCTATTTGCAGGGATCGTTGAACTTGTAGAAGGTCCTGTACAAAGATTATAAGTAATCGTTTGTGAAACATCATCGGTATTAACAAGAACTGCATTTTGTCTGCAATCAGAACAGTTAGTTGCCGATGAACATGGGGTGTAGCTACTGACTCTGACAAATCCATTTTGGTTCAACGCCCATTCATCACCAAATATACCTGTCTGATCTAAATTCAAAGTAGATTGTGGTGCAATAATTTGGAAACATACACTTTGGAACTCGTGTCCTGTCAACCATGTTGGTGCAATTGGTAGGAGTGTTGGAATTCTAGCACCCTGACCAACATTGTATGTTGTTGCTGTCAGATTTGCAATACTTGCGGAAGTCACAAATGTATTAGTTGTGTCACATTCTTGAAGACCTATATAGGTATTATCACATTTTCCAACTCCACAAGCAGCAACCGGACCAACTGTGTAAGTAGATGGTTTAGAAGGTAAAGAAGCGTTATATGTAATGACTTGATAACACTCATCAACAAAGAACTTACAAGTTGGGCATCCGGCGGTAATTTGTATTGTGACTTCAAGAGTTTGACCAACAGTATAAGAAGTGTTTGAATTAAAATTAAATCCTGACAAGTTGTACGCCACATCGATCAAATCGGGTCTTAATACTGTTGCACAAGATTGAACAGAGTATGTCTGTAGGTTGGATGGTGTATTTGTTCTTGTAGGTGTATTTGTAGGAGTCACAGTTTTAGTTGGTGAAAGAGTTTGTGTTGGTGTTCTAGTTGGAGTTGCCGTTCGAGTGGGTGTTGTTGTATTTGTTGGTGTAACAGTAGGTGTGAGCGTTTTAGTTGGTGTTGGTGTTGGTGTGGATGGACAAGGATTGGCCGTCACACACAATGGACATGTAGCGTAAGTGTCGTCATATATAAATGTTACATTTTGAGCACCTATTGGATGTGAAGCACTATATGCAATTCTCCGGTAACAAGAATTTATGACAAAGTTTGCGACACCAGCCTCTGCAGTTTGAGATTGAACAACCGCAGATTCTCCAATTTGTGGGGGATTAGTTGCATTTAGAACACGATAAACATCATTTGAACAACAACTACTAAAGGATACTGATGAAACCACACAAGAAGCACCAGGTGCATTAGTTACACAATCAACACAATCAGTATATGAGACGGAATTCCAATAATACGCACCTGAATTTAAAGTATATTGAGTATAACCATTCGAAGGTGATACTCGGGTATAACATTTATTAACTAAAAATGGCCCATTATCAAAACCAAATTGACCTGTTTGTCCTATTTCAGGTAGTGTCCCTAAGACAGTCAAACTAGACCCTGTTAATATCGAAAAATAAGTTTCGTTACAACAATCGAAGAAAGAAATCATGTTTGATGGAACTCTTGTTGGGGTAGGTGTGATGGAAGTTGTATTTGTTGGTGTGATGGTATTTGTCGGGGTGAGGGTATTAGTAGGTGTAACTGTATTTGTTGCGGTATTGGTATTGGTTGGAGTTTGGGTTGCGGTTTGGGTTACCGATGGGGTTACAGAATTAGTCGGTGTTATAGTGTTTGTGGGAGTTACAGTATTTGTTGGTGTTTGTGTTGGTGTTTCGGTATTTGACGGTGTTATGGTATTTGTAGGGGTGACTGAATTAGTAGGCGTAACAGTATTTGTTGGTGTTTGAGTAGGTGTTTCAGTATTAGTCGGAGTTACTGTATTAGTTGGAGTTTCCGTATTTGTAGGTGTAACTGTGCTAGTTGGGGTTTCAGTATTTGTAGGTGTAAATGTCGGTGTTGGAGTTATACTCGAAGTCGGTGTTGGTGACTGATCAGGCGTTTCAGTTGGTGTTTGTGTAACTGTGTTACTAGGTGTATTAGTCGGTGTTTCAGTATTTGTAGGGGTAATACTACTTGTTGGTGTGTTAGTTGGTGTTTCTGTATTTGTTGGTGTGACTGTATTCGTAGGAGTATTTGTCGGCGTTTCAGTATTCGTAGGTGTGACTGTATTCGTAGGAGTATTCGTCGGCGTTTCAGTATTCGTAGGTGTGACTGTATTCGTAGGAGTATTCGTCGGCGTTTCAGTATTTGTTGGTGTTACCGTGTTTGTTGGGGTTTCTGTAGTTGTTGGAGTATTTGTCGGTGTTTCAGTATTTGTTGGTGTAACCGTGCTCGTTGGGGTTTCCGTTGTAGTCGGTGTTTGAGTCGGTGTTTCGGTGTTTGTAGGTGTAATCGTATTTGTCGGAGTAACAGTAGACGTAGGTGTTTCTGTTATGGTAGGTGTGACAGAAGTAGTTGGTGTATTTGTAGGTGTCTCTGTTGTAGTGGGAGTAACTGAGGATGTCGGTGTGGGTGATAAATCAGGTGTTACTGTAGGAGTTTGGGTAGCCGTGGGTGTCGGTGTTAATGAACAGGCTAAAACTCTATCAGCTAAACAAGTCGGACAATCTAAATATGGTGAAGCAGATCCATCACCATAGAGTTCAACTTCATAAATTGTACCACCCGATAAAGTAGTTTTTATCTGATAACAACCCGTGATTATCTGACTTGGATCCGCAACAGAATGACCTGAAATATAAAAATAATCACCATCATTTATTAAATCACCATATGTAATATCATACAGTTGAATAATTGTTCCATCACAACATTCAACACCAGCGTAATATACCAAAGGTCTTGTGGGTGAAGGTGTGACGGTATTAGTTGGAGTGTTGGTCGCGGTAACCGTCATTGTTGGTGTATTCGATGGTGTTACCGTATTTGTAGGTGTGTTGGTTGGTGTTGGAGCGATACAGTTATTAATATCACAACCTAAATCATCAATTATTGAAACACAATATGAAGTTTCAGATAATACAGACGGTAACTCAAAAGAAAATGGTAGACTTGAATCGTGAATCGTTGATATAAATTGACAATTTGTTCCGTCAACATCACAAGCATAAACATTGAAGGGTTCTGAACCCAATATTTGTGATATGTTGACCAAAAATGCCATTTATGCCGCCGAAGATGGTTGGTTTATTGTCACTTCAATTCTGATATTCCCCAATAAAGTATATGAAAACTCATAAGAAGTTACATTGTTTAAATTATATGTATTCAATAAAGCATTTGTGTCATCATTATAAACACGAATTTGAGTAAATTTAGCTGTAGGACCCGCCTGTGTTGATGTAGGATTTGTTAATTTTATAAAATTGGGACCTTCATTGAAATAACTTAAGGAAACTGTGTTGTAATTTACTTGGTTATATGTTTGACTTAAAGTATATCCATAGATAGTATTATTATTGGTATTACCCTTCTTAATGTAGAATTGTATTGGATTTTGACATTGATTACAACTTTCGAAAACATAATATGGATTCACATTTCCAAAATAATTACCACTGTATTCCAAAGCGTTTAACTCAGGATTTATAAAATATTCATCTCTATTGAACTCTCCAAGATATTGGAAACAAGGTTGATTAAATCCAGTTCTAAATGTCTGATTTTCTGTTACACCTGTAACCTCAATGGTTTGAATTACTAAATCATATGCTGTGGTAACAGGAGCACAAGCCTGATACACATAAACTTTTTCAGGGGAACTTGGTGTAACGGTCGGCGTTGGTGTTGGTGTTTTGGTTGGAGTCCTTGTTAAAGTCGGCGTAATTGTTGGTGTAACTGTCAAAGTAGGAGTCACAGATGGTGTTGGTGGTGGGGTTGGGTCAGGTAAAACTCCACAACTAAAGCAGTCATCGAAAGGTCCTCCATAAATGTAAGTGTCTGTTATGGTATTTTGTGGTGATGATATTTTATCAACCAAATAATAACATTTTGTTGTGTCGATTGAAAGATAATATGTCAATCCTTCTTCACCACCGACAGTAGGATCTGTATAAACACAATCATTCGAATTGTATTGAATATTATAGAAGTAATTATCAAGTGCGTTTGAAACGGTCGTACTACTGAAATCAACAACTGTTGGATCTACAAAATATCCAAAATGTTTTAAACCAGGTCCTCTTCTGTATTGAACCGGAAGATTCAAATAAACAGAGTTAGAACTGAGTGCGGAATAAGGATTGCTCTTACTCAAAACTTCAAATGACCATGAATAAGAATCTCCACCTTGGGAATCATTAATCAAGTTATCATTTAAGTAAGGGAATGTTACACCTGCGTAATTGTATATATCATTGAAGTAGGTTGAGTTCTCGGTTTCACCCTCAACAGCTCCAAGTTGTGCCATCATTGCTGCAAATGGTTCAGCTTTGAATCCTGAAACTAAAGTGAATTCACCATCCAAAGCGGTGTAAAGGAAATTATTAGTTCTTCCGCTATTTTGAACAATATCCAACCAAACATCTAAATAATTTTCATAATGTTGTGTATATGTTGTCTTTATCGCTCCGTTGTACTGTTCTACACTATTTTCTTCGTTATATTGAATCCACACTTCACGAGCGGTTAGGGATGTGTAGCAACTATCATCACAAGTTTTTGCACTTACGACAAATGGACTACCAGTGAATGGTAATGTTGCCAATTTCACATTCAATGTATAACAAATTCCGTCACTTGCAATAATCTGATCACCCGAGTTGAATTGTGACGCGTTTGCAACCAATAAAAGCCCTGAGGTGTTCGTACAAGCACTTGATGTGAAGAAGTCGAAGGTCGCCCCTGTTGGATTTGGTGTTATTGTTGTCGGTGTTGTTGCAACTGGTTGTCCGTTGTCATAATAACCGTTCGGTCTGTTTGATATGAAAATAGTCACATAATTCAGATCTTCACCTGAGAATGTACCGTAACCACTATTAGTTGTTTGATTCAAATTAGCATAATCAAAAGGAACACCTGATGAAACTGTGGCTCCGCTTGTACCGTCAAACCTCCAACCTCTGTTTACCGCTCTGATTATATAATC
>Ga0172367_10004724_pt1 | contig 16790 bp, 12 predicted proteins | sample Lak10m_FD_114542 | JGI IMG/M metagenome (GOLD analysis project Ga0172367, IMG submission 114542) | Freshwater microbial communities from Kabuno Bay, South-Kivu, Congo - kab_022012_10m | ecosystem: Environmental > Aquatic > Freshwater > Lake | place: Democratic Republic of the Congo: South-Kivu...
CAAGGAAGTTTCCAGCAAACAAAAAAACAAGTAGAGGAATTATGCCTAGAACTAAAGAAAAAGAGAGTGTAAACGGAACCGGAAGCAGTAACGGAGGTGAAAAGGCCGAAAGCGCGGTTGTTAATAGCGCTAACAAGCTTTTCATCGATAGCTTAAAAGATAAGAAAATGTCTGATCTGACGCAGATCGCCAAGGACATGAAGATCGAAGGCTTGAGCGGTATTAAAAAACAGGATTTGATCTTAAAGATCCTGCAGGCGCAAGCAGAAAAAGAAGGCGTGATGTTCGGTGCCGGAACCCTGGAGGTTTTGTCGGAAGGTTTCGGATTCTTACGCAACGCTAATTATAATTATCTTCCATGTCCGGATGATATTTATGTTTCGCCGTCCCAGATCCGCAAGTTTGACCTCAAGACGGGAGACAATGTGAGCGGCCAGATCCGTCCGCCCAAAGAAGGGGAAAAGTATTTTGCCCTTCTTAAGGTTGAAGCGGTCAATTTTGAAAATCCTGAGAAGTGTAAGGAAAAGATCCTTTTTGATCAGCTGACACCGCTGTATCCGCAGGAGCGGTTCATGCTGGAAACAAATCCCGAAGAATTGTCGACACGCGTGATGGACCTTCTTTCACCGTTAGGCAAGGGCCAGCGTGCGCTCATTGTCGCTCCACCATACAGCGGCAAGACGGTTTTATTGCAAAAGATCGCGAACTCGATCACGCGCAACCATCCGGACGCCATTCTCATCGTCTTGTTGATCGATGAACGTCCAGAAGAAGTTACGGATATGCAACGTAGCGTCAAGGGCGAGGTTATCTCATCGACCTTTGATGAGCCAGCAGAGCGCCATGTGCAGGTCGCCGAGATCGTTTTGGAGAAAGCTAAGCGGCTGGTGGAACATAAAAGGGATGTGGTGATCCTTTTGGACAGCATTACGCGTTTAGCCCGTGCCTATAACACGGTGGTTCCTCATAGTGGCAAGATCCTTTCTGGCGGTGTCGATTCAAACGCGCTCCATAAACCTAAAAGATTCTTTGGCGCGGCGCGATGTATCGAAGAAGGCGGCAGCTTAACCATTATTGCCACAGGCTTGGTGGATACTGGAAGTCGTATGGATGAGGTTATTTTTGAAGAGTTCAAGGGAACAGGTAACATGGAATTACAACTTGACAGAACGCTTTTTCAGAGGAGAATATATCCCGCGATCGACATCAAAAGATCGAATACGCGCCACGAAGAGTTGCTTATTCCCGAAGGGGATCTGCAGCGTGTTTGGCTTTTGCGCAAAGCGCTCAACGATCTGAATCTGTCAGAAGCGATGGAGCTCTTGCTCGCAAAGCTGGCAAAATATAAAACCAACAAAGATTTTTTAGCTAATATGAACCGAGCTGATTAAGCTTATTAAAGGAGGACAGGTTACATGAAAAAAGATATTCACCCCAAATATGAAGAAACGACCATTGCGTGCTCTTGTGGCGAGATTATTCATACGCGGTCAACCCGCAAAGGCATTCACGTGGAAATTTGTTCTAAGTGCCATCCGTTCTTCACAGGCGACAAGAAATTTGTTGATACCGCCGGACGCATAGATCGCTTCAAGAAGCGCTACGCCAAGAAAGATAAATAACAACTCGGCGCAAAATGCGTTGAGGTGCTCCGAGCGCTTGCGCGAGGAGATGACAGACGATGAATATTGAAAAGCTTCAGAAAGCCGAAGCTCGCTATCGCGAACTTGAAGGGCTTTTAGCGGATCCTCAGGTCATTGCTGATAATAAGCGGTATCAGACACTTGCCAAAGAAATGGCTACGTTGACGCCGCTTGTTAACACGTATCATGAACATGCGCAGATCGTTCATGAAAAGAGCGAGCTGACGCACCTGCTCAGCGAAAAGCATGACAAAGAATTTGTTGATCTTGCCCATGCGGAGCTTGAGGATCTTCGAGTCCGACAGGAAAATCTTGAGCGCCAGCTCGAGGAACTTTTAAATCCCAAACGTGAAGAAAAAGATAGGGATCTTATCGTCGAAATCCGTGCCGGTACCGGTGGGGACGAAGCAGCGCTTTTTGCCGGTGACCTGTACCGCATGTATACGAAATATGCCGCCCAAAAGGATTGGCGTGTAGATCTTATCAACAGTCATCCAGCGGAGGGCGGCGGCTTCAAAGAAATTGTTTTTGGTATTGGCGGTAAGGGTGCCTGGGAGCGCCTCAAGTGGGAGAGCGGGGCGCATCGTGTCCAGCGCGTTCCCACAACCGAAGCCTCAGGGCGTATCCATACCTCAGCCGCGACCGTTGTTATTTTAGCGGAACCGGAAGAAGTCGAACTTGTGATCGATCAAAAAGATCTCAAGATCGATGTTTTTCGCGCTTCCGGCCCCGGAGGACAAAGCGTCAATACAGCTGATTCCGCGATACGTATCACACATATCCCGACGGGAACTGTTGTTGTCTGTCAAGACGAGCGGTCGCAGCTCAAGAACCGTTTGAAAGCCATGCGTGTTTTGCGCGCGCGTATTTTGGATAAAATGCAGGAAGATAGCCATGCGAAAGAATCACAAGAACGTAAGGCCAAAGTTGGTACCGGAGATCGCAGCGAAAAGATCCGTACGTATAATTTTCCAGACCGCCGCGTGACGGATCACCGCATTGGATTTACCAGCCATCAGTTGAATAGTATTTTGGATGGCGAGATGGAAGAATTGATCAGCGCCTTAATGGAAGCCGAGTTGAAAGCTGAGGCGGAAACATGACAGAGCAAGAATTAGTTCTTACATCTGTGTTGCAGTGTCGACGCGTTGATATCTACGCCAATGCTCTTAAGGTTTCTGAAGCTCAGCAAAAGCGTTTACAGGAGATCCAATTGCGGCGGGATCGTCAGGAACCTCTTCAGTATATTCTTCAGAGCGTCGAATTCATGGGGCTTGATCTTTATGTGGATGAGCGCGTGCTTATCCCTCGTCCCGAAACAGAATTACTTGTTGAGGCGGCGGAGGGTTTCTTGGGCGGATGGAGAAAGCCGCTGACAGTCCTTGATCTGGCAACAGGCAGTGGCAATATTGTTATTAGCCTTGCCAAGCGATTTGCGCAGCATCATTTTTATGCCGTGGATGTTTCGGCGCAGGCCTTGGAGGTTGCCCGCATCAACGCAAAGACGCATCATGTTTTATCTCATGTTGAGTTTATGCAAGGTGACATCTTTTTGTATCAGCAGTTTTCATTCCGCATTGGAAAATGTGATATGATCATTTCAAATCCGCCGTATATCCCCAGCGCGGCGATGGCAACCCTGCCTGCGGAAGTTCTTAAAGAACCTCATAGCGCTCTGGACGGAGGAGAGGATGGATTGCGTTTTTATCGGCAGCTTGCACGAGTGGCAAAGGCCATGCTAGACCCCCAAGGAGTCATTTTTGTTGAAATAGGACAAGGTCAGGGCGAAAGCGTTCAGCAGATCTTTGAACAGGATGGCGATCTTGTTGTAAAGAATCGTTTAAAGGACTATTCTCAAATAGAGCGGATCATTATGGCGCAAAGGACATAAGATATGGATAAACTTGTTATTGAAGGCGGAAAAAGATTGTCGGGTGAAGTACGGATCAGCGGAGCGAAGAATTCGGCCCTGCCTATTATGGCCGCGACGTTACTAACAGATCAGCCCTGCACCATTCACAATGTTCCAAAATTGCGCGATACCTTGACCATGATCAAGCTTCTGGAGTCTTTGGGCAAGGCCACACGTTATGAAAAAGGAAAATTGGTTGTTTCCGGGAAAGGCCCGATCAAGGATACCGCGCCATATGACCTTGTGTCCACGATGCGAGGGTCTTTTTGCGTTTTAGGACCTCTTTTAGGCAAGCTTCGAAAGGCTCGTGTTTCGTTGCCTGGGGGGTGTGTTATCGGCATTCGCCCCGTTGATCTACATATCAAAGGGTTAAAAGCTTTGGGCGCCGAGATGACAACTGACTCTGGTTACATTGTCGCAAAAGCCAAGCGTTTGCGGGGCGCGCGCATTTATTTGGGCGGGGTATTTGGATCGTCGGTGTTAGCGACGGCCAATGTTATGATGGCGGCGGTTCTAGCGCAAGGCGAGACTATTATTGAGTCAGCCGCGTGTGAGCCGGAAATTGAAGACTTGGGGAATTTTTTAGTGCGCATGGGAGCTCATGTTATTGGCCATGGGACACCGCGTATTATCATTCGCGGCGTTAAAGAGCTACTGGGGGCAGACCATAGCATTATTCCGGATCGTATTGAAGCCGGGACGTTTATCTTGATGTCTGTGGCCACGCGCAGCGATCTGACGATCAAGGGTGCGTATCATGGACATTTGTTCTCGCTGATCGATGTTTTAGAATCCATTGGCGTGCGTTTTGAATGCACGGATGATGAGATCCGCGTCATTAACAGGCGCGCGATCACCCCAGCCAGTATCAATACTTATCCGTATCCTGGATTTCCGACAGATCTGCAGGCGCAGTTCATGGCATTGATGGCGATCACGCCCGGTGTAAGTGTGATCACAGATCGCGTTTATCCGGATCGTTTTATGCATATCGCAGAGCTTGACCGCATGGGCGCGAACATTCGCCGCGAAGGGTTGCATGCCATTATTCAAGGCGTAAAAACGCTGTACGGCGCGCCGGTCATGGCTTCAGACCTACGCGCATCGGCCGCCCTTGTTATTGCAGGCCTAACCGCTAAGGGTACGACAGAGATCCATCGCATTTACCATCTGGAGCGCGGGTATGAAGACCTCGAGCAAAAACTTCTCAATATCGGCGCAAAGATATCGAGGAAGAAAGTTTAATATGATCCTAATGGTCGATAATTACGACTCGTTCACGTACAACCTCGTTCAGTATTTGGCAGAACTGAAAGCCGAGGTCAAAGTTTTTCGTAATGATGCGATCACGATCGCTGATATAAAAAGAATTCGACCAGAGCGTATCGTTATCTCTCCAGGCCCGGGGAGGCCTGAGGATGCCGGCATTTCGGTTGCGCTCATTCAAGAATTGGCAGGCCAAATCCCTATCCTCGGCGTTTGCCTTGGCCATCAGGCGATCGGCTACGCATACGGCGGAAAGATCATTAATGCCAAAAGCCTTATGCATGGCAAGACCTCGCGCATTTATCATAACAAAAAAGAGATCTTTCAAGGCCTTTCCGATCCTTTTGATGCCACGCGCTATCACTCTCTGGTCATCGACCGGAAAACTATTCCTTCTTGCCTTGATATCACAGCTTGGACCGATGATCAAGAGATCATGGGTGTTCGTCACAAAAGCTGTGCTCTTTGGGGCGTTCAGTTCCATCCGGAATCGATCTTGACCAAAGAAGGTAAGAAGCTGCTTCAGAATTTCTTAACTACACCTAGCTAGTCTTAGTGGCTTATAAGGAGTTTTGTCCTGATGAAGAGACTGTCTAAAATAATTCTTGTAGTTATCGGCGTGACATTCTTTTCAGGTCTTATTTGTTATGCCGGAGATCTAGAAGAACGGCTTTGGAAATCTGCGAAGCAGGGCGATGAAGTTGAGGTTCGTGACTTGTTAGCGCAAGGCGCTGATGTTAATGCTTGGGATGAGAACGGCGCCACAGCGTTGTTTTATGCATCGTTAAATGGATCTTCGAACATCATTAAAACTCTGCGGGGCAGTGGAGCGGATAGATATGTTAAGGGTTATGAAGGGCCGCGAAATTCTGACCCAGCTGACGACACTTATCGTTGCCAGAAAGAATCAAGGCACATCCTTGAGTCTTTGATCCGTGGACTATTCTTCGCAATGTCAACGGCTACGGTTACTTACTACACGGAGCATTCTCGCTACCCTCTGAATAGTGCTTTCTTTGTCCCGCCATATATACATAAAGATTATTGTGGGACAGAATATTATGGCTATGCTATTAAATGTTCGTTTGATGAGAATGGATACATGTTTCAGGCGATCCCGGGGGATGGTCTTGGGAATCGGATCCTAAGCTTGAGCACAGGAGGGATTGCAAATTTTTAGAATAGCGCCCTCTTAATCTTTTAAAAGCAATGCAAGAATATATCCACAAAATCCATCGCAATGAAGACCTAAGCGTAGAGGAAATGTCGGATGTGATGCGGCGCATCATGACTGGCACTGTTCCCAAGGAGGAGCTATCAGAATTCCTGCTTGCGCTCCGTAAAAAAGGTGCCAAGGTCAATGAGATCACAGGTGCCGCGAGGATCATGCGCGAGTTCGCGATCGCTGTTAATACAGACAAGGATGTCATCTTGGATACCTGCGGAACGGGTGGGGATCGGGCAAACACGTTCAATATCTCGACAGCCGTTGCCTTTGTTGTTGCCGGTGCGGGATGTGTTGTAGCCAAGCATGGCAATCGCTCTGTTTCAAGCAAATGCGGCAGTGCGGATGTTTTAGAGTTTTTGGGTGTTAATATCGGCATGCAAGCCGAGCGTTTAGCAGATTGCCTTAAAGATGTAGGGATCGCCTTTTTGTTCGCGCAAAATCTTCACCCTGCCATGCGGTATGCCGCCGCCGTTCGCAAAGAATTGGGCGTTGAGACGATCTTTAATGTTTTGGGGCCCTTAACAAATCCTTCGAAAGCCACACATCAGATGATGGGTGTTTACAGCAAGGACTTGGTTGAGCCTATGGCCCATGTGTTAAAGAACTTAGGGCTTAAAAGAGCTTTGGTCGTCCACGGGGACGATGGATTGGACGAGATCACGACAACCGCCAAAACATTTGCCAGCGAGTTTAACGGAAAAGATGTTATATCGTACGTCATTGACCCATCGGCGTACAATATGCGTAAGGCAGATCCAGCGGAACTTCGAGGGGGAGATGTAGGCATCAATGCACAGATCATTTCTGATATTTTAGATGGCCGCAAGAGCGTGAAACGGGATATTGTTGTCCTTAATGCTGCCCATGCTTTGTATGTCGCGGGCAAGGTTAATACCGTTAGCGAAGGCATGGAGGCGGCTTGCGCTTCCATTGACCTCAAGAAAGCTCAAGAGAAACTTCAAAGGCTTGTTGCCTTTACGAATCAATGACCCAAAATTTCTTAAAAGATATCGTCGCGCATAAAAAAGACCTGCTCAAGAAGAAAAAAGTCTTTTTAGATGCTCTTAAGGACAAGAACAGGCGCGACCGGCACACATCCTATCATATTTTTCAGAGAGCTATTGCAGGACCTGGCAAGCTCAATCTCATCGCCGAGATCAAGAAGGCATCGCCTTCCCAGGGGGTTATTCGTCCAGAATTTAGTGTTTTAGACCTCGCGCGCACATATCAACAGTCTGGCGCTGCAGCTCTTTCTGTTTTAACAGAAGAAAAGTATTTTTTGGGTAAGCCGCCATTTGTGCGGGATGTCTCGGAACATATTAGCTTGCCTGTTTTGACCAAGGATTTCATTATTGATGAATCGCAAGTTTATGAAACTTTTTCTTTTGGCAGCAGTGCGATACTTTTGATCGTTGCTATTTTAACAGATAAAAAACTGAAGCATTTGATCGACGTAACGCACGCCCTCGGCATGGATGCCTTGGTCGAAGTTCATGATGCGCAAGAATTAAAAAGGGCGATCGACAGCGGTGCACGGATCATCGGCATCAACAACCGTAATTTAAAAACCCTGAAAGTTGATCTTGCGATCAGTGAATCGCTCATTCCACGGATCCCGCGGGATATAACGATCGTGGCGGAAAGCGGCATTAAAGATCATGGACAGATCAAGCGGCTTCAGGAGCTAGGTGCACATGCCGTTTTGATCGGGGAGACATTTTTACGAGCCAATGATGTAGGCGCCAAAGTCAGGGAAGTGATGTATGGTTAAGATTAAGATTTGTGGCATTACGAACAAGGAAGACGCGCAAAGAGCGTGTCGGCTTGGCGCTTGGGCAGTGGGTTTTATTTTTTATCGTAAAAGTCCTCGTTATGTCGCGCCGGATACTGCCAGAAAAATTATCATGTCCCTTCCTGGATCTGTGATGCCGGTAGGCGTTTTTGTCAATGAACCGCTTAAGAGCATTCGAGCCATTGTCGCGCAATGCGGATTAAAGGCGATCCAGTTGCACGGCGATGAAACACCGGCATTTTGTTCAAAGCTAAAGAAAATCCTAACCGCCAAGGCTATTCGCATCAAGGGTAAGCAGGATATCGCAAAAGCGTTGCGGTATAAGACTGATTTCTTGTTGCTTGATACATATCAGAAGAATTTGCTGGGGGGCACGGGAAAGACTTTTGACTGGGGTCTTGCGCAAGACCCCAGGCTGTCGAAACGCAAGATCATCCTTTCCGGCGGGCTTGATCCAGAGAATATTTCGCGCGCCTTGGCGCTCAAGAATATTTACGCTTTTGATGTCGCTAGCGGCGTTGAGAAGCGGCCAGGGAAGAAATGTGTACGCTTGTTAAAAAAGTTCTTTAGGCAAGCAAAAAACCAAATCCGAAGCCCTAAATACTAAACAAATACAAATGTTTAAAATCTCAACGACGAAAATATTTGTGGAATTCTGGAATTGATTTTTTGAAATTGTTTAGGGTTTAGGGTTTCGATATTCGAATTTTAAGGAGTGTTTCTATGAGCAAGATCGTATTTGATATTGAGACGGCGGGGCAAGATTTTGACAGTTTGGATGAGAAATCAAAAGAATATTTCCTTAAGTTCGCTGACACAGAGCAAAAGATGGAAGATGTCAAGAATAGCATGAGTTTTTATCCGGTGACAGCGCAGATCATCACGATTGGCATGCTAGATGTCGAGACAAATAAAAGCTTTGTTTTCTTTCAGAGCGGAGGAAAAAGAGAGAAATTTCAGGAAGGGGATGTCACGTATGTGTCGGGAGATGAGAAAGAGATCCTGATGCATTTCTGGAAGTTGATGGAAAAAGCGAACGTCTTTGTTACCTTTAATGGACGCGCTTTTGATTGTCCATTTATTATGTTACGCTCTGCGATGAATCATGTCCGCGCCACAAAGAATCTTGTCCCTTATCGTTATGATGCCAAGCTGCATGTAGATCTTTGCGATCAGCTAACGTTTTATGATGCCATGCGCCGACGCTTTAGTTTGGATATGTGGTGCAAGGCTTTTCATATCAGAAGTCCTAAAGAAGAGGGGATCACAGGGCTGCAGGTCAAAGAATTCTTTGACAAAGGGGCCTTCCATGACATTGCCCGCTATTGCGCGCGCGATCTGCAGGCGACCAAGGAATTATATTTGTATTGGGAGAATTATTTGAGGTTTTGATATACCGTCGAGCTTGGGCAAGGAAACGTTTTCCCAGGACCTCTTTTAACCCCTTGTTTTTCAGTGACCGCGTGTTATATTCTTCAATGAGCCGATAAAGGCAAACCCGGGGAAACCCGGGGGCGCAAAACCACAGACCTAAGTTGTCTGAAGCAGCTTGCGCCCCACACCCGGAGTGGTGATGGGGCTACCTAAAGGGCCGGTTGGGCCGCAGTGGATGGCAAGAGGGTGGCTGGGTTGCCGAAGTGGACAGAATCTTTGTCGGCTCTTTCTTTTTTTAATCTCCTTTTCTTAAATATCGTCAAAATAGCGCATAATGCGATGAAAAGTTTCATAGCTATGCCATCCTTGAAATTATTAAGAAATATGCTATATTTTCACAAAAGAAACATTTTTCGTATTAGCCTAACACTAATTCCTGCCACGGAAAAAAGGTTGAAGGCTTGTTTTTGGCCTTTGAGTACGTTTTTATCCTTAAGCTGCTTTAAAACTATTGAAAAAGGAGAGGTTTCATGATCGCATGCTGTGACAAAGCCCAAAGAAAACTCGCTTCAAAGATCATCTCTGTTTTTATCGCATCTATCTTTCTTTTGACTTCTGTGGCGCCCGGCTATGCCCAGAGCCTGTCCGCACAGCTTCCGACGCCAAGCACTATGCTTGCCCCAACGGGGAATTTTAATCCCGTCTTATTGCGCGCGATCGAGATCGACCCCAAGAACCCTTTGCATTTTGGCTTTATCGTTGATAACGGTGACACGAGCCTTAAAGGCGATGCGTTAACCGGAGAAGCCAAGAAGCTTATTCGCTACTTTCTTGCTTCCTTGACGACTCCCGAAAAAGATACATGGGTCAATCTTTCTCCTTACGAAAAAGACCGCATCATTGAGGAAAACTTTGGTCAAACTCAAATGGGGCGCGACCTTTTGGCTCAAGATTATATTTTAAAGCAGCTTACAGCTTCCTTAATATATCCCGAAGATGAGCTTGGAAAGAAGTTTTGGGATAAGGTTTATAAAACAGCGTATGAAAAATACGGGACAACCAACATTCCTGTCGACACCTTTAATAAAATTTGGATCCTGCCTAAGAAAGCCACTGTTTACGAAAACAATAATAAGGTTTTCGTTGTCGATAGCGAGCTCGCCGTGATGATGGAGGAGGATTATCTTGCACTTCAAAAGAACGTAAAGCCTCAGGCGCAAAATACCAGCAGCCTTACTTCTCAGATCGTCCGCGATGTCGTTCTTCCGGCCATTGAGAAGGAAGTGAACTTTGGTAAGAATTTTGCGAATTTACGACAAGTTTATAGCGCGATGATCTTGGCCACTTGGTATAAGAACAACTTAAAGGAAAGTTTGTTGGGTCAGGTTTATATGGATCAGAATAAGATCAAAGGGATCGATCTTGTTAATAAGGCTGAAAAGCAGAAGATCTATGACGAATACGTAAATGCCTTTAAAAAAGGTATTTATGATTTTATCAAGGTTGAGCACGATCAATACACGGGCAAGAATATTCCCCGTAAATATTTTTCAGGCGGTTTCATTCCCAGAACTCCCGAGGGCGTTGAGCTCCATGATGCGGTTATTGAAGTTGTTCCTTCTGCTGATAAGTTGCAAGAGAAGGGAACCGTGACAAAATTCGACGCAAACCTAACAGAAGATCGATCAGCGGGAGAAGCTGTTAGCTCTGCAGTTGTTTCAAGAGTCCCTTCCTCTGAATCTGCCGCTGTACTTTTAAAAGAGATCACGGGAAAGTTTGAGAAGGTGGGCAAAATGCTCACGAGCTTCAGCATTGTTACGACGGATGGCAACTCGCACGGATTTTCCTTGAGCGATCCACGAGCTCAAGCACGTCTTTTATCTGTCATTCCGCATGCCAAACAGGTCACGATGTTCTTTCAGGACAGATCATTTCTGACCTTTCAAAAAGATGCAGCGAATTATCGCTGGAAGATCACGCGCTTCGATGGGGCGAATTTTGATTTTACCGACCAAGGGGCCAAATGGGATGAGCTGGGTGGATCTATTAAGATCCCTCAGATCCGGACGAATATGGATCTGGCTGATATCAAAACACAGATCGTGGCAGAAAATATCGGTCTTGGGCTCACAAGCAATGACATCAAGCAGGTTGAGTTCTATCGGCCGGACAAGAAAAGTCTGACCGCAGAACTTTTGCCAGGGATGCCAAAGGATACCAAGGAGCCTTTAACCTTGAAGATCTTTATCCGCGATGGCTATATTATCCTTCATCGTGAAAAGAAGGCCGACCATTGGCAACTTGTTTCTCAGGGGATGCCGCTTGGCGGCGCTGCCGTTTCAGCATCGGTCGTAAAGGGTGTCTGGAGCTTTAACCGAACGCCAGAATATATCGGCGTCGTAGAACTGCGCAATGATACAGAAAGAAAGGTAAACCTTGATGACCTTCTTTCGAAGAAAAAATATCAATATTTATTTGAGAATGGCCTTCTTCGAAGATCCGGCGATGGCCACTTGATCCTTGATAATGTCGTGATCGTTTATACCGGCATTGACATTGATGGCAAAGGAACGGATTTATTAGCATCGTCGACCAAGCCTGTTTCCTCTGCGATCCTTGTTCCTGCTGCAACGGGCAGAGAGACCGCTCGGGTTCTTTTTGAGAATTTCCAAATGGACCCTATGAGACTATCGGCAAAGTTTTCAGATGGTACGATCCGTCCTTTTATCGCATCCGTGAATCTTAAGCATTATGAGGAATTCACAGATTATGGAGCATGGAAGATCGATAGGGCGTTGCCGGTCACTTTCTACCATGGCTGGTCTGCAGTAGAAGTTCCTCAAGAAATTTATGCCTGGGATGCGAATGGCAACGGTCTATTCTTAAGCTTGGACGTGGAAAATAATGTTTATGTCCCGTATCGTGCGTATGGAGAAAAATACCAAGATGAGGCCGGTGTTGTCGATCAGGGCCTGATGACGGTTGATCAGGTCAATGGGCTTTTGGAAGGCCTTGTGCCTTCCGATCTAAAGGCCTCTGAGGCTAAAAATAAGATCGTCGAGATCCTCGATGAGATAGCATTTGTCAGGGACGGCGATGTTCTAGGGGACGGGGAGTTCACTCTGGAAGCCAAGGACGGAGCGGCCTATCACTTTGTTAAGGACCAGGAGAATTTTCAATGGGTCTTATCCAATATTCAAAAGAGCGCGTCTTCTGGTATTGACATCGCTTGGCCTGCGGATGCGATGAATATTTATGATGTCGTTATGGCGATCCAAAAGCAAATCCCTCACGCGATATGGTCTGTAGAATTTAACGACCAATCTTATCTTGAGCGTGAGACGGGATTTGCGAGCTTTTTCAAGGCAAAGAATTTAAAGGATGGCGAGCGGCTGATCGTGAAACTTTGGGAAAAGGATTTTAATTCGCCTCTCAAGCAAGTCACGATCGATCAGTATGGTTCTTACGCGGTTGTTCAGGCTTCGCGTTTTTCTTGGAATGAGAAAAAGCAGAAATTCGACATCAATGAAGATCAAGGGACGACGCAGGTAGCGGTCCGAGCCATTGATCAGATGATGCCTCAACCTGTGGCATCATCGGCTTTATCGAAGGTGCGTTTTATCGAAACATTGAACCGTGTCCTGCAAAGGGCTGCTGACGCCGGATATCAGTATTCGGTCAAAGCTACACAAAGCCCTGTCTGGCCTCGCTACGAATTTGGCTCGTATTCACAATTTTTAGATGCATTCGACAAAAAACTTCCCGATGGAAAAAATGTCCTGGATTATATCAGTGCTGTAGATGTTGTTTTCACCAAGGGGAGTGAAACACAAAACGCTACGATCCATTTTTCAAGAACAGGCGCTAACGTTTATTATCGCGTGAACGCGCCGCTTGTTGGAAAATTTGGTCAGTTATTCGCCGATTTTCATGACTGGCGTACGATCAATAGGCCATCCTTAGCGATGAGCAAAGCGGTTGTCTCTTCCGCGATCACGCTAGAAGATCTTGATCTTGAGAATTTTTCTTCAAGGGTACGAGCTGATAGCTTGGCAAAGCGTATCGCGCAAGCTGTCGATGAGCCGGTAAAGAGTGAGCAGATCTCCGGTAACGGGGACTATCTTTACATTTTATTTGAAGACGGTCGTTATGTGGCCGCCTTTAAGCACGGTCAATACTGGCAAAGTGATGTCGAGCAACAACACGTGATCCAGGATGTCGAAACCCTGATGACGGGTGAACAAGAGAAGCTTTCCGCGGCGGTCAGCAGAAGCGATACAGATGCCATAACAAAGATCGTCAATGAGATCAATGCTCTAAAGATAGACGGCGAATTGATGACTGCCGATAATCTTGAGGCTGCTCCGGTCGATGATCTTTCAAGGAAGAATATTGATCCCCGTGAGGCGGCCGAAATGTACCTTGAGGGTAGATTCGTTCCTCATTTTAATTATGGCGGGGCCGCGACACGTTTGGGCTTGGGTTCGATGTATGATGTAAAGATCACAGAAGTCGCTAAATTCTTGATCGGAGAACCGTCAACCCTTACAGAAAAGCAAAAGATCAAGGTAACCGGTGAGCTGGATAAGTTATTTTCAACCCCGGAAAAATTGCAAGAATACAAGGATCGTGTTCGCCAGGCTTACCAAAAGCTTGACCCGGCAGTTGAGGATCCAGGGATGGGGCCGCGACAGATCATCGCCTATAGGATCTTCTTGGAAAAGCTCGCTCAGGAAAGCGGACGTACAGCCGAAGATGTGCTTTCAAAAGCTGTGATCGTTGTTCATTTTAACGATATGATCTTTGAAAGCGCTTCTCAGGATCTTTTTGATAATGATTTTTATGGATTCAAGAGGGAGAATGTTTATATTTTGACCGACCGCGTTTTTAGAGGGTCATCCTTGGACGCGGATGGATTGACCCTGGACGTGGGTAGTGTTACATTACCACCGGGCCATGGCTATGCCCTAGAGCAATTCAACAAGAAGGGCCATGTTTATCAGATCGACGACCAAGGTAATCTTACGGCTACTTCAGGAAAAACACTCCTGAATGTCCTTAGTGATCGTGGCGCGCAGGTCATTCGTACACAGCGTATCAACGACCTGACAATGTGGACAGAGGCTGTGGGGAGCGTTGAGCGTTTAGCATACTTTTTGGAAGAAGCGAAGGTTAACGCTGCGACCGTCGGTATTGAGCTTGTCGGTAATCCTACAGGTCAAAAAGGCGGGAGCTTTGTACGTCGCAAAGGAGATACGCAGGGCGGATTTTTAGTAGAAGGACTAGCGTTGCAGACGCCTGATCTAAAGCAGGTGCTCGCGCGTGCCGGAGAAACGCGTGCTCCTTACAACGCTTTCCGGAACTATTACACAGTAAATGGCCTTGAAGATCTGCTGAACAAAGTAAAATTGCCTCGGTATCTTCGCTATGCGAATGACCGTTTTTATACAGAAATGGTCACCGGGGATGTGACGCAGCTTGCTAAAAAAGAAACCGTCGCCTTTGTTTTGGATCAGGAAGAGCTTATTCATGATATAAAGAACCTGATGAACATTGAAGAAAGCCTGGGATACGCCAAGAAATGGGAAGACATGGTGAAGGCTTCATCAGGCCTCACGGTCGATTTTACGGAAAACAGCCTGCATCTTGTTGAGTTCGTTGATCGATTCATAAAGAATTATCCTATCGAGGGTGCTGTGATCACCGGCGTCATAAGCTTTCGTATAGGGAAAATTTATGACTTTTCCGGGGAGAGTTTCAGAAACTACGCGGACCAGACGCTGAAAACAGGCGAACCATTTTCATTCTCTTTTTATCTTGGAGAAAATCAGGGAAAGAAGATCACGGTCACCTTAACGCAAGAAACGGAGGCGAAGATCGCGGTAGATGTTGAATGGGAAGCGATCCAGCCCCCCGGATCCGACTTCAGGGTACCCGTAGATGAGCAGGAAAGGCAGTACATTCAGAAATTTGCGGTTTGGGTTCTTGCAGATATGAAAGAATATATGGAAGAATATTTTCCTAAGACTTCTTCAGGCGATCAGAACCTCGGTGGTATCGATATGAGCTCAAGCAGTCTGGACTTGCAGATCAAGCGCGATGGTAATGGCATTCCGCTGCCGATCTCACAGCAACCTATTGAAGCGATGAACATTCAAGGGTTCAGTTTTCAGATCATGGGCGTAACGCCTGTGCCAAGCTTGTTCTCGTTATCAGGATTGGAAGAAAACGCGGACAAGGTCAGCCTTGTGAACTGATTCGATAGGATAGAAAAGTTCTTTAAAGGGCTGGTTTGCCGTTTGGCAAACCAGCCCTTTGTCTTTTACGAAAATAGCTTCCTTGTGCAGAAAAAAAGAAAGCGTATCGGCGTTATCTTCCGCTCAAGCAACGTATCCTTCAGATTTGCTAAAAAAGAACCAAGGAAATCCATCGTCTACGGAACTCGCGAGAGGACAATGCCGATACGCTTTTAACCCGGGTGGCCTAAAAAGATTGGCTTCTTGGAGCAGGACGTTGTTGAGGTTTTGCCGCTGGCAATAAAGCAAAACCGAAACGCCGAGTGACATTTTCCACGCCGGGAAAAATGGAACGTTCCTGCGAAAAGAAGGCAATCTGCAAAAGGACAATAGCAGCACACCAATGGCAACTTTGAATTTTGATTTTTGATTTCCTGTGCTATAATGTCCGCATTGTTGGCAGGAAACACTGCATTAGCTTTGCCATTTTAAAAATCAGGCGGTCAATCGTGAGTGAGAAGCTGTTTCGTATTTACAAGAAATTTTATGTGGATGAGGTCAAAAGCCACGCGCTTCTTTGCGGTGATCTGACCGCCAATTGCTCTAAGTGCAACGCCATGGGCTTGAAACTTGATTCTACTGTCTGCCCGGAATGCAAAACACCGTTCAAATATGTTACGTTCCGCAGCTTGACAGGTAATATGCCAAAGATCTTAAGAATTATTGACCAGCATCCTGGCATGTGTGTGTTAGATTATGATGACTATAAAAAGGCTACCGGAGCACTTCGAGCAGAGGATCTGTTCAAAGACTAAATTAAAATAAATTGTAAATACGAAATCTTAAGCCCAAAACAAATCCTAATTTTTAAAGTTTAAATGTTCAAAACTTTTAGTAATTTAGAATTTGTATTTTGAGCTTGCTTAGGACTTAGAGTTTAGCGCTTCGAATTTTATTCTATGATCTTAAAATCTCGTCTTATCCAATTGACCCAAAAGGTCCTTCAGTTCAATTCGGAAAATCCTCCCGGAAATGAGCTTGCATTGTCGCGTTTTATCGAGCGTGATATGCGTTCCTTGGGGCTTGACGTTAAGGTTGTGACTTTTACCAAGAACCGTCCGAATATTATTGCAACACTTAAGGGATCGTCCAAGGCGGCCCAGAAGAATGCTCTTTTGATAACACCTCACATTGACACTGTGCCTGCCGGGAAAGGGTGGTCGTTCAATCCTTTCGGAGGAACGATCAAGAACGGCCGTATCTATGGCCGGGGAGCCACAGATGACAAAGGGAATCTTGCCTGCGCGATGGAAGTGATGCGCAGTTTGGTCGAGGATGG
>Ga0172367_10004726_pt1 | contig 16786 bp, 13 predicted proteins | sample Lak10m_FD_114542 | JGI IMG/M metagenome (GOLD analysis project Ga0172367, IMG submission 114542) | Freshwater microbial communities from Kabuno Bay, South-Kivu, Congo - kab_022012_10m | ecosystem: Environmental > Aquatic > Freshwater > Lake | place: Democratic Republic of the Congo: South-Kivu...
CTACTCTGGAAAATATGGGCACATTCTCACTGAACTGACCAAGCCTCAGAAGGATATTCTCAAGGCACTCGATATGCCCATTCTTGACCCGGCATCGTTATAATAGTCCGGGAAAATAGGATATGAAGGTTAATGGTATCAGAAACGATTTTTAATGTTTTCTGCTTGTTCACAGCCACGCCTTTCTGTCTCAACCATTTTGGGAAATATGCACAATAGCGATGCTCCAGCCAGACGGGGAGCATCATGTGTCGTCAGACAGTTCCAGAGCTTCTGGAATTTTCGTATTCTTTCCTGACACTCGATAAACGTTTCAGAAATCAAAGCCCATGCTTCAGCCTTTTACCGGAAAACTGTTCGACCTGAGTACCGAGCTGGTGACGGATGAGGTTCGGCGGGCTGTCGGGCGGATTGCCGCGATCAGTAGCGAGGAAGGTCGAGGGGCCGTGTTTACAAAGCCGGAGGTGGTGGCGTTCATTCTCGATCTGATCGGCTATACCGAAGATCAGGCGCTGTTCGAGCGATGCATTCTTGAGCCTTCATTTGGGCGGGGTGACTTTCTGCTTTCGATAGTCAGTCGTCTCATCGCTTCATGTCGGCGGCGTTTTGGCCGCACGGTTGTTCCTGTCGAGCAGCTTTCCAGAGCGATCTTTGCCGTCGAGCTTCATTCGGAGAGTTTTGCGAAGACGAAAGCGAAGTTGATTGATTTTCTCGTCAGTGCAGGCTTTTCATCAACGGATGCAGAGGTGTTGGCTTGTGGCTGGCTGCATCAGGGAGATTTTCTGCTGACTCCGATTCGTCGGCATTTTGACTTTGTGGCCGGCAATCCGCCCTATGTCCGGCAGGAGCTGCTTGATCCGGCTCTTTTGCTCAAGTATCGCCAGTTATACCGCACCATCTATGACCGCGCCGATCTCTACGTGCCATTCATCGAGCGTTCACTGGGGCTTCTGAACGAGCGTGGACGCCTCGGGTTTATCTGCTCGGATCGCTGGATGAAAAACCGGTATGGCGCTCCACTTCGTGAGTTTGTTTCCGCTTCATTCAATCTGGATGTTGTCGTGGATATGAATGAAACGTCAGCATTTCATTCTGGCGTCAGTGCTTATACAGCGGTGACTGTTTTCAGCCGTGACCAGAAGCGGCTCACAAGATCGGCTACAAATCCTCCAGTAAACTGTAGTGTTCTGGAAAAACTCGCTATTGAGTTGCGGGATGGAATCCATACACAAAGCGCGGTGCTGGTTCGTGAGATTCTCGGTATCGTCAATGGTGAGGAGCCCTGGATTCTTGAATCGTCAGTTCGGACACGCTTGCTCAGAAGACTTGAACAGACTTTGCCAACGCTTGAAGAGTCTGGTTGCAAGGTTGGAATCGGCGTTGCAACAGGGGCAGACAAAGTGTTCATTGGCAAAGCTTTCGATGTCGAATCCGATCGGTTACTTCCTTTGCTGACAGGAAAGGATATTCGGAGCGGACGGGTTGAATGGTCTGGCAATTGGCTTGTAAATCCGTTTGCCGATGCCGGCGGACTGGTTGATCTGAGTTGCTATCCTCGTCTTGCCAGGTACTTTGATTATCACCGGGGGTCTCTTTCGCAACGGCATTGCGCCCGTAAATCGCCAGATAAATGGTACAGAACTATCGATCGTGTCTGGCCTGAGCTGACTCGCAAGCCGAAGCTCCTGATTCCCGACATCAAAGGTGCTGCACACATCGTCTTTGATCCGGGACACGGATATCCTCATCACAACCTTTATTACGTGATCTCCGATTCCTGGGATTTACGCGCCTTGCAGGCGGTGTTGCTTTCCGGCATCTCGCAACTCTTCATCGATTCTTACTCGATCCGTATTCGCGGAGGCTATCTGCGGTTTCAGGCGCAGTACCTGAGGCGAATCAGGATACCATACTGGCGCGATGTTCCCGAGCCATTGCGCGACGAGTTGAGCGCAGCAGCCGAAGCGCTTGATACTCAGGCTTGTCGGAAGGCAGTTTCAAGATTGTATGGGTTGAACCCGGAAGAAACAGAAGTTCTCAAAATCTCGGGTGAATAACAATGGCGTTAAATCTTGCTGATTACGAGCGGAAAGCCCAGGAATCAGTGATCGCTTTCTGGAATAGCCGAAATGCCGCACGACAGAAGCAGGTCGATTCTGGAAAGGCTGATCAGGGCGAACGTGCCAGCGTGACTGCTGGCAAGAACATGGATGGATTTATCAATCTGGTCATTGATGTGATCAGAGAGAATGGGCTGGCCGATGCCAATATATTTCGGAATCGGGCTGCGCTGACCCTGCCGGGTTATTTCAGGCCGACAAAGCTGTGGGATATTCCTGTTGTCCATAATGGCGAGCTTGTTGCTGCCATAGAGTTTAAAAGTCATATCGGGCCGTCATTCGGCAACAATTTCAACAACTGCACGGAAGAAGCTGTCGGTACGGCGCATGATTTCTGGACAGATTATCGTGAAGGTGCGTTTGGCGAACAGTGCCGTCCTTTTGTCGGCTGGCTGATTCTGGTTGAGGAGGCTGTCGGTTCTTTGTTGCCAGTGAAAGATGTTTCTACGCATTTCCCTTTATTCGAGGAATTCAGAGGCGCATCGTATATCAGGCGATATGACCTGCTTTGTCAGAAGCTGATCAAAGAGCAGCTTTATACAGCAGCGTCAGTCATCACAGCTTCAAAGAATGCCGCATATGACGGCCGATATACCGAATACTCCGATATGACAAACCTGAAGAGTTTCGTAACGCAACTTGCAGGGCACGTTGCGGCAGTGGCAGCAAGGCTCGGACAGGTTGTTCATTGACGGTTTTGATTTCCATCCACATTCATTCTAACTCACTCTTATGCAAGCACTTGAAAGCCTTCTTTCGCAAATTGCCGATCTTGTCTGGGGCATTCCTCTTCTGATGGCGCTTTTCGGGACGCATCTGTTTCTGACGTTCAGGCTGGGCATTATCCAGAAGCATCTGCCTCATGCCATTCGTATTTCATTTACGCGGTCGCATGAGGGGACGGGTGAAATCAGCCATTTCGGAGCGCTCGTGACGGCGCTGGCGGCGACTATCGGTACAGGCAACATTGTCGGCGTCGCTACGGCGGTTGCGGCGGGTGGGCCGGGTGCTGTGCTGTGGATGTGGCTGACTGGCGTGTTCGGCATCGCCACCAAGTATAGTGAGGCCCTGCTGTCGGTGAAGTATCGTACGGTCAACGATGACGGCACGGTATCGGGCGGGCCAATGTATGTGATCGAGAAGGCGCTTGGCCAGAAGTGGCTGGCGGTGCTGTTTGCCGTGTTCACTGCGGTTGCTGCGTTCGGTATCGGAAACATGGTGCAGGCGAACTCGATTGCCACGATGTTGCAGACCAACCTGCATGTGTCGCCGTGGATCAGCGGCGCTTTGCTGACACTTTTCACGGCGGTGGTGATCATCGGCGGTATCAAGTCTATCGCGCGGGTTTGCGAATATCTCGTGCCTTTCATGGCGGCTTTGTATCTGATCGGTTGTCTGGTGCTGCTTTTTATCGGTCGGGAAACCCTCGGTGAGACAATCCAGCTTATCATTTCATCAGCTTTTACCGGTCAGGCGGCCCTCGGCGGTTTTGCTGGTGCAGGTATGAAAGAAGCGATCCGGTTTGGTATCGCGCGTGGTCTTTTCTCGAACGAATCGGGCCTCGGCAGCGCTCCGATTGTCGCTGCTGCTGCGCAGACCGACGAGCCGGTTCGACAGGCGCTGATCTCCTCGACCGGCACCTTCTGGGATACGGTAGTCGTGTGCGCTGCAACCGGTATCGTCGTGGTCAATTCAGGAGAGTGGATGACCGGCCTGAAAGGAGCGGAACTGACCAGTGCGGCATTTGCCGATGTTCCGATCATCGGGCCGGCTGTGCTGACCTTCGGTCTGCTTACTTTCGTTTTTTCGACTATTCTCGGTTGGTCCTATTATGGTGAAAAGGCGATGGAGTATCTATTTGGTAAAAGAGCGGTGAAGCCCTATCGCTGGGCCTGGGTTGTGGCCGTCATGGTCGGATCGGTCGCATCGCTGCACGTGGTGTGGACCTTCGCTGATATAGCCAATGCCCTCATGGCGCTGCCGAACCTGGTCGCCCTTCTTGTGCTGAGCCCGGTTATTGCCACTGAGAGCAGGAACTACTTCTCTGGGCGGGAGTGAAAGAGCAGAATCAACCGGATCAGCCTGATCGGTCTGATCCGGTTGACTACACTTCCCGGCAAATTATTTTCAGCCAGCGAACAATGGTCGCCCTGTCTTTTTTCTGGGAGGTTCAAAAAAAAATTCTATCTTGGCACACCTTATCAATTACATCATACAGATAAACAAAGACAGGCAACTATGAACTTTAACCCGTGGCACCACGTCGAAATCGGTGATGAGTGTCCAAATGTCGTCAATGCGATCATCGAGATTTCAAAAGACAGCAAAACAAAGTATGAGCTTGACAAGAAAACCGGTATGCTGAGGCTTGACCGCGTGCTTTTCTCCTCCCTTCTTTATCCCGAGAACTACGGTTTCATTCCCAAGACTCTTGGTGAAGACCATGATCCACTCGATATTGTCGTCATTTCCCAGTGCTCGATCGTGCCGATGTGTGTCGTGCAGGCAAGAGTTATCGGTGTCATGCGCATGATCGATCACGGCGAGGGTGACGACAAGATCATCGCAGTTGCCGAAGACGATATGAGTGTCAGCGGCATCAACGATATCGGTGATCTCGGCAAGCACTTCAAAATGGAACTTCAGCACTTCTTCGAGGAGTACAAGGCGCTCGAAGAGAAGACTGTACTTGTCGAGGACTTTATGGATGCAGCAACGGCCAAACAGATCGTGCTTGATTCGATCAACCGTTACAACGAAGTCTACGCCTGATCCCTGTAATCTTTACGCTGTATCGAATCGGCTCAACCTCCTCCTGGCGGCATGGTACAACAGCCATGTCGCCTTTCTTGATCTTTTCCTGCCACGTTGTCAGAGACCTGTCGTCATCCATGATATATGATGTGGAAAAGTTGATATATATGATTCGATGACGATAAGTGGATCGCACTCAAGGTATCTGGCGTTAATGAAAAATCCATATCTGTTTTCTCTGTAAGTCAATATTAATGAATAAGATGACGATCTTTTCTGTTGCGCTGATGTTTTGAAAATGATGATGTGAAAAGGCTGTAAGAGTCTGTTCTGTCATAACTTGTCCGGGTGTGGATCAAATGTGGATAACTTGTTGACGGTTGTGGATTGCAGGCGCTCGGCTGCTGGCAGACGAAGAAATTACAGAAAAGTGATATATTGGCCGATGTTTCAACGTTGATGCATTTTTTCAGAAAACTTCACAATTTCATGATTCTTCTTTCCACTCAGGAACAGAAATCAAGAGCATCGCGTATTCGACTCGTGCTTTCGGATAATGACGGGGTATTCACCGATAACGGCGTTTACTATTCGGAAAGGGGGGAAGAGTTCAAAAGATACTCAATCCGTGACGGCATGGGCGTCGAGCGGCTCAGGGCTCATGGAATCGAAACCGGCATCATTACCGGCGAGGTCTCTCCGAGTCTTGTCAGAAGGGCCCAGAAGCTTCATATCGATAACCTTTATCTTGGCGTCAGCGACAAGCTGTCGAGGCTGGCAGATGTGCTTGCCGATACGGATTTCAAGGTCTCCGAGATTGCTTATATTGGCGACGACGTCAATGACATCGGCATCATGAATGCCATTGCGCCCTCCGGTTTGGTGGGCTGTCCCGGCGATGCCATGTCTATGGTCGAGCCTTTTATCCACTACCGGTGCAGTGCGCATGGGGGCAGGGGAGCCTTCAGGGAATATGCCGAATGGCTGATAGCTCTGAGAGCTTCATAAGCACTTCGCAAACTTTTTTCCCAGTATTACTATTAAACAGACAGAGGTGTGCGACGCACGCTTCATAATATTTGATCGGGTATTATTTATGGCTGAAGTGAAAATCGGAAATTCGATTGTCGGAGATGGTCATCGTGTATATGTCATTGCAGAGATCGGGATCAACCATAACGGTTCTCTTGAGGTGGCGAAAAAGCTGATCGAAGGAGCTGCCCGGGCTGGTTGCGACGCGGTAAAGTTCCAGAAACGCACTCCAGAGTTGTGTGTGCCGATGGACCAGCGGCTTGTCGAGCGAGAGACTCCCTGGGGCAGGATGACCTACATGGACTACCGTTACAAGGTCGAGTTCGGTTTCGATGACTATTCTGAGATCGATGCTTACTGTCGACAGAAAGGAATTGCGTGGTTTGCTTCATGCTGGGATGAAGAGGCGGTCGATTTCATGGAGCAGTTCAATCCGCCCTGCTACAAGGCAGCTTCAGCTTCCCTGACCGACCTTGCCCTGCTGAAAAAGACCAGGGCGACCGGCAGACCCCTGATCATCTCGACCGGCATGTCCACAATGGAGGAGGTCGATGCGGCTGTTACGGATCTTGGCAGGGAAAACCTTCTCATTGCACATACCAACTCCACCTACCCCTGCCCGGTAGAGGAGCTGAACCTTCGCATGATTCATACTCTTCAGCAGCGTTATCCGGAGAATCCGATCGGCTATTCAGGCCATGAGGTCGGGCTGGCCACGACGTGGGCGGCGGTTGCCCTTGGCGCGACCTTCATCGAGCGCCACGTGACGCTCGACCGCGCCATGTGGGGTTCTGACCAGGCGGCGTCGGTTGAGATTTCCGGCATGTCACGCCTCGTTTCCAATATCAGGGACATCGAGCAGGCACTTGGTGACGGTGTCAAGCGGGTTTACGAGGGCGAGGCTGCTGCCCGCAAAAAACTGCGCAGGGTGTGAGAGTTTTGGCATTTTATCAGATCATGCCGATCTGTCAGTTCAGACTGATTGGCATGATCTTGAACCCTGTCAGTCAGTGGCCTCAACTCTGCAACCACTTGCGAATTTTTGCCCTCTCAATTAAATTTAGCCCGAAAATTATTACGCGTGCCTGTAGCCCCTGAATGGCATGCGAGTTTCAGAACCAATCAAACCGTGACTGCAATGAGTGAACAGACCTCCTCGGCAAAGCAATTTGAGTACAAGGCCGAAATGAAACAGCTTCTGGACCTTATCGTCCATTCGCTGTATACCCACCCTGAAATCTTTCTGCGTGAGCTGATCTCCAACGCCTCTGATGCGCTCGGCAAGGTACGCTTCAGGATGCTTTCCTCAGAAGAAGAGATCGATAAATCGGGTGATCTGAAGATCACCATCACCGTTGACAAGGAAAGCCATAACTTCGTGATCGAGGACAGCGGCATCGGTATGAGCGAGGAGGAGCTGATCGCCAATCTCGGTACGGTTGCAAAATCCGGTACGCTCGGGTTCATGGAGGCGCTCAGGGAGCAGCAGCAGGAGGGACAGCCGCTTGACGCCAACCTCATCGGCCAGTTCGGCGTGGGCTTTTATTCGGTGTTCATGGTGACCGACGAGGTGACCGTCGAGACCAGAAGCGCTGAAAGCGGTTCGCAGGGGTGGCGCTGGGTATCGTCCGGCCAGGGCACCTATACCATTGAGCCGATCGAGCGAGAGGTTCGAGGCACCAGGATTTCGTTCACTCTCAAGGAGGAGTTCAAGGAGTTTGCCGAAGAGTACCGCGTTGAACAGATTATTAAAAAGTACTCCAACTTTGTCGAATACCCGATCTGCATCGGCAGCCGTCAGATCAACAGCATCAGCGCCCTCTGGCAGCGCTCCAGGAGCGAGCTGAAAGAGGAGGAGGTCAACGAGTTCTACAAGTTCATTGCCAACGATTACAAGGAGCCGCTCGACTATCTCCACGTTTCGGTTGAAGGTGCAGTCAGCTTCAAGGCGCTGCTCTTCGTGCCATCGGAAGCGCCGATGGAGCTGCTCTACCAGCAGGGGGCGCTCGAAAAGCGAGGCCCGCAGCTCTACGTCAAGAAGGTGCTTATCCAGCACGAGTGTCGCGACCTTCTGCCGGAGTACCTGCGCTTTGTCAGCGGAGTGGTAGATACCGAAGATCTGTCGCTGAATGTCTCGCGTGAAATGGTGCAGTCCAGCCCGGTCATGGCCAAGATCCGCCAGATTCTGACCGGCAAGCTGCTCGGATGGTTCGATACCCTTGCAAAAGAGCAGCCGGAGAAGTTCCGCACCTTCTACAAGGCTTTTGGCACCATTCTCAAAATCGGCCTGAACACCGATTTCACCAATCGAGACAGGCTCATCGATCTTCTGCGCTTCGAGACGACCAAAACCGCCGAGGGCGAGTATGTTACTCTCAAGGAGTATGTTGAGCGCATGGCTGAAGGGCAGACCGAAATCTACTACCATTCCGGCAACAGCCGCATTCAGATGCTTGCCCATCCGAACCTCGAATATTTCCGCAAGCGCGACATCGAGGTGCTTTTGCTCTCCGATCCGGTCGATGTCTTCGTCATTCCTTCAATTTTCGAGTATGAGAAGAAACCGCTCAAATCGATCGAAAAGGCCGAAATCGAGGCGAGCGCCATCGAGCCTGAAGCGGAGCGGCTCGGAGCGGAAGGCACTGTCGGAGTGATTTCGCTTTTCAAAGAGATTCTTGGCGATCGCGTGGCCGATGTGGTGGAGTCAAGACGACTGGTCAGCTCGCCAGTGACCCTGGTCAGCGGCAAGGATGCACTTGACAGCCAGATGGAGAAGATGATGAAGATGATGCAGAAAGAGGGAGAGATGGCTGGTACGAAAAAAATTCTTGAAGTCAACACCGCTCATCCGATCATCAGAAACCTTGCCGGCAAGCATGCGGTAGGTCTGTCGTCCGATCCGATCGTCCGTGCCGCCGTCATGCAGCTTTTTGACAGTGCATTGCTTCTTGAGGGTGATCTTACGTCAGTTTCAGACTACGTGTCGAGGATGAATGAACTCGTGGAGGCGGCAACACGGCCATAAAGGCAGAAATATTTGGCTGAAGCCCGGAGTGGCTGATGGTTGCGATTCTTTACCCAGGCTTGAAAGCCGGGTCAATGATTGTTCCGGCAAGCAAACAGTTGAAAATTGCCCCGGACTTCAGTCCGGGGATTACGGGTAACTCAAAATGAAAGGGCTTTAGCCCAACATCTTTCATGACTGTTCTGCTGATGGGGCAATCACTCAAGCACTCTTTATCATCAAACGGCCTGCCGGGAGCAATCACGCTCACCGGCAGACCGGCTGAAGTTTAACCATTAATTTTCCCCATCTGTGAACCAGTTGTCTGAAATCGAACTGCGGCATATTTCCGGATTCCAGAAAAACGAGATTACCGAGCACCATATTTACAAGAATCTCGCCAGTCGGGTTGAAGGGGTGAAGAACCGCCGCATCTTTGCCCAGATTTCCGAAGATGAGCTGCGCCATTATCAGGTATGGAAAAAATATACCGGACGGGAGGTGGCACCGGATCGTTTCAGGATATGGTTCTTTTCGGTCATATCCCTGTTTTTAGGCTTTACCTTTACGGTCAAACTGATGGAGGGAGGCGAGAAGAGTGCGCAAAAGGAGTATGAGCAGGTGACGAGCATGGGGGTCGAAATCGGCGGCCTCATAAGAGATGAGGAGGAGCATGAGCAGGCCCTGATTGCTGTGCTTGACGAGGAGCGGTTGCAATACACCGGATCGATCGTGCTTGGCCTGAACGATGCGCTGGTCGAGCTGACGGGGGCGCTGGCCGGTCTGACCTTCGCATTGCAGAATACCCGGCTGGTGGCACTGACGGCGACAATCACCGGTTTTGCCGCTGCCCTCTCGATGGCCTCCTCGGAGTATCTCTCCACCAAAACCGAGGCGGGAAAGAAAAGTCCTGTCAAGGCTTCAATATATACAGGTGTGGCTTATATCATCGCCGTGGCGGTGCTGATCGCCCCCTATCTGCTTCTGAACGACATCTATCTGAGCCTTGCCCTGGCGTTTGGCGGAGCGCTCATGGTGATCGCCCTGTTCAACTTCTATGTTTCCATCGCACAGGGTGTGCCGTTCAGGAACCGTTTTTTCGAAATGGCCGGTCTGATCGTCGTGGTTTCCGGCATAAGCTTTCTTGCCGGTCTCGGCATCAGGTACTTCTTCGGGATCGATGTATAGCGAAGAGTGTACCGTGTAGATGTCGTGGACAGCATTGCTCTCACTGCACTATCGTGGCGAGGAGCGCTTCGATGAGCACTTCGCCCTCTGTATCGATATCGATGCAGAGGGTTTTTTCATCTCCGTCGGGGGGCATATCGGCATGAAGCTGGCTTGCAAGAACTTCGAGGTCGGCTTCGGATGGATCTCCGCCTTCTTTGTGGCGCGCTTCGACTCTCTGACGCAATACGTCAGGGGAAGCATGGAAACAGAGGACGCGGCAGCGGCAGTTCATCGAGTCGGCCAGATGAATGAACGTCAGTCTTCGCTTCCTGTCGGTGAAGGTGGCATCGACAATAACGGAAAAGCCGGACGAAAGGGCTGTCGATGCAGCGTAGAGCATCGTATCGTAGGTTTTCTGAGTGGCTGCCGGAGTATAGATGTCGATTCCCCTCGATGCACTTCGATCGAGGCTGTCGATTCCGAACAGTCGCTTGCGTTCGATATCGGAGCGGATATGGATGAATCCTCCCGCATCAGCGAGCTTTGATGAGTGCCTCGATTTGCCGCTGCCCGATACTCCGTGGGTTATGAGGAGTATCGGCGGTTGGGGACGGGTATAGGCGAGAGCGAGCTTCAGGTAGGAGCGGTGTTCGGCGAGTGTCTCTTTTTTTTCGTACTCGACAGTTTCCTGTGCGAGACGGATCGAGGTGACTTTGGCGCGCACCATGGCCCGGTACGCACAATAGAATCGCAGCACCCGCAAGCCGGCATAATCACCGCTTTCTGACAGCCATGCATTGAGAAAATGCCACGCCAGCGCCTTGCGGCCCGAGTGTTCGAGATCCATGAAGAGGAAGGCTACGTCACTTGCGATATCGATGATGCTCAGTGTATGGCTGAACTCGATGCAGTCGAAAATCATGACTCTGCCGTTCCGTATGAGCATATTGCCTGTGTGCAGGTCTCCGTGGCACTCCCGTACCATTCCGAGAGCTTTGCGCTCCCTGATAATGCCACTGAGTCTCCGGTGTTCGGCGATAGTCCAGCGGCGCATCGTTTCGATGTCACTCAGTTCTTCTGTCGATCGGGCTACGGCTTCGGTCAGGTCGAGGTTTTCGACCATCGGTTTGAGAATGAGTTCCGGTGTTCCGAACATTGATGCAGGATCGGCTCTGGGGGCCGAAGTATGGTAAGCGGCGATTATCGTTGCAGCCTCTTCGAGCTGCATGAACGTCAGTTCGTTTTTCCGTAGCAGCCTGTCGAGTTCGAATTTTCTGTCGAACTGAATCATTTTTATCACATAATCGGCCACCATGCCGTCACCACCGATAAGGAAGCCTGCATTCTGGCCTGTAACCGGCAGCACATCGAGATAGATCTCCGGGCAGAGCCGGCGGTTGAGCCGCAGCTCTTCGAAGCAGTAATGTCTGCGTTTTTCGAGGGTCGAAAAGTCAAGAAACCCGAGATTGACCGGTTTCTTGAGTTTGTAAGCGTACTCACCGGTAAGGAATATCCAGGAGATATGTGTTTCGATTACCTCGATTTCCGGTTCGGTCCGATGAGGATAGGCCTGGGGATGACAAAGGGCTTCAGCAACCTGGTTCATGGTGCAGGATCGTTTTCAGCGTGTCATTTCGGGAGGAAAGTTTTATCTGAAGAGCACACCTTTTACAACTTAGTGAAAAATCCGGGAATACCGGAACCTGCCGGAACAGGTGCCTTCAGCAGCGATACGCTCATGCCGGGAGAAACAGGTTTTTCTGACACTTTTCGAGGATGCCAGGATTGATATTGAAGGGGCGCTGTTTGCCTGCGAAATGGTTGCAGCTTCAGGGTTTCTCAAAAAAAGTTGTAAATTCCACGTTTTACAGCCAGCCCTTGTTTTTCGCTTGACATACAGGTATTCAGGAGCGTAATCGATGATACTGCTTTTCAGGATTCCTTGTCCGGCAGGCACGATACTTCCCGAAAAGCTGTCCGGCATTTCATGGATCATGGACGGCGAGTCAGTGCACAGGTTGCGGTTTGCAGCGTGGTCATGAAACCGGGAGCGAAGTCCGCATAAGTCATAAAGATCGGATACCTGTTTCGGAACCGTTGCAGCCGGATAGCAGGAAAATGTGCGGATTACAGGCTGATATGAAAAAGGTCAGATGAGAGTCTGTGAAGATGATCATCAGGCGTCTCTCCTGTGGTTTGCCGAACTGAGAGTTCCGCAGAAGGTTAAAGGCGAGACGGTTTCAGGATAAGCGTTCAATTAATTTCGTTCACTTCAAGCTTGCCGATTATGAAACAGTTCAGGGATTCAATGATAGCCTTGATCACGGAGACCTCTTCCAATCTTCCGAGTGACGTTCGCAAGGCGATTGCCGATGCCGTCGGAAAGGAAGCCGTCGATTCAAGGGCGGGGCTGGCCATGTCGGCCATCACGCTCAATATCGATATGGCGGTCGATTGCACAGCTCCGATCTGCCAGGATACCGGTATGCCCACCTTTTTCGTTCATACACCGAAAGGCGCTGACCAGCTCGCCATGAAAAAGGATATCGAAGAGGCGGTTGTTGAAGCTACCCGTACAGGCAAGCTCCGTCCCAATGCGGTCGATTCGATCACCGGCAAAAACTCCGGTAACAATCTCGGTGAGCATGTGCCGGTGATCCATTTCGAGCCCTGGGATCGTGACGAGATCGAGGTGAAGCTCATCCTCAAAGGTGGCGGTTGCGAGAACAAGAACATCCAGTACTCGCTTCCGGCTGAGATTCCCGGTCAGGGGCGTGCAGCCAGGGATATCGATGGTGTCCGCAAGTGCATCGCCCACGCGGTGTATCAGGCGCAGGGTCAGGGTTGCAGCCCTGGTTTTATCGGCGTCGGCGTCGGCGGTGACCGCACAAGCGGCTTTGAACTCGCCAAGAAACAGTTGCTTCGTTACGTCGATGACACCAACCCCGATCCGCTTCTGGGCGAACTCGAACAGGAGATGCTCGACAAGGCAAATACCCTGAACATCGGCCCGATGGGTTTTTCCGGCAAGAGCACCCTGCTTGGCTGCAAGATCGGCAAGTCGCATCGCGTACCGGCCAGCTTCTTCGTATCTGTGGCCTACAACTGCTGGGCCTACCGCCGTCTCGGCGTGATTGTCGATCCTGAGGAGGGTTCTGTTCGCGAGTGGCAGTACCGTTCCGACGACGAAATCAGGCGCATGGCCCAGGGCGAGGGCATTCCGCTCACCGGCCGTGAGGTGGTGCTCAAGGCTCCGGTCAGCGAGGAGACGATCCGCTCGCTCAAGGTGGGAGATATCGTCATCGTCGAGGGTGAGATGCATACCGGTCGGGACGCATTCCACCACTACGTTATGCATCACGATCTACCGGAAGGTCTCGATACCCGTGGAGGCATCATTTACCACTGCGGACCTGTCATGCTTAAGAATGATGCGGGCGAATACCAGGTCGTGGCGGCAGGGCCAACCACCTCGATCCGCGAGGAGCCATACCAGGCCGATGTGATCGAGAAGCTCGGTCTGCGCGCCGTGATCGGCAAGGGAGGCATGGGGCCGAAGACGCTTGCCGGGCTTCAGAAGCACGGCGCGGTCTATCTCAATGCCATCGGTGGTGCAGCGCAGTACTATGCACGATGCATCGAAAAGGTGACCGGCGTGGATTTCCTCGAAGAGATGGGTGTTCCGGAAGCAATGTGGCACTTGCAGGTCAGGGCCTTCCCGGCGATCGTCACCATGGATGCCAACGGCAACAGTCTGCACAAGCAGGTGGATGAGGAATCTTTCGCTATTCTCGAGAAGATCGGCAAGGAGCGTGACTGAGTTCAGGACGGAGTCAATGAATGTACTTGCGAGGTTGCATTCCTGTCAATGACGGAAAGCAGCTGTAAAGAATCAGTAAAACCAACGAGAGTGTTATATGAAAAAAATACGGTTTATGGATGTCTCCTTTCGCGACGGGTTTCAGTCCTGTTATGGCGCAAGGGTGAAAACCGAGGATTTTCTGCCGGTACTTGAAGCGGCAGTTGAGGCAGGTACAGACAATTTCGAGGTCGGCGGTGGCGCTCGTTTCCAGAGTCTCTACTTCTACTGCCAGGAGGATGCTTTCGAGATGATGGACGCCTGCCGGAGAGTGGTCGGGCCGGACATCAATCTTCAGACCCTGTCAAGGGGTGCCAATGTTGTCGGACTCGTGTCGCAGTCCCGCGACATCATAGACCTTCATGCCAGGCTCTTCAAAAAGCACGGGATCAGCACGATCCGCAATTTCGACGCCCTCATGGATGTGCGCAATCTGGCATGGTCCGGTCAGTGCATTGTCAATGCCGGGCTGAAGCACCAGGTGGTGGTTGCCCTGATGGGTCTGCCGCCCGGGCTGAACGAGTCCTATTGCCATACGCCGCGGTTCTATCTGGACAAACTGCAAGAGATTCTCGATGCAGGCATTCCGTTTGACAGTGTGGCGTTCAAGGACGCCTCGGGCACCACGACGCCGGCAGTCGTCTACGAGACGGTCAAAGGCGCAAGGAAAATGCTTCCCGAGGGTACTGTGCTTGAGTTCCATACTCATGATACTGCCGGTATGGGTGTGGCCTGCAACTATGCGGCCATCGAAGCCGGTATCGACATCATCGACCTGGCGATGGCTCCTGTCAGCGGTGGTACGGCTGAGGTGGATATTCTCACCATGTGGCACCGTCTGCGCGGCACCGATTACACGCTCGACATCGACCACGAAAAGTACCTGAACGTCGAGTCGATGTTCATCGAGCACATGGACAAATACTACATGCCTCCTGAAGCCAAAGAGGTCAACCCGGTCATTCCGTTCTCTCCGATGCCCGGCGGAGCTCTGACGGCCAACACGCAGATGATGCGCGACCACGACACGCTGCACTTCTTCCCGGAGGTGATCCGCAACATGCGCGAGGTTGTCGCCAAAGGCGGCTTCGGCTCATCGGTTACCCCGGTCTCCCAGTTCTACTTCCAGCAGGCTTTCGCCAATACCGTGCAGGGACCATGGAAGAAGATCGTGGACGGCTACGGACGCATGGTGCTCGGTTATTTCGGAAAGACCCCGGCGTCGCCCGATCCCGAGGTGGTGGCGCTTGCCGCCGAACAGCTCGGCCTCGAACCGACCGTGCAGGACGTTCACGACATCAATGACCGCAATCCCGATCTTGGCGTCGAGCACAACCGCAAGCTGCTCGAAGAGGCCGGACTTGAGGCGACCGACGAGAACATCTTCATCGCTGCAACTTGCGGTGCGAAGGGTATCGGATTCCTCAAGGGTGACAAACCGATGGGCATTCGCTTCAAAAAGGATGTGGAGGCCGAAGCTGAAGCCAAAAAAGATGAAGAGGAACTGAAGGTCACCTCTCATGGCAATTCACTCCAGGATCGCTTGCAGGAGCTTATCCGGCCAGCCTCGCGCAGCAGCCTCTCTGGCAACTATCTCGTCATGGTTGATGGCAAGTCCTTCAATCTGGTGATCGCCGATGGCGTGGCGATGGCGCAGTCGGTTGCGCCCGGAGCGCAGCCCTTCGTGATGCCGCAGATGGCAATGCCACAGATTCAGCAGCAGCCTCGCGGCACGCCGGTCATGCCTTCGATGCCGGGCAACGTCTTCAAGATGGAGGTAGAGGTCGGCCAGAAGGTGAATGAAGGCCAGGAGGTTGCAGTCATGGAAGCCATGAAGATGGAGTCCCCGGTCAAAGCGCCGGTTTCAGGCATCGTAACCGTTGTCCTCGCCAAACCGGGTGACACCCTCTCCGCCAGCCAGCCACTGATGTATATCGAGTGAGTCGGGGTTAACATCCTGATTCTTTGTAGGGGCGAACCTGTGTGTTCGCCCTTTTTTTATGCCCACTCAATCATGGCGGTTGTTTCTTTTCTGATTATCCGCCAATATTTACGAGTGCTTTTGTAGTTTGGCGGGTTCGCGTGGCTCATTGCGGATCATACTCCTGTTAAAACTCAATGATACAGGATGTTATGAAAACCGGTATAGTGATTGAAAAGGATGGAGATGGTTATCAGGCCAGAGTAGAAGGTCATCAAAATCTGTTTGCGTTCGCCTACACGGAAAAGAGGCGCTAACAGTGTTGAAGAATGTGGTTGAAATGATTATTGATTACCACCTTGAGCAGGTGAACGATGAACGCCTTATCAGAAATGAACTGGCTGCTGCGGTAGAAAAATATGCCGTTCAAATATGAGGATATTGAAATAATATAATTAGTGGTAGTGTCATGTCAACTGTAAAACGTCACCTTTCCAGCGTCATTGCGAGGAGCGCAGCGACGTGGCAATCCATCTTGCTGAATTCACGATTGGATCGCCGCGTCCGACAGGTCTGGACTTTCCATGAACATAGATTGTTTTGCCAGTATTTCACTCTATCGGTAACGCATGTAATGTGGTGGAAGCAGGCAGCAAGAGATTGGGCTGAAGCCCCGGAATTTTTCTGACTGGCTCTCCCCGGCTTGAAAGCCGGGGCAATGTGAACGCAAGAGAGCTGAATGTCCGACGGGCTGAAGCCCGCCTGAGTACAACTGGATTGCCACCTCCATGAGCGAGCTGCACCTGCTCCTCAGCAATTGCCCCGTCCCGAAAGCTTTCGGGACGGGGTTGAAGAAATAGAAAAATCAGGGCTTTGGCCCACTATCTTTTTCAATGTTGTTTCCGCTTTATCCCTGAGCAGATACA
>Ga0172367_10004729_pt1 | contig 16781 bp, 19 predicted proteins | sample Lak10m_FD_114542 | JGI IMG/M metagenome (GOLD analysis project Ga0172367, IMG submission 114542) | Freshwater microbial communities from Kabuno Bay, South-Kivu, Congo - kab_022012_10m | ecosystem: Environmental > Aquatic > Freshwater > Lake | place: Democratic Republic of the Congo: South-Kivu...
GGTGTTAGAATCTTTTTTCAGGAGATTTTTTATGCCTTCCGCGGAACGCATTCTCATTGTTGAAAGTGACCCAGATATTGCAGATTTGATCGGACGCCAGGCGCTCCGTCCGCTTGGATACCAGGTGGCGGTTTCGCACGATGCCGGTTCTGCGATCAAACTCGCGGTTCAGACTCCGCCAGACCTGATCCTTGCGAATTTGAATCTCCCCGGCTTGAGTGGAAAAGACCTTCTTGCTGCGCTTCAATCTCAGGGTATAAAATCACCTGTGGTTGTCATCGCAGAAAAAGGGCAGGAACATGATGCCATTCAAGCCTTCCGCCTGGGCGCCATGGATGTGATGTTCTGGCCCCTGCGCGATGCCGAAGTTGTATCCATCGTTGAACGTGCCCTGCGCCAGACGCAGGAATCACGCGAACGCCAGAAATTAGACCGCCAGCTAAAATCAACGAACGATGAATTAAAGACGCGCCTCCGCGATATGACCACCATTCTCTCAGTGGCAAAAGCGGTCACCTCCATGACCGACCAGCGGACGTTGTTTGACCGTATTTTAGAAAGCGCCTTACAGGTCGGCGATGCAGATATGTGCTGGCTGACCCTTCGCGAAGATAAAGGCAACCAGTATGTAGTACGCGCCCAACATGGGCTGCCCGATGCCTGGGCAAAAAAAATGAATCAAACTCTCGATGACGGTATCAGTTCACTGGTTTCACTTTCCGGTGAAAGCCTGCACATGAATGGCGTGCCCTTGCAAAAATTCAAGATCGCGTCACTTGGCAAGTCGGCTTGTGTTGTGCCCATCAAGGTCAAGAGTGATGTGATCGGTTTGATGAATGTGGTGAGAAAGGCAGATAAGGAATTCTCGCGCGATTCACAGACCATGCTTGAAGCCATGGCAGATTACATTTCGATCTCACTGGTCAATGCAAGATTGTTCCGCGCCATTGAGCAAGCTGCCGATGCCGCCCATGTGGGAGAGAAAAAACGCCACGAATCTTTGGCGGCGTTACGTCAGAACATTCGCAAAGAAGTGGAAGCCGCGAGTTACCCGCTAAACCTGCTCATGACCGAAATGCCCGGCTCCCTGAATATGGATCAAAAGAAGGCGCTTGAAACAGTGAAGACCTCCCTGATAAAGCTTGTCCATGCATCGGAAAATACAGTCACTTCATCTAGATAAGCTCAAAATTCATGCCAAAAAAAGACCTGATATTACTTGCCCTTGAAACTTCTCCCACTCTGGATTTAATGATGCGGGTTTTGCGCGCTTCAGGGTTTGAAGTGGCAGTTGCACATAACCGCGAAAGTATGGATAAATCCATTCAAGAGGCGTTTCCCGCCTTGATCGTCATGGGTGAACAGTTTGCAGACGGTGATGTTTTTACCATTGCGGTAGATGTGTTAGACCGCTTTCCTACAATTCCCATCGTTTTGTATTCCAGCCAGGAAACCCCAAAACTGGCGATGAACGCCATTCAAGCAGGCATAAGCGGCTATTTACACGCCCCTCTTAGAACGGATGATATTGTCAATGAGATCAAGCGCAGCATGGTCCGCGCTGGAAAGCTGGGCGACTGGCTTCGCCATGAGGTGAAACGCACCACGGCTTCACTGGAGCAAAAGGCAAAGATATCTGAAGCAGAACGCAACAAGTTGGAGGCGATCATCTCCAATATTCAGGATGGCGTGCTGGTCATGGACGAGAAACGCAATATCCTGCTTGCCAACCAGACGATCTATGAAATATTTGGGCTGAGTGAATTCCCGATCGAGGGCAAGCACGTCCGTGATGTGATCTCCAATGCAGATTTAAACGCCCTGATCGACCGCGCCCGTGATGGGGTATTGAAATACCATGAAGTTAATTTTGACGATGGGCGCGTATTCAATGCGCAATATGCACCCATTCCACGCATCGGCAGCGCCGTAACCATGCAGGATATTTCCTACATTAAGGAAATAGACCGACTTAAAAATGATTTTGTGCATACCGTTTCTCACGACCTGCGCTCGCCGTTGACCTCTGTACTGGGGTACATGGAGTTGATCGAGCGCGTGGGACCCTTGAATGAATCGCAGCAGGAATTTCTTAAAAGACTTCAAGCCAGTGTTCACCACATGACCAACCTGGTGAACGAACTGCTAGACCTTGGGCGTTTGGAATCAGGCTTTGATACCCGCCGCGAGTCGGTGCATTTGCAAAATGTGCTTGAATATTCACTGGCAGTCTTCGATACCCAGATCAAAAATAAAAATATTCAGGTGCAAACCGAAATTTCAGGCAGCCTGAAACCCCTGCGGGCAAACCCCATTCGTATTCGGCAGATGATCGATAACCTGCTCGGAAACGCCATTAAATACACACCAGAGGGCGGCATTGTCAAAGTGGGTATGGCTATGCAAGAAAACCAACTGGTTCTACGAATTCAGGACAGCGGACCGGGCATTCCGGCAGATGAACAAAGCCGGGTCTTTGAAAAATTCTTCCGCGCTTCAAACCGCCCCGAAGGTGTTGAAGGGTCTGGGCTGGGGTTGGCAATTGTCAAATCAGTGGTGGATAGCCACCAGGGCAGGGTGTGGGTTGAATCCAAGCTGGGCTTTGGCTCTACATTTATTGTATTACTGCCCACTTCTGTAGTTTAATTTCCCCCCAATTGATAAGAATTAAAATGTTGATGCCGGGCAAAACCCGGCATCAACTTTCGCCAAAGGAGGAGACGATCTTTTAGAGGTGTCTGCAACGGTCTCCGTTGATGATGTTAAATCATTGCCCCGTTTTTCGGTATCGTAATTTGTCACAAATTACAGATGATGAATCACATAAAAATTACACGCGCTCAAGGAATTCGCGTACCTCTTTCAGAGCCTCTTCCAATACATTATACGTTTTCATCGAAACCGCCGGGTTGCCTGTGATCATTTTTGAAACCCGCCTGTCCTTTCCGGCAAGGCATAACACAGGCTTTCCTAATTGCAGCGCATACCCGATCTCATACCCCACGCCATGTGAGGGAACCCCCACCTCGGCGATCAGCGCATCGCACTCACGGATCCACTTTACGTCCCGTTCATACACATCATGCGGGGTAAGCAGGCGCTCACCTGCCATGGCTTCAGCCTGGGCAAGGTGCGAAGTTGGGATGACGTGCCCATCCGATGCAAGTGCGGCGACAAAATCACGGTAGAACGCCTCCAACTCACGCCCGCCTGTGATGGAACATGCAAAATAAATATTCATTTCTTTGGAAGTTTGGAAAGAATGGATATATCGCGCCGGTGTGCAGGCGCAGCGATCTCGCCGCCGTGGCGCAGGCTGTCCATTTCGGCGCTGAAGCGCATCCAATCTTCAACAAGGATCACAATATGCGGAGACTTATCCTTGAAGAAAAGCGGCGAGAGGAACAACTTCAACGATGATTGCTGCATCGGCATGGCTTTCACTTCGATCACAATGGCGGTCATTCTTGCCAGCGGCTCCACAACCTCTGCCAAAGCCTTGCCGATCGTTTTTGGCGGAAAGAGCGACCCCATATTTGCCGTGGTGGTGCGCGTAAAACGTTTGTATGAGATGTTCAAACGCAGGAGCGGGGTCACAATGCGTACATGGTCGGTGAAGGGTTGAATATAGGCGCTCTTACGAAGCGCAAATATGATAAGACCAATAAAAACAAAACCGGCGCCCAACCCGCCAAAGATCAGCCAGCGCCAGCTTTCAAAACCCCAGCTTCTTAATATCCAAGCCAGCCCGACCATTGCCAATCCAAGCGTGAATACCGCCGTCCACCAGCGGCTGAGCATGGTGGTGAAAATGACAAGTGGATATTTACGTCCGCCTTTTTTGACAGCCATGCTTCTAATCGTCCTCATCCATGGTGGGGATCGTCTCGGCTCCATCTGGACCTTGAGCCTGGTCGCTGCCCATTTGGTTGAGCAGCCGCCCGATGGCTTTTTCCAGATGCCCACCCCGCAGGCTAAAGGTGATATCGCCGCGAGTCTTTTCGATGATGCCGCGTGCCAGGTCGGTTTGGCGGCGCAGACCGTTGGTGATGGCGTCGGGATAATCCATGGTGACGAGGATGGAGTAGATCTCATCCATGATGCCGAGCAGGCGTTCGGCTTCGGTGGAGTAGCCGTGGCGGAGAATATCGAGGGTGCGGCGACGTAGTTCGCCGACCACTTCTGCCAACCCGTTGAGATAGGTTGCGGGTTCAACGGACAACTCTTCGGGAGTCGGAAGCGGCTGGCTTTTGATCAGCGCACAGGTGACGTTGGCTTCTACAAATTCCTTGAGCGCGTCCTGGGTGTATCCGGCATGAAAAAGATCGGGGTGGTTTGCAAGTGCGGTTCGCAGGGTTTCTGCAAGGGCGCGGGCTTCGAGCAGTTGCGCTTGCATGGCTTCAAGGTCATCGCGGTGTACGGCGCGGATGGCGAGCGAGCAGGCGCGGGTAAGTTGGCGAGCCTGGGTTAGGGCTTGGTCGCGTGCGGCGGTGCGCAGGTCGAAATTCTTTCGGATGTGGTCGGCGATTGTTTCCAGTTTGTGCATGGCTATTCTTTGGGTGGTTCGGGCGGCTGTTGAAACGGGCGGAAGAGATTATCTGCTAATGATGAATTGACCGGTACATGAATTTCACCGTAGGCAGCCTCATACCGCGAGATGTTTTCGGCAAGGGCTTTGAGTAGTAGTTTTGCGCTTAGCGGGGTCATGACCACGCGCGAGCGAATTTTTGCGCGCACTTCGCCGGGGAGCAGGTGGGCAAAATCTATAACGATATCAGAAGGCGAGTGGGCAATGCGGGCGAGGTTTACGTACGTGGGTTCCAAACTGGCGGGAGCTTCAAGAATGGGACCAGTGGGTTTGTTTGGAGGGATTGGGGGAGTTGTCATGGTTTTTTGTGAAGACCCCAAAGACATGTTTTCAGAATGTGCCTTTGGGGTCTTTGTTATTGATTAGAATGGAATGTCGTCTTCGGGGGGAAGTTCTGCCATGTCCATGCCGCCTGCGGCAACCGGTCCACTTTCGCCTTCACCGCGTGAGGAAAGGAATCGGACAGTTTGTGCAGTGATTTCAAAAGATGAACCTGCTGTTCCATCCTGACGTGTAAAAATTTTTGGCCCACCTGTAGCAGGATCGGCATTCATTCTCCCCTCAACTAGAACCTGCTGTCCCTTTTTTAAATATTGATTGCATATCTCGGCTTGTTTCCCCCATGTGGTAATACGAAACCAAATGGTTTTTTTTACTTTTTCGCCGTTGTTATTGGTGTATGTTTCATTTACAGCAACGGAAAAACTAGTTACGGCTTGGCCTGAGGGCGTGTAACGCATCTCTGGTTCACGCCCTAGGTTTCCTGTAATAATGATTTTGTGATAGCTCATATATTCCTCCGGGTATGTTTGATTTGTGATTTACGCAAGATAGGACTGAACCCATGGAGCTTCCTCGGGGTCGATCTCACTGATTTTATCAGCAAGTAATTTTAACAAGCCGACAGATTGTTGTGCAGATTGTCGTACTTCATTCGCGAATTTTTCCAATTTTTCCTCAATATCCACCAGTGAATTATTGTTGATATCCCAAGATTTGTAGTGTGTAATGGAGTTTCTTGCTTTTATTAATCTTTTCAGTTTTCCCTGCCAATCTTGTTGTGGAGAAAGAACTTTACCGGTTATCAGTTCCGGGATAATGACCCATTTACTAAGTGTATCCAGCTTATCGAGATGATTCTTGACAAAAATATCACCCAGATGTCTTGCTGCATAATCATAAATATATGCTTCAACGGCAATAGTCGTAAAAATTACAAGGATGAAGGAGGTTTTTGCCAACTCGTCGTTATATGAATTAAGCTGGTTTCTGTATTCGATGTTTTCTCCTGTTTTTGCGTGCTTAAACTTAATTTTTTTAATCTTGTCTTCCAATTTCATCCACTTCTTATGATTTTCTTTTACGATTTTTGAGAAATATCCTATAGAAGCCATTCTTGAAGAGGAAATTATAGTTTTCATCAAGGAATCCGTTTTGAGGTACCCGCCGAAAGACGACGGGGAAATATATGTGAACTTGTCCATTTTACACCCGCAATGAGTTGTAAGAAAGGAATTTAAGAGATAGTCTGTATCACATAAAAGAGGAGAGAGATATGTCTGAAAATACACCCAAACGGTACCACCCTGTTCATGTTGTCGTTCATTGGTTGATGGCTTTGCTTATTGTTATGATGCTCGGCGTTGGAAAGACCGTAATGCCCGGCATAGACCCAACTGATCCGCAAAAGCCGATGATGCTGCAAAGTCATTCATTCATTGGCATGGCGATCGGTGTTTTGCTGCTTGTTCGCATTGTTATGCTCTTCGTTGCAAAGCGCCCTGCCCCGTCAGATGCCGGAAACGCCGCGTTGAACTTCATCGGACGCGCTGTACATATCCTTTTATATGTATTAATGCTGGGAATGGTTGCGAGCGGTTTGGGGTTGTTCCAGATGGCAAACCTGCCTGCCGTCTTCAGCGGAGCCGCGCCCTACCCCGCCAACTTCTTTGAATATCTCCCGCGCGGCGGGCATGGATTGTTCTCCTGGCTGCTGCTGGTGTTGGTTGCCCTGCATTTTGGTGCAGCCTTGTTCCATCAGTTTATCAAGAAGGATAACCTGATGGCGCGAATGTGGTTTGGAAAATAGAATAAAATGGACTTCCGAAGTGAGCACTTCGGAAGTTTTCTTTTGGAGGCTGCCATGACCGTAAAACATTCAAGCGAGGTCGAAGCGAAGAACGTCGCTGCTGGAAAAGATACCACTATTCAGGTGCTGATCTCTTCTCAAGAGGGACCGAACTTTGCGCTGCGTAAATTCTCAATGCAAACCGGCGGTGGGATGCCGCGCCACACCAATGAAGTGGAACATGAGCAATACGTGCTGCGCGGGGAGGCGACCATCACCATTGGCGCTGAAACGTACCATGTTCAGGCGGGTGATGCGGTCTTCATTCCGGCGGGCGCGATCCATTCGTATGAGAATACGGGCAGTGAGCCGTTCGAGTTTTTGTGCATTGTTCCCAATAAGGAAGATGCGATCAAGATCGTGGAAGAAGGATGTTGAGATCATAAAAAACGGAAGTCGTCGAGACTTCCGTTTTTTGTTTAAAGAGGGGTCTTCATGGGAATGCCCGCCTTGCGCGGATATTTTGGCGGGGTTGCCGCGACCTTATCTGCGATCACCAGGTGACGTACATCTGCAACGCCGGGCAATTCGACGGGGATCAACTGCCTGAGTTTTCCACCCAGTAATTTCATCGCCTTTTCCGCCGACTGTGCTTCGGCGGGACCCGTCTCGCCTTTTTGGGCGAGCATTGTTCCACCCAATTTTACGAGCGGCAGCAGATACTCGCTCAGGATATTGAGTTGAGCCACAGCGCGAGCCACTGCCCAGTCGTAGTTTTCACGGTGTGCCGGGTTCTGCCCAATGTCTTCAGCTCGTGAGTGAATGACTTCTATATCTTCCAACTCCAGTGTTTGTATGAGGTGTTGGCAAAACTTGACTTTTTTGCCAACCGATTCGACCAACGTGACGTGCATCATGGGGTAGAGGATCTTGAGTGGAATACCGGGGAAGCCCGCACCCGTCCCTACATCAATGAGGCGGCGCGGCGGGGCGGCTTTCCACGCGAGAACACAGGAATACGAATCTAAAAAATGTTTGGTACGAATGGACTCAACATCCCGAATGGCGGTGAGGTTGAACTTTTGATTCCATTCCATCAGTTCCTTTTCATACCGGCTGAGCGCCGCCGTTTGACGTGCGGTTAGGTGAACGTTGAAAAGGGTTTTTGCATCTTGAATTAATGAGTCCATGGGTGAAGATTATACCCACGCCGTTCCATAAAAAAAAGAGGACGGCATAGACGCCGTCCTCTCGTTATTTGTTGCAGGTTACTTTTTTGGTTCCTCTTCTTTTTTGGTCTCAGCAGCTTTAGGTTTCTTGTTGCCGCGCAACTTGCGGAAGACCCAGCGCAGCCCAATGAAACCAAAGTAGAGTGGAATGCCGATGGTGACAAGCATGGGCAGAGTGAAGATGAGGAAGCGGATCATAAAGTCTACAAAGTTTTTCCAGAAATCAAGCAGGTCCTGGATCGCTTCGAGCGCCACGCCCTTCGGTTCCCATTTGCCGATGGTTACCGGCTGAATGGTCTCTTCTGCGATCAGACGAATGTTGATGGAAGAAAGTGCGGCGGCTTCTTCGTAGTATTTGATCTGACCCTGCAAGACCTCGATCTGTTCGCGGTAGTACATTAATTGGTTGAAGATATTCACAACCTCATCTGTATCTTGCGCATTTTCCATCAACTGGGTCAGTTCTGTTTCGGCGGCTTGATAAGTCTTAAGGCGTGATTTCAAGTCTACATATTCGGCGGTGACATCTGTGCCGGAGCGGGTTTCGCTGCGTATTTCAACGGTGTCTTTCTTGATCAGGTCCAGGGCTTCGTCCAGCTTTCCGGCGGGTACGCGCACATTGATACTGGCTTCGGGAACCTGCACATAATTGCTGGTGTAGCTTTGGTACAGATTGGAAGATACAACAAAGCCGCCCATTTCCTCTGCCATGCTCCCAATATCTTCCATGCGCAGTTCCACATCTGAAACGACAACGGTGATATCTGCATTTTGAATGACCAGGCGCTGAACCTGCGTGGCTTCCACACCACTGCCGCCACTGCCATTGCCAGCACGTGCGGCTTCTTCAGAATATTCGATTGTGTCTCCAAGGAATAAGTCAGATGATGGGGCGGCATCATAATATTCCGGGGCAGGCGCTTCCATCGCATATTCCGGCGCAGCTCCGACTCCACAGGCTCCCACAATAACAGCGGTGATCAAAATAAGGCTATACGGTAACAGGCGTTTCATTTCTCATTCTCCTTTTCTTTTGGCGATTTCTCTTCCAAAAGGACGACGCAATCGAACTGTTTGTTCCCTTCTATTTTACAACTTTCGACAAAGAAAAAGCCCTCTCTGACAGTTGAGAGGACTTTTGTGGGATATTACCAACCTTCGGCGATTCGTATGGCGTGTTTTTCCGGTAATTTTGCCGCACGGATCCGCTCCTGTACTTCGGGGATATTGTAAGGAACCCGTTTTGGCGTCCACGTTCTCGCTTCGCTATCGTAAATGGCGTAGGAGGCGCGCGGGTCGCGGTCTCGCGGCTGCCCAACCGACCCCGGATTCAAGATCATTTTTGGGCGAAGCTGAACGGTTGTATCGGGTTGGGTTGGAGAAACCAGAATGCGCGCCTGTTCTTCATCGCGGACGAACATACTTGGCAGGTGGGTATGCCCCACGAAGCACCAGGGGGTGTCAAAATAATCAAAATTTAAACTGGCAGTCATGGCGTTCAAAATATATTCCCACACAGGGTCGCGTGGAGAGCCGTGAACGATGGAGGCTTCGCCGCGCACCTTCACATTCGATGGCAGCGATTTTATAAAATCCATATTGCTGGCAGAAAGAACCTGTTCGTGATACATCAATGAGCGTTTGGCTTCCCCATTAAAAGTATCAAGCGACATTTTTCCGATGACGCCCACATCATGGTTGCCCATCAGGCAAGTCAGGTTTTTGATATCGCGCACTTCCTCCACTACCGCGTTGGGGTCGGGTCCGTAGCCCACCAGATCGCCGAGGCACCAGGTTTCATCCACAGCCCCGGCATCTTTTAGTACCGCTTCGAGCGCAGTGTAGTTCGCATGAATATCAGACATTACCAAAATTCGCATATTACTCCAGCAATCGTGCAACGTGTTCGATGATTTTTTCAGCCGCTTCACTTTTACTCATGAGCGGCAAAATTTCTTGAGCGCCATTTGCAAACAACAACGTAATGCGGTTTGTTTCAACGGCAAACCCGGCATCGTTCGCAGAAATATCATTCGCGGCAATAAAATCCAATCCTTTGGATTTCAGCTTTTCAGATGCATTCGCCAACAGGTCGCGACTCTCCGCCGCAAACCCTACCGTGACCTTGAACCGCTTCGCTTCGACACGGCTCAGCGCAGGCTTTCCTTCATTTGGGCTTGACAGCGTTTTCAGAATATCTGGTGCCGCCTCAAGCTGGATCTGCGGAATGCCGTCGCGTTTTTTGAGCTTGTCTTTCGCCACATTCACCGGGCGGAAGTCTGCGCCTGCGGCTGCCATGATGAGCGCATCGGCAGATTCGTTGAGCAAAGCATCGAGCATGTCTTGCACACTTTTTACATGAATTACTTTCGCGCCAACAGGCGGAGTCAATGCTGTGGGAGTAGTGATGAGTGTGACATCCGCGCCTGCATCGAGTGCGGCTTGCGCGAGGGCATAGCCTTGTTTGCCAGACGAATGATTGGTGATGACACGCACCGGGTCGATGGCTTCTTGCGTCCCACCGGCGGTGACGATGACTCTCTTGCCTGCGAGCTTTCCATTTTTACCAAGTGCGTTTCGAATATGCCCGAGAAGTTCCATTGGTTCGAGCATACGTCCCACGCCGCTCAAGCCTGAGGCGAGGTGCCCGGCGGCGGGTCCAGCGACCAAGACACGGCGAGTCTGAAGCGTTTGTAAGTTCGCTTGCGTGGCGGGGTGGTCGAACATCCCACCATCCATGGCGGGCGCGATCAGAATCGGACAAGTCGCAGCGAGGGCGGTGACGGTGAGGAGATTATCTGCAATGCCATGCGCGAGTTTTGCCATCGTATCGGCTGTGCAGGGTGCGATGACAAGCAGGTCTGCGGTTTTGCCGAGGCTGATATGCATCACATGCGCTTCGTCGCCCCACAGGTCTTTGTCGGTGTAGGCTTTGTGTCCGGTGACGGATTGATAAGTGAGGGGAGTAACGAACTTCTCTGCGGCGTTGGTGAGAATTACATCCACTTGTGCGCCTGCTTGCGTGAGCTTGGATGCGAGGTCTGCCGCCTTATATGCGGCAATGGAACCCGTAACGCCGAGCAGGATGTGTTTGCCTGAAAGTATGGACATACGCGGTGATTATACTCTTTAGACGATGGACAATAGACCATTGATCATTGACCATTGAAAGCCCAGCGTCCTCTCTAAATCTCACCCTTGACTCAATCGCCTGAGGTGCATAGAATACTGCCCAATGCTTAAGTCTGCCCGTTGGTTTAGCTTTTACTTTTATTACGGTTTCCGGAGTCCGGTTGCCGGTGGCGGCGCTTAAGTAGACAGTAAACCTGTATGCAGAAGAGCGAGACCACACGGTCTCGCTCTTTTTTATTACCCTCACCCCCTAGCCCCTCTCCCAGAGGGAGAGGGGGACAATAGGAGAAGAATATATGCCCATCCGTGGAATTCGCGGCGCGACCACCGTTGCAGAAGATAATGTGGATTTGATCCTTCAGGCGACGCGTGAACTGCTTGAAGCGATCGTCAAAGAAAATGCAGACATGAAACCGGAAGATATTGGCAGCGCCATCTTTACGGTGACGGATGATCTCGCTGCCACCTTTCCGGCGCAGGCTGCCCGCCAAATGGGTTGGAGCATGGTGCCAATGATGTGCGCCCGTGAAATTCCCGTGCCGGGCAGTTTGCCGAAAGCCATCCGCGTGTTGGTGCATTGGAATACTGAAACGCCTCAGAAAGATGTCAAGCATGTGTATTTACGAGACGCGGTGAAACTAAGACCCGACTTGGTCGCTGCGCAGTAATAGGAGTCACCGCTGGTTGAGTAGTGGCGCGTGTACGTTGCGCCACGAATCGAAACCAGCGGTAACGGGTAAACAAAAGAATCTTGGAAACATGTTGGTTTCGATACGCCCTCGGCTAGCGCCTCAGGCTACTCAACCAACGGTGCATAATAAATAGGAGAAATCATCATGATGATTATTATGAAAGCCAACGCGACCCCGCAGCAGACCGAAGCGGTGATCGCATCCGTCAAAGAGGCGGGGTTGAACGTCCACCTTTCGCAAGGTGTCGAGGCGACGATCATTGGCGCCATCGGCGAAACGCATAGTATTCCACTCGAACGTTTTGAAGGAATGGATGGAGTCGAAGTTGTTCAACGCATCACCAAGCCGTACAAATTGGCGTCGCGCCAGTTTCACCCTGAAGATTCGCTTGTTCCGTTGGATGGTTTCCATGTGGGCGGCGATGAGATCGCCGTCATTGCGGGACCGTGTTCAGTGGAGAGTCGCTCACAGATTTTAGAAACAGCTCAGGCTGTGAAAGAGGCGGGCGCGTCTGCACTGCGTGGTGGGGTCTTCAAGCCGCGCACATCGCCATATTCCTTTCAGGGACTCGGCGAAGAAGGTCTCGAACTGTTGGCAGAAGCGCGCGAGGCAACGGGATTGCCCATCGTGGCGGAGATTATGTCTCAGGTGCAGGTGGATGTGATGGTGAAGTATGTGGACGTGCTGCAAGTGGGCGCGCGTAATATGCAGAATTTCAACCTGCTGCGTGCCATTGGTGAGACGCGCACGGCAGTGTTGCTGAAGCGTGGGCTTTCCGCTTCGGTGGAAGAATTACTCATGTCGGCAGAATATATTTTAGCTGGGGGAAATAATCGCGTGATGTTGTGCGAACGCGGCATCCGCACCTTTGAAACATCCACTCGTAACACAACCGATATCAATGCCATCCCTGTCTTGAAGAGTCTCACACATTTGCCCGTGATCCTCGACCCGAGTCACTCGACCGGCTATTCAGAATTCGTGGCAGCCATTGCTCGTGCTGGTATTGCCGCTGGCGCCGATGGTCTGATCGTTGAAGTCCATCCTGACCCGTCGAAAGCAGTGTCCGATGGAAGACAGTCCCTCAAACCAGAAGCCTTTGCAGCGATGGTCAAACAAGTGGGGCAGATCGCCCAAATTATGGGACGCAAGCTCGCCACCGTGCAAGGGGAATATAGCAAGAACGGTTGGGCATAAGAGCAGAGATTAGTAATTGGTAAATAGTAATTACCAATTACCAACCACCAATTACCAAAAAGGAAACCATACCACCATGATGATCATCATGCGCCCCGGCGCACCCCGCGAACAAATTGACGCAGTTATTTCCGCCGTTGAAGGACACAAACTTACCGCTCACCCCATCTTCGGCGTAGAGCAAACCATCATCGGCGCAGTCGGTGACGGACACTACATTTTCAAAGAAACCTTTGAAGCCTTCCCCGGCGTACTCGAAGTGCAGCGTATTTCAAAACCGTACAAGCTCGCTTCACGCCAGTTCCACGAACAGGATTCTGTTTTTGAATTCAACGGCTTCACCATCGGCGGCACGGAAGTTCCCATCATCGCCGGTCCCTGCTCTGTGGAAGGGCGCACACAAATTCTCGAAGTGGCGCAAGCCGTCAAAGAAGCGGGTGCGAATGCACTTCGTGGCGGTGTCTTCAAACCGCGTACTTCTCCATACGCCTTTCAAGGTCTCGGTGAAGAAGGTCTCGAATACATGGCAGAAGCCCGCGAGAAAACCGGCTTGCCTTTGGTCGTCGAAGTGATGGCGGTTTCGCAGATCGAGATGATGGAAAAATATGTAGACATCTTCCAACTCGGCGCACGCAACATGCAGAACTTCAACCTGCTGCGTGCCCTTGGCGAAACCCGCACACCCGTGCTCTTCAAGCGCGGTATGTCTGCCACCATCGAAGAGATGTTGATGGCGAGCGAATACATCCTCAACGGCGGTAATCACAAGGTCATTCTATGCGAGCGTGGCATCCGCACCTTTGAAACCGCCACCCGCAACACCACCGACATCAACGCCGTTCCCGTGCTCAAGAAACTCACGCACCTTCCCGTTGTCATGGACCCGTCTCACTCCACTGGCGACTCGGCGTATGTGCAATCCATTGCCAGGGCAAGCGTCGCTGCTGGCGCCGATGGTCTCATCGTCGAAGTCCATCAGGATCCGCCGCACGCCATTTCCGATGGCAAGCAGTCGCTCACACCCGAAGCCTTTGCCAAAATGGTGAAACAGGTCAAAGCGGTGGCTGAAGCGGTGGATAGAAAATTGGTGAATTAGAGAATAGAGATTGGAGATTAGTAATTGGTAACTGGTAATTACCAATCTCCAATTACCAATTACTCAAATGGACGACTCAAACTTCACACTCTCTGAATCAAAGATCGCCATCATCGGATTAGGCTTGATGGGCGGATCGCTGGCATTGGGACTACGCGGCAAATGCGCCGCCATTTATGGAATTGACCCGCATCTTCCCACGCTCGAGCTTGCTCTGTCCCAACACATCGTGGACTACGCTGACAGCGACCCTGCCAACCTTCCTCCCGAAGTTGATCTTGTTATTCTGGCAGCGCCTGTCCCATCCATCCTTGCACTCATTAACCAGTTACCATCTACCATCTCCCACCCCTGCATCGTCATGGATTTGGGCTCCACAAAACGATTGGTGGTCGAAGCGATGGCGAAATTGCCCGAACGCTTCGACCCCATCGGCGGACATCCCATTTGCGGCAAGGAAAAACTCTCGCTCGCCAATGCCGAGCGGACTCTTTACTACGCCGCGCCATTTTTGCTCACGCCGTTGGAACGAACTTCTTCACGAGCATTGTCTGCCGCGAATCAGATCATCGAAGCGCTTGGCGCAAAAGGTAAAACGCTGGACGCCGTAGACCATGACCGCATCCTCGCCTCTACGAGTCATCTGCCGTTCCTGATCTCATCCGCGCTTGCACGCACCACCCCTGAGGATGTCGCCCCTTTTGTCGGACCCGGCTTCAAGTCCACGAGTAGACTCGCTGGCACGTCATCTTCCATGATGTTGGGTGTTTTACAATCCAACCGCGAGAATGTCTTGAATGCTCTTCACGAAATGCAAGCCAAACTTGCAGAACTCGAAGCGGCATTATCTGCTGAAGACTTCGCCAAACTCGAAACCTTCCTCAACGACGCACAGACGAAGTATCAAAAAATTGTGTCATAAAAATGTGACCAGGTAAACAAGGATTCTGCATTCCTCATTCTGCATTCTTCATTTATGAAAATTACTCCCATCACTCACTCGTTAAATGCCACCGTCCGCGTGCCTGGCTCCAAGTCGCTGACCAATCGTGCCTTGCTCATCGCGTCTCTTGCAAATGGCACCACCCACCTCACCAACGCGCTTTTCTCCGACGACTCGCGTTACTTCGCCAAAGCCCTGCAAACCCTCGGCTTCGATGTTCAATTGGATGAAGTAAATTACTCCATGACCGTCACAGGCATGGGCGGAAAAATCCCTGCAAAGCAAGTGGAACTCTTCATCGGTAACGCGGGCACGGCTGCAAGATTTCTCTCTGCATTTCTGACTCTCGGTAACGGTGAATATATTTTGGATGGCGAGCCAAGAATGCGCGAACGTCCGATAGGGGATTTGGTGGAGGCGCTGGAGCAGTTGGGGTGCGATATTGAGGCAATGCAGAATGCAGAAGGCGGAATGCAGAATGGGCAAATTTGCCCGCCGATAAAGATCAACGCTTCGGGATTGAAAGGCGGAAAGACCAGGATTGCGGGCGATATCTCAAGTCAATTTTTATCTGCCTTGCTGATGACCGCTCCATACGCTCAATCTTCTATCGAAGTGGAACTCACCACCGACCTCAACTCCAAACCCTATGTGGATATGACGATCACCATCATGAAAGACTTCGGCGTAGAAGTGGAGCGGGATGGCTATAAATCCTTTCGCGTTCCACTTACGGATTACGAATTACGTAATGCGCAATCCGTAAGTCGTAATTCCTACCCTATTGAAAGTGATGCCTCCGCCGCCTCCTACTTCTTCGCCGCCCCTGCCATCTGCGGTGGGACGGTCAAAGTAGAGAACATCTCGCGCAAGTCTGTGCAGGGTGACGTGAATTTCGTGGATGTACTCAAGCAAATGGGTTGCACTGTGGAGGAAAACGATAATTCGATATTCGTTACTCGTAATTCGTCACTTCACGGCATTGACGTAGACATGCGCGACATCCCAGACACCGCTCAAACCCTTGCCGCTGTTGCGCCCTTCGCTTCATCACCAACTAGAATTCGCGGCATTGCTTCGGCTCGCGTCAAAGAAACGGATCGTGTCCACGCGACCTGTGTGGAATTGGACAGACTCGGCGTCCGCGTGGAAGAGCATGAAGATGGCATGACCATTCATCCCGTAGAAAAGATGCGCAGCGCTTCCATTCAAACCTATAACGACCACCGCATGGCAATGGCATTCTCCCTCATCGGTTTGCGTTTCGATGGTGTCACTATTGAAAATCCGTCTTGCGTATCAAAAACATTCCCGAATTTTTTTGAAGTCCTCGAAACTTTGCGAGTCCCCTCTCCGACGGGAGAGGGCTAGGGTGAGGGCGAACTCATGACAAAATATCAACTCGGCTTAATCGGTTATCCGCTCGGGCATTCTCTTTCGCCAAAGATTCACACCGCCGCTTTACAGGCATGTGGACTTGAAGGTAGTTACTCTCTATTTCCCATTGCTCCCGACGATAAGCAGGGATTGAAAGACCTGCTCACCCGCGTCCGCGCTGGTGAAATTACAGGGCTTAACGTCACCATCCCACACAAGCAAAATGTTATTGAATTGATGGATGAGCTTACTCCAACAGCAAAGTCCATTGGTGCAGTCAACACCATTTACATGCGAGAGAACAAACTTATTGGCGATAACACCGACGCGCCAGGATTTCTTTCCGATTTGAAGCGGGTTTCAAAGTCAGCTTTCAGCTTTCAGCCTTCAGCCTTAATCCTCGGCGCGGGCGGATCAGCACGAGCAGTAGTGTATGCTTTAGTCAATGATGGATGGGAA
>Ga0172367_10004730_pt1 | contig 16780 bp, 16 predicted proteins | sample Lak10m_FD_114542 | JGI IMG/M metagenome (GOLD analysis project Ga0172367, IMG submission 114542) | Freshwater microbial communities from Kabuno Bay, South-Kivu, Congo - kab_022012_10m | ecosystem: Environmental > Aquatic > Freshwater > Lake | place: Democratic Republic of the Congo: South-Kivu...
GTTATGACAGGAAGAGGTGCACACATTTTGCTTATTGATGACCCAATTAAAAACAGAGAGGAAGCAGAAAGTAAAGTTATTCGTGATAATACTTGGTCGTGGTTTATTTCCACCGCTTATACTCGTTTGGAGTCAGGAGAAAATGAAAAAGATGAAGGTGCTGTGGTGCTTATTCTTACTCGTTGGCATACAGACGATTTAGCAGGACGATTATTAAAGGCACAAGAAATGGGTGGTGATAAATGGGAAGTTGTTGAGTTCCCTGCTATTGCTGTTCGTGATGAAGAGCATAGAAAGCAAGGAGAAGCCCTCTGGCCAGAAAAGTATGGTTTAGACAAACTAGAACAGATACGCAATGTATTGGGTACATACGAGTTCCAAGCACTCTATCAACAAAATCCAATTTCTTCTGAAGCACAAGAGTTCAAAGAAACATCTTTCCTTTACAGAGATTTAGAAGAAGTGATAAAGTTGAACACAAGAAGATTTCTCACAATAGATACTGCTGTTTCAAAAAATGAAAAATCTGATTACACAGGATTTTGTATAAACTTTGTTGATACAGAAGGAAAGTGGAACTTAAAAACTTTCCACGTACGAATTGACCCAAACGAACTTATCAATACGATTTTTATGCTCAATGATAAGTATAATTTTGAGAAAATAGGAATAGAAAAAACAGCACATACAGAAGCCATCCGACCTTTTTTGGAAAAGGAAATGATGAAAAGACAAAAGTTCTTAAACATACAATCTCTTTCTCACGAAAATATAAAGAAGGAAATCCGTATACGTGGACTTATTCCTCTCTATGAAACAAAGTCAATCTTTCATATTAAAGGAGAGTGCGATACACTAGAAGAAGAACTCCTCACTTTTCCAAGAGGAGCAAATGATGATGTCCTTGACGCAACAGCATACCAATTAAAAATTGCTGAACAACCATATTCAGAAGAAACAAATGATAGTTTCTTTAATGAGTGGGGAACAGCATATAGAGAAATATGAACATCCAAAAAGAAGAGCAGAAAAAAGCCATTGAACGAGCCAATGACGAAGAGATAATTAAAACTCTCTTTGCAGAGAAGGGTTCGTATGAAGAGTCCACTCGTTCAAAGCGTACAGAAATACAAACTATCTTTGATGCGTATCAAGGAAAGATGACTGATAAAGTTTATCCCTGGAAGTCATCATTTTTTATTCCAAAAATACGAACAGAAGCAAATTATATTCTCCCATTTATTTATTCTGGTGAACCAGAGTTTGAACTTATAGGTATTGGAACAGAAGATAGATTTTTTGCAAAAGATATTCTTGAAAAGATGTTGAATTATCGTATAGGAGAAATAGGGGGATTTGAAAAAATACACTCATTTGTTTTTCAAGGAATAGTTTTCGGAACTTCTATCGCAGAAGTTTGTTGGAAGTTTGATACACAAAATGGAATAGATAGACCAGAAATTGAAGTACCAAATATACTTGATGTATTTGTTAATCCTTTTATTCCTTCTATTGAAAAACAGAAGTCGATTATTATTCGTTCTGTAATGAGTGTTGAAGAAGTAAAAGCATTACAAGGAGATTTCAAAAATCTTGATAAGGTAACTGCAAAAGGAATATCATCAAATATCTACGACTCTTCTTCTGCTACTTCTGACATAGACTCACCAGAGAAACTTCTCCAAGATATGAAATCTATTGAAGTCTATCGGAGAGTAACAAAAGAAAGAATACAGTATGTTGCTGACGGAGGAGAACGAGTAGTCATCAAAGATATTGAAAACAAGTTTGGATTTTTGAACTTCGTGAAGTTTGTTTTTGAAGAAGAGCCATTTCCTAATCGCTTTTATGGAAAAGGTATCGGACAAAATACTATTCATCTCCAAGCAATGTATTATGACTTGTTTAATAATCTCTTAGACAATGTAAAAATACTCGCAAATAAGATGTGGATTAAAAGACGAGGAGTACAGATAGAGCCAAATAGATTTATCTCAAAACCTGGTGGAGTAATAGATGTCCCTGATATAAACGGAGATGTAAAAGAAGTACAACAAACAGATATTAAACAATCAGTATTTGATATACTCAACCTTATTTCTGACGAACATAAGCGAGCTTCTGGTGCGTCTGACCTCGTACAAGGTGCTGGTTCATCAAATAGAACTTTTGGGCAAGACCAGTTAATGCAATCAAACACTTCGAATAGATTTGAACTGGTAAAAAGAAAGTTCAAAGACTCATTGACAAAGATTGGTTATATGATGATTAAACTTGAAATGAAATATATTCAAGACATCAATTCAAACATACTCCGTATCTTTACTCCAGAGTCAAGACAAGAAGTTTTTGCACTTATTCAAGAGAAAGGACAAGCGATAAAGTTTGACGTAAAAATTAAAGGTGATACAGTGTCTACAATAAACAAAGATGTTGCTACAAAACAGATTATTGACCTCTTTAATCTTTCTGGGGAAATACTTACTGAAACAGAAAAGCGTTCTTGGATTAGAGCAATCTTAAAGACAAGAAATCTCCCAGCAGTTGCAGGCGTAGATATAGACAATCTTGTTGCAGAAGAAAATCAAGATATGATTAGACAACAAGAGCAAGAGCAACAGATGCAACAACAACAAATGCAACAGTCTATGAACGGACAAAAACTTCCTCCAATAAATGCAATGCTTTCACAAAAAGGAATACAACAATCTGTCTATGGACAACGCCCATAATTACATTGAGGAACTTGAAAGGAAGTTGAGTGAACTTTCTGATGTTCAAAGTTTCTTGAATAATGAAAATGTGAAAAAACACTTTTTGCAACCTTTTGAATATGAAAAAGATGTATTAAAAAACTCTTACGATTGTGATACACTAAAAGAACTTTACTTTATTAAAGGAAAGAAAAAAGGACTGTTCTTTATTGACGAAATTATTGAAAGTATTGAAAATGAGATAGGTCAGTTGAGAAAAGATATAGATGAACTTCGTAATTCCTAGAAAGAGCCATCTTTTTCTAGGGTTTAAGAAAAGAACATTTAATTCGCATCTTTTCGGTCGGACAACCCTAATAACCAATTCAAATATATGGAAAATCAAAACATTGTTCCCAATGAAGCAAATGCTAACGTTTCAGAGGGACAAACAATCGTTGAGACCCTTCCTACATCTTCTAATGAGAGTACCAGCACTACTCCTCAAAACGAAAATGTAGGTTCAAGTGAGCAGGCTTGGATGCAAGACCAAAGGTTCGCTGGAAAAACACCTGATGATATTTATAAATCGTATCGTGAGCTAGAGTCTCATCTTGGCGATTACAAAAGTATCAAAGAAAAAGCACAAATGGCGGATTTACTCCAAAATCGCTTAGGTATTACACCAGACGAAATCAATGAGTACATTGCTAACAAGGAACAAGAAGAGCAACAAGAGCAACAACGAGAGATAGAAGAAAATCCTGGTGCAGTTGCATATCGTGAGGTGGAAAGCCTCAAAGACCAACTTGCATTGGAACACGAGAAGTCCCAATTAAACTCTTTTATTGAGGCAAATCCTGAACTTTCTCCTATCAAGGCTCAACTGTTCAAACTCGCAATAACAGCAGAAAGAGATACTAACCTCTCTTACAATGATATTTTTAATAAGTATTATGGTGATGCTATGAAGATTGCGAGCACTATGGCTTACGAGAAAATTGGCGAAAAACAACAAATGTCATCTACTACACCTACGTCATCGGATGTAAAGAAACCAAATCTCGAAGAACTTTCTGTCGCAGAATTGGAAAAAATACTCCCACACTCGCAGATGTAAATAGAGACGCAAAACTATGGCAGACGTACTAACCACGTCCTCACAACTCACACAGGAAATGATGACGTACTACTCAAAAGTATTCTTGGAAGTTTTCAATGATTTCCTTACTTATGATGTATTGACACAAGAAAAAAACCAACCTGCAAACAGTGGTAAAGTAGTGTACTTCACACGACAAACATTGTTTCCAGAAGCAACAACTCCTCTTACTGAAGGAGTAAACCCAGATGCAGTTGGGTTCTCAGCAGAAAATGTTTCTGCAACTGTAAGTGAATATGGAAAACTCGCTAAAATCTCTTCGTTATTCTCTCTTACGAGTATTGACGCTGGATTGAAAGAGAAAGTTTCCACAATGGCACAAAACGCATCTAAGACAATCGATACACTTATCCGTAATGAATTGTTTACTGGTGCAACTGTGCAATTTGCAGGAGGAAAATCTGCTCTTACAGCAGTATCAGCATCTGATACACTTACTGTCGTTGAATTAAGAAAAGCATCTCGTGCATTAAAGCGAGCAGGTGCAAGTTTCTTCGATGACCGTATGTTTCGAGGTGTAATCTCAACAGAAGGTCATTACAACCTTTTGGGAGATACAAATCAGGGTAACTTTGTAACAGCAAACCAATACGGACAGGCAGACGCAATCAAAAAGTCTTTCTTCCGACAACTTGCTGGTTTCAACCTTTACGAAACGAACAATGATAAAACAGAAGCATCTACTGTTACTGTTTATTCAAACTTCCTCGCTGGTAAAGGAAGCATTGGAGCAATCAAAGTTGATGGTAAGTCCTCAAAGATTTATCACAAAATGCCTGGTTCAAATGACACATCTAACGGACTTGATATGTACAGCACTTTGGGTTGGAAAATCCCTGCTTATGCAGTGAAAACACTCAAAACTGATTGGGTTATCAACTGTAAATCTGGTTCTTAGTGTCTTGTTATGGGAGAGTAATTTACTCTCTCATACCGATAACATTAAACTATGATAACAACATCACCATTGAATATGTATATTCCTTATGTGGAATACCTTAGAAAAAATGGGTATTTTGTCGTTCCATTTGACGATTTTCACTCTGTGCGGTACGGAAATGTCCACTTATTCTCAATTCCACCTGGAAAAATATACGAAAAGAGACACGATTTTCATTTCTGGGAAACAAAAAGTAAGAAAATGATACATCGTTCCTACAAAGAATATATTGATATAGCCAATGGTTGGCTAAAAAGAAGAAATGACTATATCAAAGAGTGGAATTATCTTGATAATACAAAAGATTATTACGAAAACTCATCATCATTTTATGAATAAAGCAATTTGTGTTTGGACAGACTGGAATAATAGAAAAGGGTATGGTGCTGTTGGTTGGTATAGAATTGTAAACCCTCTTGGAAAAGCAAAAAATGCTTCTGTTTTTTCTGGTGAAAATCTGAAACTTGGTGGAAACTTAGCAAGTTCAATAAAAAATGCAGAAAAAATGAAGAAACTGGGTAATATCTGGTGGTTTAAGTATGTTGATAATGAACAGGCAGTCCTTCATCTGATTTCTGCAAAAAAGTTCCTTAAAACAAAACTCATAGTAGATATAGATGATGATATGTTCAGCGTAAATAGTCAGGATTACGCTTATCAGTTCCACCATAAAGGGTCTGAAAAACAGAAAGTTCTCTCTTATCTCATAAAAAATGCAGATGCTATCACTGTATCTACCGATAACCTTAAAAATAAGATGCAAAACATCTTCTCACTCCCTGCAAAAGTATTCCAAAACTGCATAGATACATCTATCTGGAAACATCTAAAAAAAAGAAAGAAAACTGTTGATATTTTTGTAGAAAAAAATGGTGAATTAAAGAAAGTAAAGAAAGATTTTAATAACAAAGCAATACGAATTGGTTGGATTTGTACTGCAAACCACGAAAAAGATGCAGAAGTAATCTTTGAACCAATGAAAGAAATCTTAAATAAATACGAAAATGTTGAGTTTTGGTGTATTGGTTGGAAACCAAAAATGCTTGATGAACTTCCACGAACATATTTCATTAGTGGTGTTGAAAACTATGAAAAGTTCCCAAAGTTTCTCTGTGAACTTGGATTAGATATATCAGTTGCTCCATTGATTAAAGATGAGTTTAATAAATCAAAATCAAACATTAAATGGTTAGAGTCTACAATGGCAGGAGTTCCTGTTGTTGCTTCATATTACGAACCATATCTTTCAATTATTAACTGCAAAACTGGCTATCTTGCACAAAGTAAAAACCAGTGGGTAAAATACATATCGTGGCTTATAGAGAATAAAGAAAAACGAGAAGAAATAGTAAAAAATGCTCTGAAAGACGTACTAGAAAAATACAATGTAAAAGACATAGTAAAAGAATACGAACTTTTTATTAAAAATCTATGACAGAAATACGTCAAAAAGTAGTACCAGTTGAAAAATCTTTATCTATACAACCAGAACCCAATAAGGTAGAATTATCAGAGAATATAAATGGAGATACTTTGAAAGATAGTGGAAGTGAAATAAAAGAACTTCAGGCGTGGGAAAGTGAGAATAAAAAGAAGTTTTCAATAGATTATTTTAATGCAAAAGAACTTTCAGCAGAGTTCAATACAAAGATGCTCATTTCAAAAGTAGATAAGTTTATTAAAGAAGAATTGAAAGACAAAAAGTACGCAGAAACAACAGATAATTACAAGAAATTGCTTGAAGAAATAGAGAATTATCTTGGTTCATCAAATATGGAACTCTACACGAGATTAAATAAGATAACAGCATACATAAATATCATTAACAAAGAAAAAGCATTAAAAAAGTTGAAAGAAACTTACGCACATAAACTATCATCTGAATAAAATAATATGAACTTTTTTGATTTCCTCAATTCAATGCGAAACAAAGTATACAATAGATTTAAGTCTGAGCCTGTTACTATTGTCAATCCAATGAACGAAATATGGAAGCAGGAAGCAATAGCAGAAGAAGAGGCACAAAAAGCAAGAGAATTAGAAAAGAGTAGGTATAAAAGTCTGGGTGATTATGAGGTTTCAATGTATAACCCACGAGTAGACCAAACTGATGCAGACCCCTGGATTGCACCTCGTAATTTTAACTTAAAAACAGGTACAGAAGCAGGAGGTCATTACCTTGCAGTTGCAAGAAAAGGACAATATGACCCAACCCCAATGATACCTTATGGAACAAAAGTAAGATTAGGTGGAGTTGAATATGAGGTAAGAGATTTAATGGGTGCTTTTGCAAATGATAAACCACAATGGGGTATGAAACGTGTTGATATTTTTCATCCAGACGAAAGTGAAGCAGGAGCAGTATATGCGAGAAAGTTTGGGAGACAAAGAATACCAATGGATTTGATATTAGATAATCAACAATAATATGGCATATACAAAAACAACATTTGAACAATTACAACTTTCTCTTGCATATAAATATGGAGAACAATCAATACCAAGTTCTGATACTGCAAACAGAAACCATTGGTTGAATAAAGGTGTCCAATATATTGCTGAAAGACTAAAATTACAAAAATCAGCAACAATAACTGTAACCAGTGGAGTTGCCTCACTCCCAGATGATTTCAAGTCAATTCTTCGTGTTATAAATGCTGACAATGCAGAGGTAGGACAAGAAAACAATGAGGATTTTGACTCAAATACATCTTTGGAATTATTCGCTATTTATGGAAACCCAGTTGATGGGTATTTTATTCGTTCAAAACAAGATGGTCAGTTCACAATTTTTTACTACTTCTTTACAGAAGATATGGTGAATAATAGTGATATTTGTATTATTCCTGATGGAGAGGCAGTTGTTTGCTACTCATACGCTATGATACGAAAATCTGAAACTGACCCATTAGGAGATGCACAACAAAATATAGAAGAAATGGAACGAAGAATAGATTTGATGCTTGAAGATAAGCAAGAAAACAAAGCAAGAATTATTATGCGAACATTAAATTAAAAGATAATGTCTATAACAACAAAACTCATAGATAATTTTGGAAAAGGACTAAACCTTTTTTCACGAGATACAATGACACAAGAAACAGAGTGTGTCATTGCGAATAATATTCACTCTGTCGGAAAAAACTCAATAAAGAAAAGAACTGGAACAGTAAAACTCTGTGAAATATCAACTGCTACGAAAGTAGCTGGATTGGCTACATTTTATACAAACAGTGTCCGTGAACTTTTGGCAATGGTAAATGGGAAACTTTATAAGGTACACTCTGGAACTCCAGCACAGGTAGGTTCTACTACTTGGACATCAAATCTTCGTACAGATTTTACACAAGCAGGAGGAAAACTCTTTATTCAAAATGGAACAGATGTCTTACGAGAATATAATGGAACAACAATATCAAATACAACAAATGGTCAAAAAGGTAAAATAATCATCTATTATAAAAGTTGTCTTTGGGTAGCAGGAGATAGTGCTTATGATACAAGACTGTATCGTTCTGGTGCTGATACAAAACTTGGAGATTTTACTTATAATGCTTCAACCAATCCTCTCGCAACATCTATCTTCGTAGGAAAAGATGATGGACAAAAAATAACAGGACTTTTCAAACATCAAGACTACCTCTATGTAGCAAAGGAACGTTCGTTATGGAGAGTAACACAGTCAGCAGATGCAAGTGGTACACTTTCTCTCGCACTTGTAGACTCTTCTCGTGGTTGTGATGCTCATCAGTCAATAGATACTGTTGAAAATGATAATTTTATGTTCAATGAGTATGGACTATTCGCTACTGGCTATGAGCCAAATATGGCAGACCAACTGAGAACAAACATTATCTCTACAAGAATAAACGACAAGATAAAATCTATTAAGAAATCTCAACTTCCAGAAGTATGTAGTATTTATTACGATAATCAATTCTATTTATCATTTACATCAGGAGATGGGACATCAAACGACAGAATAATCATTTATGATAGACAAAGATTATCTTTTTGGGAGTGGTTTCTTTCTGCAAACTGTTTTGTATCTTACAAAGATAGTTCAGGACAAACAAAACTCTATTTTGGCTCATCAAAAGATGGTTCAATATATTATTTTGATGACACATTAAATACAGATGGAGGAGTTGTAGCAGAGGCATTATGGAAATCTCCACGATACGCACTTAAAGATTATTTTCAGGAAAAGTTTTTTCTTCAAACACTTCTTTATTTCGGTAGCACTCCTGGAATAGTAACAATAGAAATAAACATTGATGGAAAACTCCATAAATCAAAAACTGTAACAATCGGAGACTCTGGTGCGTCAGGAATTGGTGTCAATGCTCTTGGAACAGAAGTAATTGGTATGGGGGGTGGTTCACTTTACGAAGAAAATGCTGGGTCAGTACCTATTAAAATAGCAGTAAATAAAGCAGGTCGTGATATACAAATAGTAATACGAGAAGAAACTACTGGAAGTTTTGAACTTAATGCGATTGAGTTTTTTTTCAAGCCACTTGTAAAAATATATCAACCTAAAGCGAGATAATTATGTCAAATCAAGCAAAGTTTTCAACACTTCTTACACAAGATACCAACGCTGGTTCAGGTATAAGTTTTCTTAACTCAATTCCTTCTGTTGAACCACCATTTTTTATCACATTTGATGCTACAAATATAAATGGTCATTTTGAAATAGTAACAGTCAATTCAAAAACATCTTCGTCTATTGTTCATACAGCAACAAACTTTGACCACTCAACAAATGAAGAAGTCCGTATGGCTTTTGTAGCGTCAGAGTTTGATGCAATATCAACAAGCATAGACACTCTTATATCTAACTCGCAAAATTACCCAGCAGGAATAATAATGCCCTATGCAGGTTCATCTCAACCAGCAGGTTATTTATTCTGCAACGGACAAGCAGTATCTCGTTCAACATATTCAACACTTTTTTCACTTATTGGAACTACATACGGAGTTGGTAACGGAAGTACCACGTTTAACTTACCAAATACAAAAGGACGTACACCTTTTGGCTTTAATAGTGGTGATACTTCATTTGATGTAATGGGAGAGATAAATGGTATAGGTTCAATAAATCTTGCACATACCCATAATATGAACGACCATACGCATTATGCTTCTGGTTGGACAGGTACTCCTAGTGCAACAGATAGTACACCTTCTAACCAAAATAATACTTATGCTACATCAGAACATACACACCCATTTTCATATACAACAGGTGGAGTGAGTTCAAACGGGAGTTCATCATCACTTTCTACTATATCTGTACTTATGCCGTACATTGTTCTAAATTGGATTATAAAATACTAATTATGGAAAAACATCAGAACAATTATTCTTCAACGGTATCTGCTCCTGGTTCATCCATTGGAGGAACTTCTACACCAATCACAACACTCCCGATAGTTGATGCTCCTTTTTACCTTGTTTTTGATGCAGATAATGCAAATGGAAATTATGAAGTTATTTATTGTCTGACAAAAGGTGCAGGGAACGTAACACATAGTGCTTTAGCAAAAAATCATTTAACAGGTGAAAGTGTAAAAATGATGATTGTCGCAGAAGAACTCAATGATTGGCAAACAGATATTTCTTCAATAAGCACTCTTGTCCAAAACTCACACCCTACTGGTTCAATAATCTTTAAGGCAACAGCAACTTTACCAACAGGTTTCTTATTCTGTGATGGTTCTGCTATTTCTCGTACAACGTATGCAAATCTCTTTTCTGTAATTGGAACAACATACGGTGCTGGTGATGGCTCTACAACATTTCTTCTCCCAAGTCTTTTGAGTAGAAGTATTGTTGGTTATGATAGTGGTGATGTAAATTATAATACGCTAGGAAAAAATGGTGGTGCAAAAACAATAAATGTTTCCCACACACATACAATGACATCACACTCACATTATCAAGGCTATGGAGAAGCGTCAGCAGGTTCGCCTACAATTGTTGGTGATGGTTCTCCAGCAGATACGTGGGTTCCTTGGTATGGACACGTACACTCAATAACATCAGCAAGTATAAGTGCTTCATCAGATAATGGTACTTCATCCGCAGGTTCATCAGCACAGTCTATTCTAAACAAATATGTTACACTCTACCCCATAATAAAAACGTAGTATGGTAAATCACGAAAACAAGTTTATAACAGGATTATTCTCTGGTGTAGCAAGTAGTGCAATAGAGAGTTATCTTGTTTCTGCCCCAGCAGTAGACCCACCTTTCTACCTTATATTTGATGCTACAAATATGAACGGTCATTACGAAGAGGTGTATATCACTGGAAAGACAGGAACAAAAATAACCCATAGTCCTCTTAAATACTCTCATACAGTGGATGAATATGTCTTAATGAGTTTTTCTACCGATGAATACGCTGGAATACAGAGTTCCATAGCAACATCTCAACTTCTTCTTAATTCATTTTCTGGAGAAATCTTACTATGGGCTACACAAACAGCACCAACTGGATTTTTACTTTGCGATGGTTCAGCAATATCAAGAACAACGTATGCTACACTTTTTTCTTCAATAGGGACTACTTATGGAGCAGGAGATGGTTCTACTACATTTAATCTCCCTAACATTAAAAGTTCATCAATTTTTGGGTATAATAGTAGTGATACTGATTTTAATTCAGTAGGAAAATCAGGAGGAAACAGTACAATAAACATTGTACACTCTCATACAACAAATACTCATACTCACTATATTTCAGGGAATACAAATGCTTATGGTGCTGATACTCCAAAAGATATAGGTTCTGTCTATTTTGGAATAGGTGCTGTAAATCATTATCACTGGTTTGGTGCAACATCAGGAGGACAATCTAATGCAGGAACAACCTCATCACTCTCTTCTGCTCAATCTATACAAAATCCATACATAACACTACAATTTATAATAAGATATTAAAACATAATTATATGCCATCAAAAAATGGACAAAGAAAACCAGGTTTCAAGTCAATAAGAGGAACAACAAGTGCGGAAGCAAAAAGAGCACAAAGAGTGAAGTTTTTTGAAAATGCTCGTTCTGTGCCAAAAAAATATACAAGTAGTGAACAATATCGTTCAATACCAGAACAAACATCTTACTTTGATGCAATGAGTAGTCCAGCAAAACCATTAGATAATATGTCTATTCCAGGGAGAAAATCATATCTTGATTATGTGATAGAAAATAACAAAAAAAATACGAATTATACTACTGTCCCTGCACCACAAACAAGTCCTAAGCCAAAGACAAAGCAATCATCAAAAACTTCAACAAAAGATACTTCAACAACAAATGCTTATGAGGCTGAATATCGTAAGCGTGCTTCTGATGCGATAAATAGAGTTCTTGGTCTTGCAAAAGATACATACGATGCTTCTATTCGTGGTCTTGACCCTAAATACACTCAATATCGTACAGAGGGAGAAACAGAAATGGAAAAAGCCAGACAAGCAGAGTCAAATAGAGTACGAGCAGAATATATGGCAAGAGGAATTGGCGACTCAGAACAAGCAGTACAAGGGTTAGGAGCAGTAGATGCTGGATGGAGAGACAAACTTACAAACTTCATCAATAAATTAACTACTGAAAAAGCAAATGAAGCGACTGGACTTCTCAATGACTATAACCAAGCAAAATCTGGTGCATATACAAACCAAGCACAGTTAGAGGCAAAACTAATGGAACTTGGAGATGCGAGAAAACAACAACAGTTTGAAAATGATTTAGCCCTTAAAAAACTCTATGCAACAGATACACTTTCTCCCACACAAAGAAGTAATCAACAGAGTAAATACCTCACAACACTTGAAAATATGTTGAAAGTTGAGGCACGAGCAGGAGAAGGGAACAGAGGAAGAGAAAGAGTATCTGACGCTATGAAAAGGATGTTCGAGGGAACAGATATTACCCCAACAAAAATTGATGCTGATATTTTTGGTTCTGCTACCGACCCTGTTACTGGTGAAACTATTTATGGTCTTGGATGGGGTTCTGATGGTTGGGAAAAAGCATACAATGCAAAATACCCACAAAATAATTCAATGTCTAGCATAGTAGACCAAGCAATAAAAGACGCTTTAGAAAAAGCATTACGTTCTAACCAGTCTGACCAAAGTTCATATTAAATATGGAGTATAGATTTAGAGGGTACAACAATAATGCACGAGTACCCTCTCAAACACAAAACGAAAAAGTAAAAGATGCCCTTATTAAAATGGGGTTATTAAAGAAGAAAAAAAGTAGTTTTTCTGAGAACTTTCAAAATGATTTAGGCAATCTTGTGAAAGGTCTGATTACTCTTCCATACAGGGCAGGAAAAGCAGTCATAAATAATCCAAAAGAGTCATTAAAAACTACTGGTAGATTTTTACGAGAAACTGAACGTGGGTTAAACCCCTTTCTTTTATCTGAAAATATAAAAAATGTTTTCAAACCGAAAGAAACAATGAACAGAGTAACAGAAGATACTGGTATATTTGGTGCGATAAAACGCTATGGGAAACTCAACTCTTTTGAAGATAAAGAAAGAACTTTCAATGAAAGAGTAAGAAGTTTTCAAAACGAGAAATCAGGAACAAAGGGAGCAAAAATTGCTGGTGAAGCATTCGTAAAAGACATAGCAGAACTTTTAACGAACCCTAAGAGAACTATCTATGAAAGACCAGTTTCTTCTGCTCTAGATATTATTTCTCTTGGTGGTGGTAAGGCGATAAGTGCAGGAGCAAGAACATTAAAACCTGTTGCTCTAAATACTCTAAAGAAAACTGCTACTGGTCAAAAGGTCATAGACAGTACAAATAAGTTTGTAGATGGATTTAACCCAACAGGTTCTTTGGAACGTATGGGTTATAAAGAAGCATCTGATTTACTCAGAAAGAAAAGAAATCAAACTGAAAAGTCTACTCTTGGTATCATAGAGAAAGAAAAAAAAGATTTTGCAGGGTATACAAAAGAAGAAAGAAAACTCGCACAACAAGCAATAGATAAAGAACGAAGAACAACAAATCACCCTACAAGCAAGAATAAAAGAGTACAAGGACTGATAGATATGTATCTTGAGAAAAAGGTTAAACTGATACAGAAAGACTCTGGTATTGTAAAAAGTCGAAATCAAAAAACAAAGTTTCATCAAAGCGAAGTAGAAAGACTTGTTAAAGATATTGAAACTAAAAAGATTGAAAGAAATGCTAAATACAACGAGAAGAGAATTAAAATTGGTGAAACTAAGTTAAAGAAACAAGAGGAACGACAGATAAAAGCAATAGAGAAAAAATACAATGAAAACAATCTAAAACCAACAAAGTATTCAACAGAAGAAATAATTAAATCTGGATTACAAGGAAAGAAAATAAAAAAAACAGTTGTACCAAAAGAAAGGATTGTCGCCATAAGAGAAAAGAAAGCATTAAAGATAGAAGAGTTGAAGAAAAGAATTGAAGCAAAGAGAACTGCTCTGAAAGTGAAAAAAGAAAACCCAACAAAAGGAAGAAACATCAAGAAATTGGAAACTGAATTAAAGAATAACCAGAAACTTCTAAAAGAGTATTCAAAAGCACCATTGCCGAACTATATTCACCACTACTTTCCACCTTCCAAAGAAATGTACAAAAGAACTGGATTTACTGAAAGAGTTGGTGGTTATTTGAAGAAATCAGAAGATAAACAAGGGTATATTGAAGATTTGCTCTCTTCTACTGTTGGCGTGCGTCTAAAAGCAGTAAACACAAATATACATAATTCTTTTGTAAAAGGACTGAACAAAAAATATGGAGTAGCCAAAGAAAATGTAAAAAAGACTGACACAGGATTTATTAACAAGAAAACTGGTGAAGTTATAGATGAATATGGTGGTACTTTCTTGCCTCGTGATTTAGTAGAAGAAATAAAAAGAGTAGAGAGTTTCTCCAACGAGAGCAATATCTTTATGGATGCTTTACGAGGATTTAATCGTAACTGGAAACCTCTTGCTACATCAGTACGTGCTAACTATCACGTAAGAAATACCATATCTAACTTCTATAACGCTGTTTTTCTTGCTGGACAAAATCCTAAGGTATTTTTAGATACGGCATCTGGTCTTATTGCTAAAGGCATTTCAGAACTTCATAATGACAGTTTCTTTGGAAAACTATTAAAACCGCTTTTCAAAGGAAATGTGAACGCAAAATATGTAAAAATGGGTCTACAAGATAATGTAATTGGTAAAGGTTTCTTCGGTGGAGATGTCAATGAACTTGTTACTCTGATTAAAGACTCAAATGATATAGAAAAACTTATATCTAATTCAACAAACCCAGCACTCATTTATAAAACCCCACTTTTTGGACACTATGTAAAAGGAGCACAAAAGTTTGGTCAGTTCATTGAAGATTTTTTTAGACTTTCACTGTATACAGACTCATTGAAGAAAGGTATGTCCAGAGTAAAAGCGGTAGAAAGAACAGACAAATATCTTTTTGATTACATCAATGGACTTGGTAAAACAGACCATTTTATTAAAGCATTTATTCCTTTTTGGTCTTGGACAAGATTTAACACTCCTTTACAGGCAGGTGCTTTGTATAAACTCCCAATAAGACACGATATAGCGAATAAATTGGTATCACCAGAAATACAAAATCAACAACAAGAAGATAAGAATTATCAATTCCTTTCTGATAGAGATAAGAAGATGGGTGCTATTAAAATTGGCGAAGAAATGGTAGATGGTAAATTGCAGAATAAATATATGAGAACAAATGGTGTTCTCCCAGTACAAGATGTTTCTAAGATAATAGATTATTTGAAACTTAATTTTGATGAAATCGGAACAACAAATGTATTAAAAATCTTGAAACAATTACGATACAGTATCAACCCAGCAGAAAACCCAACAGATAACCTTGATTACTACGGAAACCCTATTGAGAAATATCCAGGAGAACATAAAATGTTTCTTGGTACTTCTATGCGTGGCACAACAAAGGAGGCACTCTCTGCAATTCCTGCTCTTACAATGATAAACAAAGGTATTGGAGGAAGTTACAATGAAGATAATATGCCAAATGTATCTGAAAGATTTTCTAGTCTTGTTTCCCCTGTTTCAACATTTAATTCCGACCCTAAACAAAATATTGATAATTATATCTATAATTTTACAAAAGAAACACAAGGAGCATTTGACAATGGCTATGAAGGACATCTCAGAAAAGTAATTAGAAACATAGTCAATTCTGAAAATCCAAATCAAGCACTACAAGATAATAAAGATATTCTCATTGGACTTCTCAAAGATAGTGGTTACACAGATAAAAATGTCGTAGAAATTATTATAAAATCTATAATAAATGATGCTAAAAACAAGTCTAAACAACAACAATATGAAAGCATTTTGGACGGAAGTAAAAACTAAGGCAAAAGAACCAGAAAAAGAAATCATACAAGAGGAAGTCCCTGCACAAACAGTTTTCTCTATAAACGAAGCGGAAATTGAAAAGAATACTGTAAAACAATGTACTGAACATAGATGGAGAAAAGTCAGTGATACTGAACTTATGTGTACAATTTGTCCGACACAGATTACAATAAAGCCAGGAACAATAAAAGACTTCTATGTCAAATAAAAACAACCAATCTATAATTCAAGATACTGAACAAGGGGTACTTAATAATTCAACTGACCCAGATTTCAAGATTTTAATGGTTGAACAAGTACGAAGAAATGCAGGAGAAACTGCCATTGAAACTTTCAACCCAGCCACCTCAGAAAAACAGGACGAAATAATTACCGCAGTAAACGCTATTTCTGGAACAACACCATACAACTATATTCAATCTGCGACAGACGTAACATATAAATACTACGGCTACGCTTCATCTACTGGCTGGAAGTTTAAGCGAAAAACACTCTCAACAGGTGTATGGGAAGTATCATCAGGAAGTGGAGATTTTGATACAAATTGGGCAGATAAA
>Ga0172367_10004731_pt1 | contig 16778 bp, 12 predicted proteins | sample Lak10m_FD_114542 | JGI IMG/M metagenome (GOLD analysis project Ga0172367, IMG submission 114542) | Freshwater microbial communities from Kabuno Bay, South-Kivu, Congo - kab_022012_10m | ecosystem: Environmental > Aquatic > Freshwater > Lake | place: Democratic Republic of the Congo: South-Kivu...
AACAAGGAAAATGATTTGCGAACTAAATGGGTAATCCTAAAAACCAAATCACATCTTAGCCGCTAATACCACAGGAATTTTATACGCTTTAAGTTTACCGCTCAAATCGTAGACTTCCATGTAAATGACATAACCGCCCACGTTGGCTTTTTCGCGACGATCGTTAATTCCATCCCAGGAAATGACACCTGAAGTTCCGAGCAATTCGTTCTCCATCAAGCGACGCACCAATCTGCCTTGCATATCATAAATGAGGATTGTTCCTACAAATCCGCTTTGATCAAAGGTGTACGAAATGTTCACTACATCTTTGTATCCGTCACTGTCGGGAGAAAACGTATTCGGGTCTGCTTGCACTTCCGATGTTGGTTCAACGGGAAGGTATGGCGGATTCTGATATCCCTGCGTTGCAAATCCAACCCCGTCTGCAGCCCTGTGCCAATAGGTACTTTCGTTACTGGGACGATAAAAATCGATGCGCTCCAGAGAAACACCATCGGGATTCGACAACAGGGCAAAATGCATGTCGGCCGTATAACTAAAATCATCGCTCACCTGATTGAGTGAAGAAATGAGCACTACTCTACCTTCGTCGTTATTGTAAGAAGGCAATGCATCCATTTCCAGAAAACGATCGGCATGTGCAAGCGGATATTCGGAAATGATATTGGCACTGTTGGTCGTCAGCACCAAATACTCTCCGGGAAACAAAACGATTTGTTGCGCAGAAATTACTTTTTCATTCGCAATAGTATCGTTGCTGTAATTCGCCAGACGCCAATCTTTGAGGGAGATGTAGCGTGTTGAATGGTTGTAGATCTCAACAAAATCCACTCCGTTTCCTCTTGGATCAAACAACACTTCATTGATGATCAAATCACCTGCATAAGGCAAATCGGGCAAGACAAAATCTTTACTGCTTCCGGCAGAATTTCCCACACAGTCTTCGCAATTGCTTGCTGTTAAGGTATAAATGACTTGTTGCTGCAAGGCAGGTGTCACAAGCAATTCCACGCTGCGATCACTCAGCACGGTTGTTCCGGTTACATTAATTCCGTTGCTGACGGAATACAAAGCGGTGCGCAAAGAAACACTGTCGCAGATTTCATCGAAATGCACCACAATGGTGTTGGCATTGAGCGCTTCAACGAGTAACACTTTTGGCGCTTGTGTATCGGGACTGCTTCCGTTCACCGAATTGACCACGCCGGGAGTTCCGCCACGGGTATCGTTGGACGCGCGCCAATTGTTGGCTTCGCCGCATGGATTTGCAGGATCAATCATTTCAAGCGTCCAGCCTCCTTGTGCTTTTGTGGCATCGGCATACCAGGAGTCTGCATACGCCACACGATGAATCAAGGTTAAATCATCTGCACGCAAGGTCAGCACATCACCACTGTTGTTGAGCGAAGGTAAAAACGACAATGCACACACCTCGCCATACGATTGGTAATCGCCTACATTGGCATCGTCGGTAAGAATTAAATATCCGTATGGCATCAACACACATGAGCCAAATATTACTCCCGAACTTGCATCACTCAAACGGTAATTCTGCAAGTTGATGACTTTATTGGTGGTGTTGCGCAATTCTACAAACTCGGTTTGAGGTAAAGATGTGCTGCCATCGGGATCGGCAAAAATTTCATTGATCACCACTTCAAAAGGCAAAGCAGGAACTCCAATTCCAATCCGGATGGTATCGCCGCTCATGGCATTACCGCTGCAATCTGATGCTCCGGAAAGGCTGAGTGCATAAGGCGTTGCAGGATCGAGTGCGGGTGATAAAAAAACATTCACTGAAAGAAAATCCGGACCGGCAGGTTCTACCGAAGTGATGGAAATTCCGTTGTCGATGTTCCAGGTGGCGTTGACCAAAGAAAGGGAGTCCATGGTCTCGGAAAAATACACGGTAATTTGTGATGTATTGACCACCGCAAAAGAAACCAAAGAAGGAGCTGCAATATCAGGCGCGTTGCTGTATACACTGTTCTGCGTTCCGGGTGTTCCTCCATTCACATCTACCGAAGCTATCCAATTGGAAGCACCACTGCAAGGCAAATCGGGATTGATCAATTCGAGCGTCCAGCCTCCATCATCTTTTGCTGCATCCTGATACCAGGAAAGTGCAAAGCTCAAAGCATCGATAATGGTACCTGATGCATTTTTCAAAACCAAATCATCGCCCGAATTGTTGAGCGAAGGCCAAGAAGACGGAGAGAGTGTTGTGCCGTAAACACTATACGTAGCCTGATCTGCTGCAGCGCAAAGAATAACAAAATCGCCGGGTGCAAGAATATGCGAAGAAAAAGTCCCTGTGCTGGAACCGTCGGAAATTGTCCATCCGCTTAAATCGAAATAAGAAGCAGAACGATTGTAAACTTCAATGAATTCGGTAAGCGGCAATGCAACCTGCGGACTGGGATCTGCAAAAATTTCGTTGATCACCACATCGCGAAAAACTGCCGTGCTGATTTGAATGTATTGAAAATTCGCCGTTCCCGAAACGAGTGCATTTCCTGCAATATCCGTAACCCCATTTACCGTAAGGGTGTAATTGCTCAAATGCGTCATGGATGTGGCAAACGTAAGATGTACCAGAGCAGGATTTGATCCATCGCGCAAAGCCAAAGCGGGCGTACCTAAGCCGTTGTTCACGCTATAATTGGATACGGTTTCTGCGCTGACTTGATTAACTGCTTCATCAAAAAGCACATCCAATTGTGTGGCAGAAATAACACTTGCAGAAACCAAAGAAGGAGCGGTAACATCTACAATGATGGGACCAACATACACTTGATCGAAATAATATTTGGTGTTGTTGGATGCGGAATAATTCGCCATAACACCAAAAAAAGAAGATGTTGTGTGTGTGGCGTCTGTCACCGTGCCTTGCGAAACATACGCAGCACCCGTACCCGTGTTGTCGGTTTGAAGTGACCAAACATTCGAGGCATCACGAATGACTTTTACTTTAAACGGATTATTTGAAGAAGAAGAAATTATTCCGTCGGTTCCGTTGATGATGATGGTATTGGTTGCACCGTCCTTGCGGTAAAGCGAAATCTCATCGGCGGTATTTCCAATCATGACATAATACCCATTGTAGTTTCCTTCCAGATTTGCCTGATCGCTGATGAGGCTGACGATCATATAATTTCCCGAAGAGGTTGAACATTTTGGATTCACGAAAAACTCCCATTGTGCATTGGAGGCTGTGGTGGATGGCGTACTTAAATAGGATTGTGTAGGTGTTACGGCAGGTCCATTGAGTTGCACTTCAAACGCCGCATTTACGGTCCATTCCGAAACATCACCACTCCAAACCGTACCCGAAGTAAAATCACCGTCGCTAAAATCATCACTTACCTGTGCCGTGGCAACAGTAGGAACAAACAATAAAGCAAGCAGCGTTTTTTTTAACAGATTCATGGCGTCCTGTATAGAGGGTAGTCTTGTAAATATAGTACATTTGCGCACTTTCAAACAACCTCTTAATACGAACTTAAAATGCGTGTAGCAGTAGTTGGTGCCACCGGATTGGTCGGTACAAAAATGATGCAGGTCCTTGAGGAAAGAAATTTTCCGGTGACCGAGTTTTATCCCGTAGCCTCCGAGCGTTCGGTAGGTAAGGAAGTCACCTTTAAAGGCAAGTCCTACAAGGTTATTGGCATGCAGGAAGCGGTCAACCTGCGTCCCGATATCGCCATCTTCTCGGCAGGAGGAAGCACCTCTACCGAATGGGCTCCGAAGTTTGCAGCAGAGGGAACCACGGTGATTGATAACAGTTCGGCCTGGAGAATGGATCCGGATAAAAAACTTATTGTTCCGGAAATCAATGCGCAGGTATTGACCAAAACCGACAAGATCATTGCCAATCCGAATTGTTCTACCATTCAAATGGTGGTAGCTTTAAATCCACTGCATAAGAAATACAAAATCAAACGCATTGTTGTGTCCACTTACCAATCGGTTACCGGTACAGGAAAAGCTGCGGTAGATCAGTTGATGAACGAGCGTGCAGGGGTGCAAGGCGAAATGGCTTATGCCTATCCCATCGACCTGAATGTCATTCCGCAGATCGATGTTTTCACCGACAACGGGTACACCAAAGAAGAAATGAAAATGGTGAACGAGACGAAAAAAATCATGATGGATGATTCCATTCGTGTTACAGCCACTGCCATTCGTATTCCTGTTATGGGCGGACACAGCGAAAGTGTTAACGTAGAATTCGAAAATGAATTTGATGTTAAGGAAGTGATTGCCATTCTGCAAGCTGCTCCAGGTGTTGTGGTGCAAAACGATGATGTGAAAAAGGATTATCCAATGCCCAAATACGCGCACGAAAAAGATGAAGTTTTTGTGGGAAGAATTCGTCGCGACGAAACACAGCCCAAAACCCTGAACCTTTGGATTGTGAGCGATAACCTGCGCAAAGGTGCCGCTACCAATGCCGTTCAAATTGCAGAATACCTGCAGGCCAATGCCTTGGTATAAAAAGAAAGCCTATTGTAAGAGAAAGCCGCTTCATGCGGCTTTTTCATTTTTAGATCAATAAAAAAAGTCCCCATTCACTTTTGAACCTATTCGCCAAAACCGTGTACAGCTACTTATGAAACCATTGTTTTTGTTGGCGTTTTGTGGAATGTTTCTCGGTGCTGCTGCTGCAGAAAAAGAAATCGTCTATTATCCCAATTCTGAAAATATGTATTCGGAAGTAGAAAAGGACGATGAATTCTGGACTGTGTGTTTTTACTTCTACTCCGGAAAAACCTGCGCCAAAGGAAAATTTCGTCCCTATAGCCACAACAATAACGAACAAGGCGAATACATGAAAGTGTATTATCCCAATGGCATATTGCGATACGACTACCATGGGGATGAATCGTATTTTAAATGTTACGATGAAGAGGGGCGCTTACTTTCTTTTGACCGACACGAAGACGGACAATTCATTCGCGAAACATATTACCATTCGGGTAAAACGCAATCGATTTCTTATGCTACTTACGACAACTATACGGGTGTATGTGAATACCTGCCCTTCCGTTACGAACGCGAACCCAATCCGAAATTGTACATCTGTCATTCACGATCACCTCGTCTAAAACAAGATTTTTATCCCGACGGAACATTGCTGCATGTCATGGAATACCTCATTCCCAAAGGCGAACAATACGGGAAATACCACCACAGTTATTACGATCAAAAAGGAAAAAAAATAGAACAGTATTTCGGCATCAATCAGGAAATCACTGCAGCAGAACTTGAGTTTTTTCCCAACGGAGAATTGAAAAGCGTCACTGAAAAAATAAAAGGAAAAAAAATCCGACATAAAAATTACAGTGAAAACGGACAATTGCTGGTGCAATCCAAATTCAACGAAAGTGAACAACAAGACAGTTGCTATTCGGTGTTTCTTGAAAACGGTCAACCGAAAATGCTCATCTGGTACCAAAACGGCACTCAATTTGGACCACATCGCCAGTGGCATGAAAACGGACAAATCAAGATAACCGGAACAGCGCCGTTTTTCTTGTTGACCTTTGATGAAAAAGGAAAACGAAACTATCGCTCCATTGAATTTCCGCATTCGGTTTTTTCACGACTTCAGGAACATCTGAATAAAATCAAAGGTGAAGAATGGGAACAGGAAAAAGACGGTCAGCCCACAGGAAAAGTCAGAGCTTATTATTCATCCAAAGCAACAGCGATGGAATATGTTTTTCGAAATGGTTTGCTCGATGGCGATTTCCGCATGTTTGCAGAAAACGGAAGAGAAGTATTATCGGCGAAATTTCGCGAGGGTTGGCTCGACGGACCGTGTATCATTCGCAATGATGAAGGCACGCTTCTGTTTGAAGGAACGTTCAAAAAAAGTCAACTCAAAGGACAGGTCAGCAAGTATTATTCGAATGGCGTTTTGTTGGAAAAGCTCTTGTATCTGGAGCGCATCAGTTATCAATTGGAGCGCAATGAAATGAATGGGGACAGAGCTTTAGCCACCGCATTCGACCGCGAAAACCAATGGATGATTCAAAGCCGGTGGAATGCAGGAGAAGTTCTGGCAAGTCAGGCGCTGATTGACGAAAATTGGAATTACCTCTTCAGTGTGAATTATTACCCCAATGGCAGGGTACACTCTTATCTCAGTCACAGCAGGTCGGGTGCGCGCTCCTGGATTTATTTCGATGAGACCGGCGAACCTAAATATCCCAATCAACCCGGCTTGGATGGAGAAGGGAAACGGTATCTGGAAATCATTGAAAAGTTCAATGCGGCAGGAATGAAATTCTGAGTTCAACTTTTTCTTATCTTCAAAAAAAGAAGAGATGGAAGGCGAATTCAATTTTCTCTATGTATTTGCAGTTGCTTTTATCAGCTTGATTGCCTTGGGTATTTATGGGCGAAGAAAACCTTTTGCGAAAGTGTATTTATACCTCATGGCCTTGGTTCCATTGGCTTTGGGAGCGCTATTCCTGAGTATTTCCCTGCAAAGCGATTTCCGTATTATCCCATGGGAATTTGGTGCTGCTGCGGGATTGGGAATTTCCTCCATCATCAATTTGTTAATCCTCATCACGGTTGGCATAGAAAAATCCACTTTAAAATCGTTGGACCGTTACTACAAATATCTCGCTGCTCAGAATGGATTAAAAGTGAACGGAATTGATTTGAATAAAAGTCTTGCAGAATACAACCGTACAGCTGTAACCCTCGAGGGCACCGTTAACGGGAAAATGCGCGTCACCGTTTGGTTTACGTACTCCACACCAAAAATGCATGCGCGGGACATGGTGCAAGAAAAAATGAAAAAATTCGGCGGATTCAATGCGTCGTACATGACCATTTATCTCTACAGTCCTTTACAATCCGAAACATTTTCGCTGCATTATCCAAAGGACCACAAACCCGAAAACTTTCCCGAGCGCATTCCAACCGGAATAAAAGAACTCGATGAAAAATATGTCGTTCACGGAATAAATCAGGCTGCAGCATTAAAAATGAAACAGCCGGATGTAGCGCGTTTCCTGCTCGCGAATACCAAATTGTTTTCGCAGCATCTGAGTCTTGAAGAGAGTGGGAAATTCACACTTACCTTGCATGCAGGTTCTACCAAAGAAAGCGATGCGCAAGATCTTAAAAACGGAATTTCTTTAATGTATCAGTTCTGGGAAATTTACCACACCACCGGAGAACGGCAAAGTGATCATTGATGCTTAACGTCTTTGTCCAACGGCAATCAATTCGCTAATCCGCGACAACACTTGTTCGGGATCGAAAGGTTTAATGATCATGTCATCCGCACCCAGACTTAGGGCTTCGGCTTTGTCTTTTTTTTCGGAATGTGAGGTAATAAAAATGAATGGAATTGTGGACAGTTCGGGGTTTTCACGCACTTGTTTCAAAACCTGAAAACCATCCGTTTCAGGCATTCGGATATCACATAAAATCAGGTGTGGACGATGTTGATGAATCAACTTTAAACCAATACTTCCATTGGCGGCCGAAAGAACATTGTAGTTCTCCATAATGAAAAACTCGCTTAAATTTTCCCTGATATCAGGGTGGTCCTCAATGAGCAGGATCAATTGCTTTTCTTCCATTTTGATTTTTGGGTTTACCGAAAGATAACCTTATTTCACTTGTTACACACTATACATCGCGCGCTATTGCTTTGTTCTGTGAGCAACATCACATTCTTTCAAGTAAAGGCAAGAATAAGCTAACACGGGAAAGAATAAATTCAGGCTGAATTCAAACTTCCATAATTTCCCAGGCACTGTGGTATGCGCCTTTTTCATCAATATAATCCAGAAACTTTTTATAAAATGAATGATTGGCTAAAGTGGCACTGTCGCCGAAAATGATAAGCTTACGCTTGGCGCGCGTCAAGGCCACATTCATTCTTCGTGTATCAGAAAGAAATCCGATCTCTCCTGAATCGTTGCTGCGCACCATGCTGATGCAAATGATGTCGCGTTCCTGACCCTGAAATCCATCTACCGTACGCACCGAAAAATGATGTTTGCCGGCTATGAAAAATTCCTGTTCCGCCAATTTTTGCGTGAGGTATTCGGTTTGTTGTCGGTAAGGAGCAATAATTCCAATACGCAGCGGAGCAACACCTTCGTGTGTTTGTGCATCGTATTGCGCCAACACACTTCCTAAGTAACGCAAGAGTAAATCGGCTTCTTCGGGATTGGAAACCGAAAGTGTTTCGGGATTGAATTGCTCGTTGTAACCGCAGCCCGCTGTGTCGAAAAAATCGAGAGGACGACAAAGCAAATCTTCCGCGGTATCGTGACTAAGGAGGGTGTCTTTTACGGTAAGATCGGACTCCAATGCACCGTCGTAAAAAGAACGATTGGAAAATTGCATGATAGCATCGTTCATGCGGTATTGTGTTTTCAATAAGGCCGTAGCCTGTTTTTGGTTTTCTACCACACGCTCAAACAAAGTGAATTTCAATCCAGCTTCTTCTGCTTTGCGCGATTTTACGGTAGGCGGCAACTGACAATGATCCCCCGCCAGCACTACCCGCTCAGCGCGCGCAATCGGAATCCAACTCATGGGCTCCAAAGCCTGTGCTGCTTCATCGATAAACACCGTGCGAAATTTTTTATCGCGCATCGTTTTACTTGCAGCAACAACAGGTGTACATGCAATCACCTGCACGGTATCAAATTGTTCCCACTGAATGTAATCCTCAAGTGCAGTGGCTTCTTTGAGCAATTGTTTGGCCTCGGTAAAAAGTAAGTTGCGTTGTTCGCGTTCGGCGGGACCAAAACTGCGTTTGTATTTTCGTGCCATCGCAAAAAATTCTTCAGCACGTTTGCGGTAGGCTTTCAGGTCTTTGTATGAAGCATGTTGCATCATGCGCATGTCGAGCGTGTTGTTCATCACTTCTTCAGAGACTCGTGCAGGATTTCCGAGTCGCAACACACTGATGCCTTGCTGCACTAATTTTTCGGTGAGCAAATCCACTGCAACATTGCTCGGACTACAAACCAATACTTGTTTTTCGTGCAACAGTGTATGTCGAATGGCCTGAATCAATGTAGTGGTTTTACCTGTTCCGGGCGGTCCGTGCACCAAGGCCACATCCTCTGCCGATGCGATCATTTGTACCGCTGCAAGTTGAGAAGCATTCAGTCCACCGGGAGAGGCCAATTGTTCGGGTGTTGTAAATGTTGCGGGTTTCAATCCGTAAATCACATCGCGCAAATGTGCCAATCGATTTTTCTCCGCTTCCATCACACGCTTGATTCCGAAAATCATTTCACGGTAACTGTTTTCATCAAACAGCAAATTGATACCCAGTTTACCGCGGTCCACCCAATCGGGCAAATCATCGGTATTCAGTGCAATGCGCATACGGTTGCCCCAAACGTTTTTGATGGTGCCCGAAAGTTTGTTTTCCTTATCACGTTCGTCGGCATTGGAGAACAACTCCACCACTTTTCCGTTTCCGAATTGGTGCAATTCATCCAAGCCTTGTGTGCGTTCCACTTCAAGCATGATGTAATCGCCTGCACCCACTTCTTCACTCACAATGCGCAGGGGATACCAGGTTAGCCCATTCAAACGACGTTGCGCAATTCCTGCACGTTCAAACTGTTCCAGGTATTGTTTGTGATCCTCTTCCTTTTCAATGGTGAGTAAATCCAGGAGTTTTTGCAATGCTTCTTTGGGCGACATGCTGCAAAGAAACGAACATCTGCTGTAACTTTTGACTTATGGTTTTGTTTTGATGTCGTGAGAATCTTGTTTGCAATTCTTTGCTTCTGTGCCTTCGGATTTCAGCTTCGGGCACAGGAGAATTTTCGACTCATGCGTTGGTCGGGAATTACTTCTGCATCCATGGGCAGCGGATACACTAATTACTCGAGCCTTCAAGCGGGATATTTCGCAAAACCCGCCTCAGCATTCGAAAGCTTTTATTTCTGCGCTCAATACCGATGGATGGGATTACAAAGAGCAACACTGGGAATAAGTTTTCAGCATATCAACCCAGCCGGCATTCCTTCATTTGCTATAGAAGGCTTTGGAAAGTACCGTGGACACATCGCCAGAAAAGTGCGTTATGAACTTTCCACAAGTTTGGGACGGGCAGAAAAAAACTATTTTTCGCTCCTTGAACAACCGGCCAACAATGCTTTAGTGCAAAACCCGAAACATCTCTTCATGCGTGGAGGAATTTGCGTGTCTACCTGGAATTTCCTGATAGGCTATCTATACCGAACAGGAATTGGAAAACAGGAAACAAGCAGAAGTCATACCCTCCGTGCGGCAGGAAATTTAAGCTTCAAAAAATATTCGCCATGGAGTTTTACTCCGGGAATTTTGATGGAATGGAACAATGATCCTGCTTATGCGAGGCTATTCATGCTGCAATCAGGACTACTGGTGCACTACAAAAACTTCCATGCCGGACCGCTATTCCAAACAAGCAAGAATGACGCTTCAATGATTGGTGCCCGGTTTGGTTACCTCTCCAAATCCTGGCAAATTCGCACAACGGCTGCTTTTCAAAACTCCGCATGGCAGATGGACATCGACTTGCTTTACTCCTTAAATTTCCATTTTAGATGTACAAGGTTCCTCAATCTAACGCCTAACAGTTATTTCTAAAGCCTTGAAACTTAACCTGAAACAAATTATACATTTATTTGTTTATCAAAGGATTAGATTTTGAATTTATACAAAATAAACAAAAATGATAGTATTACTGTTATTTAAGTGAATATTCCTATATTTGCCCCATGAGTCCTTTAAAACGTTTCTTCTCCCTGATACAAACCGAGCGCAAGGAAATAACGCTGATTTACTTGTATGCTTTGTTCTCCGGATTGATTTACCTCATTCTTCCATTGGGAATTCAGGCCGTCACTTCCATTATCATGTCCGGACAATTGACCACTTCCTGGACCGTGCTAATGGTGATGGTCATCATCGGAACTTTGTTCAGCGGATTGATTCAGGTTTTCCAACTGAGCATTATTGAATCCTTGCAACAACGTTTGTTTGTGCGCTCTGCTTTTGAATTTTCTTACCGCATGGTGAACGTGCAAAAACAAATGTTGCGCAAATTCTATGCACCCGAATTGATGAACCGCTTTTTTGATGTGATTCAGATTCAAAAAGGATTGGCAAAAATTCTGATTGATTTATCTTCTTCCAGTTTGCAAATCATTTTCGGTTTGTTGTTGTTGTCGTTTTACCATCCCATGTTCATTTTCCTTGGACTAATGCTAATTGTTGTGCTGGTGCTCATCTTCAGAATACTTGGTCCACGTGGTTTATCTGCCTCTTTAAAAGAATCGAAATACAAATACGAAGTCGTCCTCTGGCTCAAAGAACTTGCGCGTGTAAACGACACCTTTAAACTTGCAGGTAATACCGATTTGCCATTGAACAGAACAGACGAATACGTCAACAATTACCTCAAAGCACGCAAAGCACATTTCCGCATTCTGGTTTGGCAATACGCAGCCATCATCTTTTTCAAAACCGTCATCATTGCGAGTTTATTGATTGCAGGAAGTATTTTGGTGGTGAACAATGAATTGAATTTAGGTCAATTCATCGCCGCAGAGATTCTCATCATCATGGTCATGCAAAGCGCAGAAAAAGTGGTGCTTTCACTCGAAGCGGTTTATGATGTGGTTACCGCAGTAGAAAAAGTAGGCTCGGTGATGGACCTTGATCTGGAACGTTCAAGCGGACAAAAACTGGTACAAGATCATGAATCGGGCATGAAACTTGAATTGCGCGAACTCAGTGTTTTTAATCCCGAACGCAACAAATATTCCTTACACAATATCTCCCTGACCATTCAACCCGGAGAAAAAATTTGCATCACCGGCGCGAATCACTCCGGAAAATCAACCCTGTTACAAGCCATTGCCGGATTGTATTGCGATTACGAAGGCAGCATCATTTACAACGACACTCCGCTTTCTCAACTCAATATTCCTTCATTGCGCGACCATATTGGCGACAACCTATCGCTCGAAGATTTGTTCTACGGAAGCGTGTACGACAACATCACTTTGGGCAAATCCAATTGCGATCCGAATCGATTGAACGACATTATTGAAAAAACGGGATTGCGCGAATTCATTATGGAATCGCCCGATGGGTTAGACCGTAAAATTTTACCGGGAGGAAAAAATTTACCGAAGAGCATTGTCCGAAAAATCATGCTCGCCCGTTCTTTTGCCATGAAAAAAGAATTGCTCATCATAGAAGACCTCATGCTTCACCTCAATAAAAAGGAACGTGAAAACATGATGGAACTATTCCTAGGAAAAGAAAACAAAGGGACCGTCATCGTTACCTCCAACGACCCTTCCATTGCCGCATTGTGCGATAAAGTCGTTGTGCTCGAAAAAGGAGAGATTGCTGCACTCGACACGTATCAAAATTTGAAATCACGAACTGATCTGTTTGAATGATATGCTGAACATTTCCAAACATTCCATCACCGAGCGAATCGATCAGTCGAAGTTTACCGCATTCAGCAAAACTTCACGCTTCGCCATTACACGAAAATTCTCGTTGTGGTTCGGAATTTTTCTGATCCTTGGAATTATCGTCTTGTTTTTACCCTGGACCCAAAACGTTGAAGCTAACGGAAAAGTAACTGCACTCAAGCCCGAACAACGTCCGCAAACCATCCACAGCACCATTCCCGGACGTATCGAGAAATGGTATGTACAGGAAGGTCAGTTTGTAGAAAAAGGCGACACCATTTTGTTCATCTCCGAGATCAAAGACGAATATTTCGATCCGCAATTGTTAAGGAGAACAGAAGATCAGGTAAAAATGAAGGAACAATCCATTACTTCTTACCAGGAAAAAGTGAGCGCACTCAACAAACAAATTGATGCACTCAACGAAGGCTTGATCCTCAAACTGGAACAAACACGGAATAAAATCAAACAATCGGAGTTGAAAGTAAAATCGGACTCCATTGATTTGGAAGCCGCTAAAACCGGACTTACCATCGCACAAGAACAATTCAACCGCTACGAAGAGCTGCGCAAAAAAGACGTCATTACCCAAACCGAACTTGAGGGAAGAAAACTAAAATACCAGGAGGCCCTTGCCAAAAAAATCTCTGCAGAAAACAAACTGATGACCGCGCGCAATGAATTAATCAATTCCATGATTGAACTCAACAGCATTGAAATGGAATACAACGATAAATTGATGAAAGCGGAGTCGGACAAATACAGCGCCATGTCGACCATGTTCGATGCGGAAGCAGCCGTAACCAAATTACAAGGACAATTCTCCAATTATGCCGTGCGCACCGGATATTATTTCATCACCGCACCACAAGACGGATACGTCACCAAAGCATTGACATCTGGTGTTGGAGAAACCATTAAAGAAGGAACGGCCGTGGTAAGTCTGGCCCCTGCAAAAGTGGAACTCGCAGTAGAGATGTACGTTGAGCCGATTGACTTACCTTTAATTCGCCATGGACAAAAAACCCGCTTCATTTTCGACGGTTGGCCATCGTTTGTATTTAGCGGTTGGCCCGGGGCATCTTTCGGAACTTTTGGCGGTGAAGTTGTCGCCATCGATAACCTCATCAGCGAAAACGGAAAATACCGCGTACTGGTAAAGCCCGACCACAGCGATGTAGCATGGCCCGAAGCTTTACGTGTTGGCGCAGGAGCAAAAGGTATGATGATGTTGCAAGACGTGCCACTTTGGTATGAAATGTGGCGAAAATTAAACGGGTTCCCACCGCAATTTTATGAACCAGCAGAAACAAAAAAAGATGACACCAAGGCTGCCAAAAAATAATTTTTTACTGGCCATACTGTTTCTGGTATTCTCCAATGTGCATGCGGAGGACAGCACCAAGCTTTCTTACGAGGATTTCCACCGTATGGTGTATACCTCACATCCATTGGCAAAACAAGCCCATCTCTTAACTGTAAACGCCAGGTACAATTTAATGTTGGCCAAAGGAAATTTCGACCCTGTATTATCTGCCGAGTACAACAATAAATTCTTCAGCGGAAAAAATTACTACTCCTTGTTATCCACCATGGCAAGTGTTCCCTTGTGGTTTGGTCCGGAAATCAAAGCCGGTTTCGACCAGAACACAGGAGCTTTTGTGAACGGAGAAGAATTAATGCCATTGGAAGGATTGTTTTATGCAGGAGTGAAAGTTCCACTGGGACAAGGTTTGCTGATTGACCAGCGTCGCGCTGCCGTAAAACAAGCACGCATCTTTATTCAGATGAGCGATCAGCAACGCCTTCAATTGCTGAATGAATTGTACTACGAGGCCTTCAAAGCATACGTGAACTGGCATTTGGCGTATCAAAACATCATTGTATTCAGAAAAGGTGAAGAACTATCGTTGAACCGATTAAAATTCTTGCGTGAAATGCACGCTGCGGGTGAACGTTCTGGAATGGACACACTCGAAGCAAACGTACAATGGCAAACGCGTCAACTCGAACGCAGAGAAGCAGAAGTTCAATTCAGAAATGCTGCTTTGTTTCTATCAGTGTTTTTGTGGAATGAAAACGAAGATCCGATGGAATTAAAAGAAACCATCATTCCGCAATCCGCACCCAAAGCAGAAATCCCGATGGCCTTGCTCAATCCCGACAGTCTGAAAATTTCCATTGCCGGCATAGATACCATTCACCCCGCCCTTGCAGTGTACGATGCCAAATTGGAAAGTCTGGAAGTTGATCTTCGTCTGAAGCGCGATAAACTCAAACCAAAATTAAGCGCGCAATACAACTTCCTAACCTCCGAAAACACCGACAATTGGGCCATTAGTCAGAACAATTACAAATGGGGATTGAGCTTCTCCATGCCTTTGTTTTTGCGACAAGAAAGAGGAAACATCGGAATGGCTGAAGTGAAAATCATGAATGCACAATGGGAGCTCGACAACAAACGAAATGAAATCGCCGCAAAAATCAGAGCCTCCTGGAACGAAGTTATTTTTTATGCCACTCAGACCGAATTGCTTCGCAACAACGTTCGCAATTACGAAAGTCTGATGGAAGCCGAAAGAGCAAGATTTATCGCCGGAGAAAGTACCGTGTTCATGATGAATACCCGCGAATCGAAAGTGATTGAAGCGGCCATTAAACTCAACGAAACCGAAGCCAAATACCAAAAAGCACAAGCTGCTTTCCGTTATGCGGTGGGAATAGGATTCTCTAATTTATAATGCACTATTGCCCTAACGATTTAAGAAACGATTTATGATCCAATTGCATATTGAAAGCACAACAAAGGAACAATGTCAGGATATTCTCATTTTCCTGCTCGAGGAATCGCTCATCATTGAAGGGGAAATTCGCGAAAGTGAAATGGTGCGTAAATCGGAAAGTGGTCATTTTGTAGCAGGTACCAAATATCATTTGACTTCCATCACCAGAGCCATTGTGTTTGATGAAATCCAGAAAAAAGTTACAGACAAATTTGGTGTAGAGCCCATGATTTATGCCTTTCCATTAACCCATATGGAATCCGATTGGGCCGGTGAGATTCGCAAAAGGGTAAAAGGAAATTAGCACGCTCGAAGAACGGTTGTGTTTGAAAGGGGAATTTCCCAACTTGCAGACCTAGTGCCGCTTTGCTTCAAGATGCATTTTATCTCCTGCATCGGCTGAAAATTCTTTGTATGAAACAATTACTCATTTTTTGTGCAAGCCTTATTTTTTTGAGTGCATGCGGACTAAGCGGCGAATACCAAACCATCACCGTTGAAGGAAGATACAGTCTGGAAATTCCCATAGAACTTACCAGCACCACAGAACTCCATGAGGAAGCTTCTTTGCAATACATGAACATCATTCGTGAACTTTATGTGATGGTCATTGACGAACCCATTGAAGATTTTGCCAAAGCAGTTAGTGAAAACCAATTGGAAGGCGTGCTAGAACTCAATGAAGAAGGTTATGCTGCTTTGGTTGTGACTGCTATTAAAGACGGACTCAGCAACCTTGAAGATGAAACCCCGGTGAAAATCAAAATCAACGGACTACCCGCCCTAATCCATAAATTCAGCGGACACATCAACGATATTGATGTGTATTACAATTTTTGTATAGTAAAAGGAAATAAAAACTATTACCAAATCCTGATCTGGACGATGAAGAATCAAAAAGAAAAATTCAGCGCGGACATGGAAAAAATCATGATGTCATTTAAGGAGCTGTAGAAACAACATGCTGTAAAGCCTCAAATGCAAATCAATTGAATCCGCCACTTTTCATTTCCTTTCAGAATTGCCGCAAATATTAAATTCACCAAACAATTCATGTTTCCTGAATTAAGTTTGGGCAATGCTAAAAACCATCATCAAAACAATCTCCTTCCTCTTTATCGTCATAGGCTTTGGGCTTCTTGGCCTCTATTTCGGTTGGTGGCGATTCAACTATCCATCAAAGAGCTTATTTCCTGTACGAGGAATCGATGTATCGCACCATCAGGGAAATATAGATTGGCGCAAGGTTGCAGAAGAGAACGTTGATTTTGTTTTTATCAAAGCAACAGAAGGTGGAGATTTTATCGACCCGAATTTCAATCAAAATTTTCATGGCGCTTTACAAGAAAACATTGCAGTAGGTTGTTATCATTTTTACCGTTTATGCACGGATGGAAATCTTCAGGCTAAGAACTTTTTAAACACAATACCCGATAACGCCACATTGCCGGCTGTTGTTGATCTAGAATATGGTGGCAACTGTGACTTAACAAAAAACAAACAAGAATTCAAA
>Ga0172367_10004732_pt1 | contig 16778 bp, 28 predicted proteins | sample Lak10m_FD_114542 | JGI IMG/M metagenome (GOLD analysis project Ga0172367, IMG submission 114542) | Freshwater microbial communities from Kabuno Bay, South-Kivu, Congo - kab_022012_10m | ecosystem: Environmental > Aquatic > Freshwater > Lake | place: Democratic Republic of the Congo: South-Kivu...
CCACCACCCTGATTATTCCCACCACCACCGCCATAAATGCGAGTGTGCCCCTCTGGTCCACGTAGTTCCTCTAAGGCGATAAGGTCTTTCCAAGTATCTTGGTCGATTCGCTTCCATTGAATATGCGTAGCCGACTTGCGAAGTATAATCTCTTGGCCATCTTTGCCATCAGTTCCGTCTTTGCCGTTCTTGCCATCGACACCATTTTTTCCATCTAACCCTTTATCACCTTTTCCGCCCCTATCACCCTTGTCACCTTTTTCACCTTTAAGACCTTGTGGGCCAACCATCTCATTAGTATTAACAAGGTTTTTCCAATCTTCTGTATCTCCGAAACGCCACTGTAATACACCGTTTAGGTTGCGTATATTTATAACCTTTTCTTTTTCTTGCTTCTTTACGATTCGTCCATTAGCTTTATTCATTACCTACTCCACTATCAGCTTGTAGGTACAACCGCAATTAGGGTGCAATAGTCCTGCTGATACTGGTTCAAAGTCTATTGACATCTTGCGTACCTTTATTTTGCCATCTACATTTTCCTCGACTTCTAGCATATCGCCTAAATCAACAAAGTTTTGGTTCACAGGGATTGGGGGCTGGCTTGCCATAGTCCGACAGAACTGACAGGGATTATCATTCCGAGTAATCCATTTTTTATATACACGACCCTCTAAGTCATTCTGCTTAACGAATTGCAAGTCTGACTGTAACTGGGATTGGTTAAATGCCCTACTAGCTTCGGTTCTAGCAATAGTTTTAGCACGACCATTTGAGAAGTCGCTATACTTCTGACGTACTGCAGATACTATCTTAGTCTGTCCGTTGCCCTCTAGTGCCATCTTACGAGCTAATGCCAAATCTGCGTCAGTTACTTTTCGCCCTGTCGCTTCTATAGCAGATAGTTGAGCAGTGACAGCTTCATCGTAAGCACCTTTCATAGCCAAGCGTAAATCTTCGACTATAGTATTAATGTGGCTCTCAGAAACAACCTTTACTAGCTCTTTAGTTTCCTTGCGTATAGCAGAGGTCATCTCAAAGTTTGTAGGCATTCCAAACTCTTTTAAGCGACGTGCGGCATTAGTGCTAGCAAATATAGGGATTAAAGCTAGGTAAAATAGTTCGAGTGATTGGTTGAGCTCTTTGGTTGAAGCCTCTTCGTCTTTTTTAGAGATAATATCGCCCGAACTCTCAAAAGCATTCTTACTCTTAGTCAGTTTATTTATAACACTCATTACTACGCCTGTTTCAACTCTAGTGACCTCATTCTGTAAAGCCGATTGCTGAACAGCTATAAGCCCTGTAGTTTCATCATCAAACTCATTGGTAACTCGGTCAGCTACTTCGTGAGTGTGATTGTGAGATGAGTTGTTAGAGGTTTCGTCATCTTCTTCGGCTGGTTTTTTTTCATCTGGTGTTTGTGTTGGAGCTGGTATTATTTGTTTTGGCTCATTAGTAGGCTGACCGAGTTCATCTAAACCTATCTCACCATCGGTATATTTTGCAGCAAGTTCTGGCTCATACCCTTTATTGACTAGTGAGTTATACATATCAAAGCTTTTTTCTCGTATTTCAATATCTTTTAATTCGGCTTCTCGGTCTGTCTTGAGTGGGTTGTCTATAATCATCGTGTATTCAGTCTGAGCATATTCGACAGGGTAGTATTTCTTGTAGTCTTGGTTTAGTGCGTCAATGATAAGTTGTAGCTGTGGCATAATATGTGATTCGATAAACAAATCTTTTTGGACAAGAGCAGTTTCCCTTGTAGTCCCTGACTCTTCAATACTCATCATAGTTTTGCCGACACCAGATACAGCGAATAATGTGCTTCGGTTAATTTCATTAATCTTATCGAGTGAAGCTTTGTCTAGGTCAATCTGCATAGCGTCCCAAGTAATAGCACCTGCACCATTTCCGAATAGAGGTAGACCTTTTTCTTGATTAGTAACTCTAGCTACGAAGTTCTTAAACTGCTCATCATCAAGCAACATATCAGTCGAAAGAATACCAGGAGCTGCCATATTATTCTTTAAGCTATGACGAGTATAATCACCTGCTTGCTTCAAAGTGAACTGGTATTCTCTGGCTGCATCAGTCATTGAGTAGGGGTCATCTGAGCTAAATGGATTAAGGTTACGAATATCTATCATCATCTGAGGTGGTATTTCTCGAACCATTCCATCTCGGCTTTCAACATAACCGCCCACTTCGCCTGTTTCTGCATTGCGAATACGTCTTACATTATATGGATTCAACAGCTTAAACTCTTGCACACGTCCTATTCGTTCGTTCTCTACGGTTCTAACTGCTAATAGGTAGTAAACACCCTCTAGGTCTAGAAATGTGCTTATAGCGTACCAAAATGCGTAGTTCGTGAATGTGTTTGAGCTGTCAATAATATCAAGGTATGGGTGTGTAAGAATGTCGCCTGTCGCCTTAGACTTTTTTGCTGTAGCTGTATTAGCTTCGGTTTCGATATTTTCTGTAGCCATCTGAGCCGTTTTATTAGCTCGGTTTTTGATTGCGGCATACGAATAACCAGTATAGAGGTCTTTGTCAGACATAATGACCTTAGACCAGTCTTGAACTAACGGCTTTTTATTTCCGTACTTCAAAAAATCCCGACCTAAATTATCACCGATAGAGTTTTTATCTCGGTTAAACATATTGGAAATAGTCTTAAACGGCTTCGGTACATTCATCTATATTAATTATATCAAATGTGCTCTCTATTAACTTCTAATCCACCTGCTCCAAAGCCAAGTATATGACATAACGCCACAAGGGTCTGTATATTCACAGAACTTTAGAAAGTCTTGGTGCATTTCATCTATCATTTGCCAGCCCCATAATAAGGTTCAAGTGGTGCAGACGGCTCTTGAACCTTTTGCGGTGCGTGTTTATCACAGTCTGGTCCAAGAGGTATTGAATCACCATAAGGGCAACCAGTCGGCTCTAGCTTACAGATTAAATCACCATTTTTATTCTCGCCTATGCTATAGCTTCCAGCTGGGCATTGTTGCTCGGCTTCCTGACCATATGCTTTGCCAAATATAAAGCCAGCTAAGAGTATCGCTATTACTATGATTATTGCCTTTTTCATTGACAGCCTGCTTTCTTATCGTGAACCCTCATACAAATCTTACAAGGTTTTTTAAGTACAAACCTATCTTCACTCATTTTTTAACCCCTTTCCTATATGTCCAGCCTTTTTCTTTGCAGACTGCTTTTATGTAATTTTCCATTAATATTGGTTCATTGTCTTTGTTTACTGGCTTGGTTTTTACCCAGTGAGCTATTATTCTTGCTCGGTCATAACCAGTCATTGTTTTCATCTTAGTGATTCTGCTTTCAGTAATTCTCTAAAACCTTTTTCGCCAATGCCACGCAACTCTTTTTGATATTTTTCTTTGCTAAACTTGTCCATTAAATAGTCAAATGTTTCTTGGGGGTCTAGGTTAGTGAGCTCATTATTTATATAGTCTGAATCGCCAAAGTTTTTACCCTCGTTAAAGTAGTATGTGCAGTGTAAAGCATTTGCCGTTCTTACGCTAAGACCCTTTGCTTCGACAATCTGCTTCCATTCTCTGTGCCAAAAGTTACTCATAGTGTCTGATTGTCCTCTCCTGCTACTGGGTAGCCAAGGTATCTACGCCACTCGTCCTCTTGCCAACCACGCTTTCGGGCAACGGTAGGGTCTGTTGGTAGATATAGTTTAAGTTCATTTTGTAGCTTGGCACGAATACGCTTGATATTGTCCTCACGAGGTAATGTGAATAGATCTGCCACGTTTACATATATCTTGCCGTCAATATTCTTCATAAAACTGCGGTAGTGGTTCCACCAAATCATTTGAGTTAGGCGAATATCCGAGTTACGGCTCTTTTCGTCCGTAGCTAAGATATGCCGTATTTGTTTTTCGAGTAAGCCCTTGCTCATTTCCACTCCTTTAATTTTTTAAGTATATCAACTGGTACTGGTTCAGACTTCCAAGCTGTACCGTATTTATAACCGTTATGAGTTAGTAAACCAGCTTTCTCTAGCTTATCGCACGTTTCGTTATAGTCTTTGCCGTGTCCGTTAATTCGTAGCCAGCCCTCTTGTACTGGGTCGCCAGCTCTCATATCGTTTAAGTGCCACCTGTTCCAAATCTCGACTAGCTCGTACTGCTCTGGAAAATACTCTAAGACGGTATCTTGGCATTGTCCACCAAAGTCTTTACCCATACCGATTATAGAAAGTCGGCCTTTTTCGTAAGTAATTTCGATAGAAATCCTAATATCGTCTTTTTTTATTACGAACTTATTAGTAAAATCTTCCATTTTATTCAGCTTCGCTTAGAACTTTGTTAATTTTATCGGCTAGTTCTTGGGCTTCTTCGCTAGAAATCCAAATGTTTGTTTCTATATCGCCGACTGATACGCCGATATTTACTCGGTTAGTTGAATTAGAAGCTGTGTAGATTGAGAGTTCGCCACCCTTTTCTAGTTCTACGTTTTCTATTACTGATGTATTCTTAGCCATTACTATTCCTTTCTGGCTTATTTAATAGTAATTATTATTATAATTCGTAAAATAGCAAAAGTAAACACTTTTTAGTACTTTTTTATCAAAAAACGCCCGTTTTTCTAGAAAATAACCCGAATTGGCTCTATTTTGGCCGGTGCGTAGCAAATCACAACGGCGTCAGCTATGTCTGGCGAACGGTAGCCACGCTTCTTATAGGTAATCTTGCCCTCTACGGTACGCCGTCCTCTAGTGTCCTGTTGCCACTGTCGGGTAGACAACTCCATCAAGAGGTCGGGATTAAACAGTAGTTGTATATCGTTCATATGCTCGGCCATATAGAACCACGCCTCGCTAATCCAGTTTGGGTACTTGTCTTTATCGTTAGGGCTTGCCCCGAAGTTAATAGCTATAACCTTATAGCCTCGCTTTTTCATTTCATCAGTAACGCCCCCACCTACGCCGGTATCATCTACCTTTATAGTAACGGTCTTTTTATCGTAGCGGACAAAACGCTCTAGCTCGTCGCAGATCTTTGGTATGGGGTATTTAGATAGTATTTTATGGTCGAGGCTTTTAAGCCCTTTACGGGACCAGAATACGGTACGGTCATTACCCATACGGGCTACGTCTACGCCTACAACCCACTCGCCCTCGCTATTTACGTCTGAACGCTGCATAGCTTTTAGTATTTCTTCTCGGCCGATAACAGCCATTTCGGCCTGTCCTAGAGGCTCGCCAAGCCATTTATGAGCGTAGAGTGCAGGGTTTTCCTTATCGGCCTCAATCTCTAGGGCTATAACGTCTGGCAATAAGCCGTGTCGTTCTAGGACATCATAATTCAGGTGTGCAGTATATGTCTTTGGCATTTTGTTCATTACAAACTTGACATACACAGGGTCTAACTCAGTAAAGCGGTTAAACGTGAAGATAATCTGCGAGCCCTCTTTTCGGATAGTAGGGGTTAGTATGTCTAATGAATGTTCAGTGATACTTTGGGCTTCCTCTACCCAACATACATCTATACCTTGCATAGACTTTATTTCATTGATGTTGTGCCGTAGCCCTTTAAAGATAAACTCTGTGCCGGTAGTCCGGTTGATAATACTATCGTAGGTAACTTTATAATCGTCAAACCTGTATAGGTCTATCAAATCTTTCAATAGCTTGTGTACAGAGTCTCTAATTGACATCTGTAATTCACGGGTACATAGAATACGTAAGCGTTCTTGCCGGCCTCGTAGCACTAAAGACCGAGCTACGCTCTCAGATTTACCGCTAGCTCGCCCCCCGTATAAAACAATATATCGCCAGTCAGGGTTGAATAGCTCACGGTACTCACTCGGTATCTTGACTGGTGTCTTGATTATTTCCATCATCAGCCTCTAGAAACTCTACTAATGCAATATTTATACCACCGGTAACTTCAGCGTCTATACTTTGTTTTGGCCGGCCTTGCGCCCTATCTAACATCTTCTCAAGTATCTCAAACCCTTTAGTGGACAACATAGCCTTGGCAACGATACGGCTAATCATTGGTAACTTCTCGTTGATAGCAACGGCTCGTAACTTTTCTACCGGCAAACCAAACAAGGTTTCATAAGCGTCTACTACTTGACTAGTCGTAACCCGTTCAAAGCCCTCGGCTCGTAAATCTTCTAATAGCTCAGTCAGTAGTTTAGGCGGTCTACCTTTGGGGTTTCCGCTCTCGCCTTTTTTGAATTGGTGCTGGACTATATCTTCTTTGCTCATATCTGCTGTTACTCTGCTGTTATTATAATACTTATAATCAAGCTTTGTGTTCCTTTTTCAGTAGAATTTGCGTCTTAGTTTCCCAACTCTTTTTGTATTCTGTGTCCTTAAATAACTTGCTAAAACCAGTGATGTGTTTCAGGCGAATAAGCTCTTCGGGTTCCATACCTAGTTCTTTGCAAATATCTTCATCAGTTGTATTCATACGTTCAGAGTTGGGGTTTAATGTCGGTGCAAAATTATCGGTCTGTTCTAGTCCCCAATCAGACAAATCTGACGTATTCCACTCATTAGCTAATAAGTCCCAATCATTAGAACCAAAGTCAGCGTTGTGTTTGATTATGCGAGATCTAATCAGCTCTACACTGGTATCTTTTGGCATAACTGCACACTCGGTTTCTTTCCAACCGAGTTCTTTGATTGCCCGAAACCGCATATTTCCGCCCATAACGACAAAGTCCTTGCCTGTGTCATATACAAGTATCGGGTTGAGCTCCATAAACTCAGGGTCATCTACGATTGATTGCTTTAACTTTTTGTATCTATCATCTTTGATATAGCGAGGGTTTTTAGGTACTCCGTCCACCTGTCCCTTGTTATCAGTCAATTTATCAATAGATATTTTCATACCTGAGTTTACCCTCTCTTTGTTTAACTAATGAATTATTTTGATTGAGCTATTTTAATCAACTCTGATAAAGCTCGTCCTGTGGTGTAGCCATTTTTCTTGGCGTACTCCTTAACAAGAAGAATAACATCTTCATCAACGTCAATTATAGTCCATCTCTCACGTTTATTCATATTATTATTATAAGCCACTTTATAACTCCCGTCAAGACAGTATATTCTGTCGCCATTGATTACCTTTTTTGAACATCTTTATTTGGCGTGGTTCAGTTACGCCAAAAATAACATCTGCCGTTGTTCCTTTATGAATACACTCTACGTCAAATAGTGCATAATTCTTCATACCTCGCTGTCTTAGTGCCATTGAAAAGTCTACATCGGGTCCCAAGCCGTTATTGTCAAATGGTTTGAAGTGGTGTGCTTTATAGAACTCTGAACGAGTAAGAAAGCAGTAAAAACCGCCTGCGTCAATTTCAACAAGACCCTCACTCATTGGCAAGCTGACTAATTCAGTTGGTTGTTCTATGCTATCAGCTTTCCAGGCACCTATGTATGGCACTCCCCAACGCCCCATTTCCACGCCCTCAATCATACCAACCTCGTCTGTATAATACTGACCAAGCATTTCTAGGGCGTAGAACGGCACTATTGTATCGTCCTCAATACCAAAGACGTATTGCGAATTAACGTGCTCTCTAGCCACGTTGTGTAGCCTTGAGATACGTTTTCGTCTGCCGCCTATATCATACTGTCTGATTTTAGTTAGGGGGCGTTCTTGAATACAGAGCCGTTCTGAGAACTTGGACATCTCACATAAGTTACGAGCCTTAACAAATAAGTCAGCTTCACCATTAACTATACAAAGTAAAGCCATTTCTGATACATCACATTTTAGTTTGTCTAAGCACTCAAACATCTCATCAAGGTACTCAGCTCTTGATATAAGTAGCAAAATAGTAGTTTGCATTATAGCCCCATTATCTCATAGTATTTAGGTCTTAAATTATCTGCGTCAAACTCATTGAATCCAATCTCAAAGGCTCTTTGTTTTTCTGCCAATAGTTCATCGTCTGACATAGTAGCCAGCTCTGTCATTCTTTTAGCGAGGTCAGCTACGTCACTCTTAAAGCAATTAATCATAGTCCGAGCCATAAACTGTTTTTTGGCGGCAACTTGCACCAACCAATTCTCTGGCAATATCTGATTATTCGGTGATATATCGGTCATTATCACTGGCAAACCAGACGAGAGTGCTTCATCCATTGGCAGGCATAGACCGCCATAACGTCTAGGCATAATCATTGCGTCAAAGTCTTGGTACAGCTCATTCTGGTTTAACTTATTTCCTATATCAAACGTAACTCTTCTGTCGTTAATTTTATAGGGCAAATCATACTGAGAGCGTATAACGAGCTCAAAATCTGCGTCTACAAACTCTAAAGCTTCCAGCACATCTTCAGTACCATTTCTATCGTGTGAAGCTTGTTTACCAACTATATGTACAAATCTTCTGTAACCAGACCGAGCAAAATTAGTTTCTCTGGCTTGTTTAAAATCATTAGTAAATATAGGCGGTGGTAAGTACTGAACATTGCCGAACTTATCGGTCATCACTTTTAAGCTCCAGTAGCTTGGCATAAGCCACATATACGGCTCTGGCAACTTCCGTAGTAAATTATCACAGAACTCATAGTTGACTTGATTAAATGTCTTTATATCGTGCATTCTCGCCAGTCTTAGCATTTCATATGAGTAAAAAGTCTCAGCAGTTAGAACGTGAGTCAAACCATTCAAAAACTTGCGAACAGTTATGTTGTCTGGAAAACCGTTGCTATTAATGCCAGTAAAGCCATCATACATATCATAGTGTGGCTCAGCCTTATTAAACGGCTTCGAGTTAATATGCAGTATTCGGTACGGTTTAAGCATACGAGTAAGGTTATATGTCTGTGATTGCAAGCCACCACCCAAGTCAGAACGAACTATAATGCCGAGCTTAGAAGATTTGGGTATTGTCATATTTGGCAGCCCCCTCTCTGCCATCAGTATGATAGCTCCGTTTTATATTGCCCTCTGGGTTATAAATATGAAGCTTGTGCTGGTGCCAACTGCCTAATCCGTCTTTAATATACCCATTATGAACTACTCCGTGCATATAATCTTCAATGAATGACCGACTATCACTAGAAAATATCTCAAATATGATTCTTCTATAGTAAGCAGTACTGGCAAGATGAGGTCTTTGCGACCATTGGACTGTACGCATTAGCTCTGGGTGTCGCTTCTCTGGCCCCAACATCATATGGCTATGCTCTTTTGGTATCTGAGCTTCGAAGTGAAAGCGTATTACATTGCTATCACCGTCTTCAATAATCTTAGTTAGGTCTTTTAGTGGTATCTCATAATCAGTAACTAGTGGCGTATCTTGCTCTACATACAAAATAGTTGGAGTTTTTACCAAGTCTAGCGTTTCTCTGGCCATTCCACTTTGGTGCATATGCTCTTGAAACACTACGGGCAATACATTTTTCCATTGATGTAGACACTTCCAAAGCACTCTCGATGTATATTCTTCGTAATCTTCGGCTCGGTCTTTTTGCTCTTCACGAACTCCGTCTATCTGCAATATTATTTCTGCGTCTGGCAGATGGTGTCTAATACTAGCTATTGTCTCATCTATAATTCGAGTATCTGGGTGACTAGGTATAGGGCTGGTGCAGACTATAGCTGTAGTGTCGCCAAAATCAGTATCGCCAATCTGCTCTTTAATCTTGAGGGCAAAATCTCGCTTCCATTTAATCCACCAAGCGGTCTGAATATTAACTAACTTGTTCCACTCTGGTAGGGTGTCCTTAATATAACCACCGACACTAATCCAATCTTTAATCTTTATGGCTGGTACCGAGTCATCAAACAGCCAATCCCAATAGCCATTTATAGTTCCACTAGGGTTTATCTCATCTAGTATAGGCATTGCCATACACTCGAATGCCTCAAATGCCCTAAAGCTATCTGGTATTACCGCACCACTAGGGCAAGGTACATAGCCAGCTCTCGCCATTTTCTCAAAGTATTGTTTTGGCTCTAGCCCTGCCGTAAAGCTCTCGGTGTAATTTACGTCCCAATTATCTCGCTTCTGTATATCTACATATTGCTTCATTTCTTGTCTACGAGAGTGTGTAATCTGACCACTAAAGAATAGCTCGGTGTCTTTTTTATAGTCTAGCCCGCTTAAATCGTGAGGGGCATAACCAGTACCAATCCGATTATAGCTATCATCTTTGTCAGGGTGTGGGTTCTGCACCCATATGTCTATATTATCGTGCTGGATTTTATCAACTGGAAATACACGCTCTTCATCACCCATCAAAAATAGTACAACTTTATCGAGCTTCGATAGCTCTTTGTTTATCTCAGCAACTGCGTCTGCGTGATGTCGAGCTGGTATAACGACAATAGCTTTTTCCTGCTTTGGTATAGTTCTGACTTCGCTGGTTTCATATTTAAGTGTGTTAAAAGCATCAATAATGATTGTGTAATCCCAATATGAATTACAGGGTACGTCTTTTTTTACAGATAAATAATATACATTAACCGACATAGTGGAAATACCAGTGTTCTTCGTGGTCTGTAGATAAGTGCTCACCTACATAGCCAAGATTTTCTAAGTATTCAATAGTCATATTCTTAGTGACTTGATAATCTCGTTCGCCCAAATCAGGGTGGATTGAAACCCATAACTTCGGGTGATGTTCTTTTAATGTCTTTTCAGCACCTTGTAGCACAAGAAGCTCTGCACCCTCAACGTCCATAGTTAATGCGTCTGGCACAATGCCTGTTTCTGTGACGTATCTATCTAATTCGATGTGAGTTATATCACTAGAGCTTTCGTGTATGTACTGATATTTGTTGCGGTCTATAATCTGCTCATTTTGTGCTTTTTCCCAAATATCAAAACCCTTGTCGTAATCATCTCTAGTTTTGGTGTCGAACAAACCCCAGTAACTAGCTAAAGGCGGCACATCATAGTTTTTGTTCCAAGTCTTAATGATATTGCCCCAGAACTCATATGTTGGCTCTATCAATACCATATTCTCTGGTCCAACAAAAGTAGCGTATATAAGGTTACACCAACCTTGTTCTGCCCCTATATCGAATAAAACCTCACCGTGCTTCAAATGTTTTTTCATACTATCTAGGCGTGGTCGTTCCCAATAATCAAATACGTCCCAGTCTGCTAGCGGTCTAGGCAATATAAAATTATAGTGATATGGACTGTCGTGGACTTTCCAATCCTCTTTTATAATCGGTACATTAACCCACTCTATTCTTTCATCTGGAATAAATATCATAGCCCTAACTCCTTTATAATTTGTTGCCAACGATTAGTATATGTATGATTCTTTTTTACGTGTTCGTGTCCAGCCTGACGTATAGCTTCACGTTCATCATCGTGTTCTAAGTAGTAATCAATCTTTTGTTTCAGATCTTCGAAGTCACCAAATTTGAAGTAGACTAAGTGCTCTTTATCAGTAAAATGTTCTTCCATACCTTTGATGTATGGGTGAATCATAAAGCCACCACGCCCTAGAGTTTCGTAAACTCGGTCTGACCAGTAATAAGGGTAGTCAAAGTTCAAGACTAAACTATCACCAACAGCGATTTTACTAGACTTATAGAGTTGGTTAAGTGCTTCACCTCGTACAACCCCAAGTCCGTCACCGCCAAAATGTTTGAATTTACTGCCATATGTTTCTTCAAGCCAAGCAATAAGTTGTGGTCGCCACTGCCATTCTTTATGGTAAAACTTTGAGCCAACAAATATAACATCATTTTGCATACCACCACTATCATCTATATAACACTCTGGCTCATACACTCCTGCCTGTAGATAATGACCAACGACTTCGGTATTTTCATTGAACCAGTCTGCCATTAGCTTATCTACAGTAAAGAAGTGTCCGATAGTTTTGTAAAAAGGGTCTTCATTTAGGTCGCTCTGTCGGTTAATCCCGAACCATAGGTCTAGGTGATAAGTCATAGTTGGTATTCTGTGTTGCTCTAGCCACTTAAATAGATTATCGACAGTATCCTCACCACTTTCAGGAGTTTTCCAACCGTGAGTATGTACCCAAACTAATAAGTTACTACCCAATGCAGAATTATAAATCTCATCTACACTAGCTTTGCCCTCTTGGAGTCGAATAACTTGATGACCTAGAGCCTCTAAAGTATTTGCGTGATGAGTTTCGCTACTGTATGAAACCCCAAAGTTACCCACAAAAGTTATTATCATAATTATTATTATAACCTGCCGTCATTTAATATGCAATGTTTTTATGTACAGTCATTTCTACGCCGTAGCCACCACTAGTAGCTTTAATGTTGCATACTCTAGCAAGCCGAAAAACGTCATTCAAATTATCGTATCGGTCTTTTGGACTATTGGTTAATGTTTTTCTAAACCGATTAAATGATTGCCGACTATAGGCATTATATGAGTTAAAAACAATACACTGTTTATTGTAATAAAGCTTGACACTCTTTTCTTCAATTTCAAATGCCATAGCTTGCTTGTATCTCATCATTTAGCCACCCTTTCTATTATTACTGCTAAACCCCAAACAAATAGAAACGTACTCATATGCCCTGTTATTAAACAAAGTAAAAAAGCCACCCAAAATGCCGTACACATAAAGCAGTTGAGCAATCCAAAGTCATCTACTTTTTTAATTTGTCTTAATTTATAAAAGAGTCCATAAGGACCCTCTGACATAGTCAATGATAATGAGATAACATATACACCTAGAATTAAACTTGCAGTGGTTTCCATTTATCTAAAAGCGTGATACGCTTCCCCCCATTTTCAACTACTATTGACGGGTAATGCTTTATGTCCATACCAGCGTTTAGCAGGTAGTTAATTTGTTCTTTCAGTCGTTCGGCATCTCTTTTGGTGTTGTATATCTTTGCTGTAATTTTACTGGCTACGTCTTTAGCAGGTCTACCCTGTCCGCCACAATCACACCCAAAGACATATATAGCGTTATCCATAAGCTAATTATTATCACCGATAAGCAAACAATACAAGTATTTTTTACACTACTTCGTCCCCCTGATATTATTCAGGAACTTTTATTGGTGAACTAGATTGTATGTACTCGGTATCTTTAGAGCCAGCGTACTCCCCCTGAGCGATACTTTATACATCAATTACCCACGTTACCTTTCGGTATCAGGTACGACTTTAGCTGTATAGGGCGTGTTATCTTTGAGATTTTATAGAGTCAAGATAAATTAAACACTCTAGCAATCTAGTTTTTTAATGTACTAAATGCTAGGTGTTGACAATTAGAATGCTAGGGCTCATAATAGATTATGAATCGTTAGCAACGCCCCTCTTTATGAGGGGTTTTCTAATTGCTGAATCGTTAGCAAGTAGTGTACATAGTATATTTTATGTCCTGCTGAATGTAAAGTATTTCGTTTTTAGCCTATTTTTATACCAAAAAGCCCCTAAAGTGTGTGTTTTTTATACGTTTTCGTGCAAAAAAGTGTTTACTTTTGTAATATAGTTAGTTATAATTATTATTGTAATAAGTAAGCGAAAGGAATGCTATGAAAATCGCAGTAAAAGAAATAACAAGTATCAGCGTAATGAATGAGGACGGCGAGTTTTTTTGCCCTCACCTAGACGTTGAAATTGAAGAGCCTTGTTGCTCTGGTCGTGATAGCGATGGGTTAATAAGTTGTGGCTGTCAGGGTATGTTTAGTGTCTACTGTCCTGATTGCGGTAACAAAGATATGACACAAAACCAAGTTGATGAAATCTTGGAAGGAGTATTTTAATGGCAGATCTTAATAAGCAAATTCAAAAGATGGAACTTGATTTAAGTCAGGTTACTCGTACTAAGTCAGTACTTAATCAAAACCAGATTCAAAAGCTATGGAATAGTACACCCCGAAAGTTCAAGTATAAGCGACCAGCAAAAGGTGGTGGTAACTGGGACTATGTAAGGGTGTCATATATTCGTAAGGTGCTTGATTCAGTCTTTGGGTTTGATTGGGACTTTGAAGTTGAAACTACTTTAGAGGAAGCTTTTAATGTTGCGAAGTTTACTAATAGTTGTGTAGTAAAAGGCGTTTTAACTTGTCGTGTCGTTGATGACGCTGGTCGTATTCGTGAAGTTAAGAAAACTCAGTTCGGGCGAGCTGATGTCAAGTGGAAGATGCAAGGACCGCAAGGCAATAAGACAAAGGTACTTGATGAAATTACAGGTGCACCAGTACCGCTAGACTTCGGTAATGATATGAAAGCTGCGGTTTCAGACTGTCTTAAAAAGTGTGCGAGCCTTTGGGGCATTGCTGCCGACGTTTACGAGAGTGATGAGTTTATTGAAATAACTATCACAGGCTCAGACGTTGAAAAGGCAAAAGTTACTAATAAGAAAATTAAGCAAGCCAAGAACATTCTAAAGTCTGGCTCAGAAAAGATTGGTGAAGAAAATGAGCAATAAGCAACTAAGGCAAGCGTTCACCGATTTGCTTAATGAAGCTATGCGTGACTTTCCAACTGAGCATTTACTAGAATACTATACCGATATTTTAGTCAGTATTGTTGAGGAATATAATGCAGACAAAAACTAAGTCAATTATCCTACTGATTGAAATGGAAAATGGCGATGTCCACCAAGTCATAATGACAACCGAGCAGGAAAGGGCGGTTAAAGCTGTACTGACTTCAATGGCAACAGTACAACTAAAGTCTGAACCACTAGCATTAAAGTTTGAAGAATAGGTTGCATAATAATCAGAGTTAGTTATAATTATAGTTATAAGATATAAGGAATAGAATGAGCAAAGTAAGATTAGAATTAGAGATTGACATAGAGGCACTACGAGATGTCATTGAAACTTCAAAAGATCTGAACGATAACAATGAATTGTTTGTAGGTCTAACAGAAGTTTATCGTGCCAAAAAGCAAGTTGGCGATTTACTAGACCAACTATTAAGTCTTGAAACTGACGCCAAAGGTTTGATAAAAGCAAAAGCTGACGCATTGTATGGCAAGGGTTGGCAAGCTATCAAAGGCAAAGGTTACAAAATTAGCCAGTCTGGAACTGGTGCAGTATTCAATATATTGCCTGACGCCAAGCCACCTAAAGAGTTCGTGGTTTACAAGCCAACGCTTGATACTAAGGCAATAGAAACTCATATTAAAGAAACAGGAAAGTTGCCAAGAGGTATTGAATACAACCTTAATCGTGGCACTTCATTAAGGGTAGTGGTAGCAGACAATGGCTAAACCAAAAAAGATTACAATCAACAAAAACAGCAAATGTGATTTGTGCAGTAAGCCAATGAAGTATATGGGTGCTAATAAAGAAACAATGAAGATACACAAAGCTTGTGAAGAACATAAAGACGAAGTTGCGAAAGCGTTGAAAAATGAAAACAATTAAACTATCGCACTCTATATTATCGGCTTGGAGTTCAGGCAAGTATGAAGACGCTGTGGCTATGTATCTCGGCAAAGGCATACCAGTAACTCCTGCTATGGAACTCGGCTCTCTCAAGCATAAGATCTGGGCAAACTATATTCAAGCCAACAAAAAGCTCCCACCAGAACTTGGTGGCGATGAGTTAAAAGCACCTATTGTTGAGCAAAAATGGCAAAAGCTAATTCCGTTCAGTGATAACTATCAGATATTACTGCGAGGCGTGATTGACCTTGAAGATGATAATGTTCTTGTAGACCATAAATGCGGTACTGGCAATCCAGTTGGCTATCTTGATAGCGAACAATTAGACTACTACAAACTGCTAAGACCAGACGCAACGCTTGGAAAATATCTTTGTCATAACCCGTACAAGTGCGACGCCAGTTGTAAAGATAATGAACATAACTGCTATCAGGTCGGTGTCAAGTTTCTTGACGATAGCAACGCTGAACGTGCATTAGAGCATATCATTACGTTTGGCGGTGAGTTAATTCAGTATCTTGAAGTAAACAAGCTAATTAAGGATTATCAATTAAAATGAAAAAGAAAGGTGGGCTATTAAATGATTTTAAGCTCTACTACGAACGTTTACAAAGCGAACCAAGCTATAAGCGGTCTAACAATAAAAAACGTAAGAGAGTGGCTAAAAACGGCTTTCTGGACACTACTTTTAATAGTGAACTTGCTATTACTCTTTTCTATTTTTTACGACAACGGAAAACTATTCATAGACTTCCTGTATTGGACAACAAACCCTCTGATACAATATCTGTAAATGATAGAAAGACTTTGCCTAAAGTGCCACAGCCCAATAAAAAACACTCCTGTAACTCCAAGAGAGAGGATTTGGTGTAGATGTCTAAAACCTGTCAGATATGTGGCAAGCGAGCATACAGCGACTACTGTTTCCAACATAAGCCCAAAAAACGACTTACCCAAAAAGGTAGCAAAGCTACGGCGTATGAAGCGTGGCGAGATACTATAGCTATTCCATACCTAGATAAGACTTTTGGGCGAGTGTGTGCAGCCTGTGGGGGCGATAGGTGCCATAATAGACAGCTAGACGTAGACCATATCAAGAAGCGTGGTATGGGTGGTGCACCAAGTCGCACTATGGACTTAAATAATGTTCAATATCTAGGCAGGTTTCCCTGTCATTTTGAAAAGGATAATACGGCAAAAGGAGTAATCAATGCCAAAGCTAAAGAAGAAAAACAATAAAAAGTCAAAAAAGTACTTTACTTATTATAACTTTTATGCTAATATTAAAGTACCATTAAATAATATAAAAAAAGGAATAAACAAAATGGTAAACAAAAAAAACAACACTAAAAAAACAGAGGTTAAGACTCCTAAAAAGTCTACTGGTAAAGTCAAGAATAGTATAATAG
>Ga0172367_10004733_pt1 | contig 16778 bp, 5 predicted proteins | sample Lak10m_FD_114542 | JGI IMG/M metagenome (GOLD analysis project Ga0172367, IMG submission 114542) | Freshwater microbial communities from Kabuno Bay, South-Kivu, Congo - kab_022012_10m | ecosystem: Environmental > Aquatic > Freshwater > Lake | place: Democratic Republic of the Congo: South-Kivu...
GAGTTAACACTGCTCAACGAACGTCGAGCGAATGTCAGACTAAAATTGCGTAAGCGGTTTTGGCAGTTCGCGTTGAAGCGTTTAGGAAACTTTATAAACTTTTATATGGTTTTTGTAACTATCACACCAACTTTTGTGGATGGTACGAATCTTGGCTTAGTGCTACTTGAAGATGCGGGCGCAACAACCATTTCAAATACCGTTTTAGATGTTTTTGATCCTGATACTGCTGACACGCAATTGACTTATACGGTCAAAACTTTGCCGACCAAAGGTACGATTTCAAATAACGGCGCAGCGTTAGCCGTTAATTCAACTTTCACACAAGCGGACATTAACAATGGTTTATTAACGTACACGCCAACACTTAATTTGCATGGTTCAGATAATTTTCAATTTGATGTAACAGACGGTGTCGCACTTAGCGTATTGAGTAATCAAACTTTTAATTTTGCTATTACAGCAGTAAATGATGTGCATACGGGGCTGCCTGCTTTTTCTTTTACCGCGCCACTAGAATCTGGAAAAGTGCTAACGGCAAGTCTTGGAACATTAGCTGATGTTGATGAATATTTACCTAGCAGTGTAAGCATTCAATGGCAAGTTTCAGCCGATAACGCGACGTGGTTTGATATTGCAGGCGCAACGAGTGGAACCTATACATTAGGTTCCCCTCTAACACCTACCAATGAATTAGGGCAACACATTCGCCTTAAATTAAGTTGGGGGAACGGCGATTTTGCAGAAAGTGAAGTGAGTAATTCACAACCTATCGTTTTTACCCCCCCCAATTACGCAGGTATTACCGCTGGGACAACCGTAACCGAACCTGTAGAATTGCCAACAACGGTGACAAACGTTGCCACAGCTTTAAATATCTTTGATTTCACTATTCACGATGGCGTTTCTGATACCAAAGCAACCACGATTTCACAAATCGTATTAAATACTTCTGGAACAGCGGATTTTAGCAAAGTTAATTGGCTGCTTTCTGGCGTTGATATTACAGGCACGATTGCTGGTGTTTATAACGCTGGCACAAATACGCTGACTTTTTCAGGTTTAAACATTTCCGTTGCCGACACGCAAAACGAAACCTACGTTGTCAGTGCTTATTACAATAACAATTCAGCACTTACAGATGGGCAAACTTATATTCTTTCACTTACGCCCAATACAGGTGTGACCGTTGGTGCAGGTACAACGCAATTGCAACTTGCACAACCTGCTGTGACTAACGAAACAGGCACGACGGTGTCTGTTTTAGCAACAAAATTAGTTTTTGATACGCAACCAGCAGGTTCAGTTAGTGGCACGAATTTAACAGCTCAACCCATACTCAAAGCAACAGATTCAGTAGGCAATCTTGATACGGATTTTATTGATACCGTTTCATTAACAGAAAACGCGAATGGCGCGTTATCTGGCACAGTCTCAAAAGCCGCAAGTGCGGGGATTATTACTTTTAACGATATTTTATATACTGCAACTGCAGACCATGAAACATTTGAACTAACCGCAAATGCAACGGGTTTAACAGCGGCTGTTTCAAATACGATTAACTCTGATGTCATTGCGACCAAATTAGAATTTATCGCGCAACCTGCACCAATAATTATTGAAAGCGGCAAAACAACGGCTTTTACCACAGTGCCAATTGTGCGAGCAGTTGACGGACAAAATGTGCTTGATGTTGATTATCTCGCTGCTATTTCATTATCGGTGACTGACCCAATCGATGGTGTTTTAGATGGCACTGTGAACAGTTTGACTAATAACACGCTGAATGCAACGGCAGGCTCTGCAACTTTTACAGGTTTATCATTGCAATACAATAGCTTAAGTGCAAACGATAATTTAGCATTTCGTGCTACGTCAGGCAGTTTAACGCCTGTTAATAGCCAAACTATCACCGCCAGTTTTATTCCTTCGGTGACTTCAATTAACCGCACAAATGCTTCACCGACAAACGCTAATATCATTGATTTCACACTGACTTTTAGCGAAAACGTCTCAGGTGTCGATGTAAGCGATTTTGTTCTTGCAACCCTAGGCATTTCAGGGGCAAGCATTACAAACGTTTCTGGCAGTGGTGCGAGTTATACGATTAGTGTCAACACAGGTTCGGGTGATGGTACGTTACGTTTAGATTTAAATGATGATGACAGCATTTTGAATGCAAATAACATTCTATTAGGTGGTACAGGTTTAGGTAATGGCAGTTTTTCTTCTGGGCAAACTTATTTAATCGATAAAACGCCGCCAATAATTAGCTTCAACACGATTTCAACGGACGACAAAATTAACACGCAAGAAGATGACAATTCAATTGTGATTTCAGGTACAACCAGCGATACAGAAGATGGACAAATCGTAACTGTTAATTTTGGCGGCATGACGAAAACAGCAACTGTTTTTAGCAATCTTTGGTCAACGTCATTAACGCCTGTTGAAATTCAATCTTTTGCAGATGGCACTATTAGCGTGAATGCCGTTGTTTCCGATTCAGTCGGAAATGCGGCAACGCTTGTCAGTAAAAACGTGCTTTATGATAAAACCTTGCCCATTTGCAGCATCACAAGCAGCGATTACGCAATAAGTCGCGGCGAAACGGCGACAATAACCTTCGCATTTTCTGAAGCCGTGACAGATTTTATAGAAACTGATGTAACGGTTGCTAATGGCAGCATTTCAACGCCGCTTACAACAAATGGCGGACTGACTTGGACGGCAATTTATACACCGACGGTCGATGTTGAAAATGCGACGAATGTCATCACGCTTGATAATTCAGGCGTAGAAGATAATGCTGGAAACAAAGGCGTTAGCGTAACAACTTCGCCCAATTACAGCGTGGATACGCTTTCGCCAACCATTACCCATATCGTGCGTTTTATTCCTAGCGATGCCGTAACAAATGCCGATGCACTGACGTTTCGCATAACTTTCAGTGAAGCTGTCAACAATGTGAATGCAGAGGATTTTATCGTCACAGGAACCAGCGCGACGATTGCAAACGTGAATCCAATTAACGCTAACACTTACGATGCCACGCTTTCAGGTGGTGATTTAGACACGCTCAATGGCTCGGCACAAATCGGTTTTTCTGCGGGGCAAAATATCAGTGATAACGCCAACAATTTGTTGATAGATTTGCTGCCAACAGGCGTAAATGAAGAAGTTTATGTACTCGATAATTTTGCTACACCACCAACACTAACACTGGTTTTAGATACAGGAAGTAGTAACACGGATGCGATTACTAGCAATGATAATCTCACGGTTTCAAATTTGGAAAGTGGCGCGACGTGGGAATTTAGCACCGACAATGCCACAACTTGGACAACTGGCACAGGTGCAACTTTTTCTATTAGCGGTGATGGCAACCAATCTGTTTTAGTTCGCCAAACTGATTTACTCGGTAATGTGAGTGCAAATGCGGCGTTGAATTTTGTTTTAGATACTTCCGCGCTTTTACCGACTTTAGTATTAGCCATTGATTCAGGCATTAACAACGATTTGATTACCAACAACGGCACGGTCACAGTGTCAAATTTAGAAAATGGCGCAACTTGGCAATTTAGCGAAAACAGTGGCTTAACGTGGCAAGCAGGTTTAGGAAATAGTTTTGTTGTTTCGGGCGATGGAAATAAGCATATACAAGTTCAACAAATCGATGTTGCGGGAAACGTGAGTGCCACCGCTACTTTAAATTTTGTTTTAGATACTTCTACGTTTTTGCCGACTTTAGCGTTAACGATTGATTCAGGCATTAACAACGATTTAGTGACGAATAATGGCACGGTCACAGTGTCAAATTTAGAAAATGGCGCAACTTGGCAATTTAGCGAAAACAGTGGTTTAACGTGGCAAGCAGGAACGGGGAATAGTTTTGTTGTTTCGGGTGACGGCAATAAGCATGTGCAAGTTCAACAAATCGATGTTGCGGGAAACGTGAGTGCAACAGCTAATTTAAATTTTGTTTTAGATATTTCCGCACTTTTACCGACAGTAGCGTTAGCGACTGATTCAAACATTAACGGTGATTTGATTACCAATAATGGCACGCTCACAGTGTCAAATTTAGAAAATGGCGCAACTTGGCAATTTAGCGAAAACAGTGGTTTAACGTGGCAAGCAGGTTTAGGAAATAGTTTTGTTGTTTCGGGCGATGGCAATAAAACTGTGCAAGTTCAACAAATCGATGTTGCGGGAAACGTGAGTGCAACAGCCAATTTAAATTTTGTTTTAGATACTTCTACGTTTTTGCCGACTTTAGCGTTAGCGATTGATTCAGGCATTAACAACGATTTAGTGACGAATAATGGCACGGTCACGGTGTCAAATTTAGAAAATGGTGCAAGCTGGCAATTTAGTGAAAACAGTGGCTTAACGTGGCAAGCAGGAACGGGGAATAGTTTTGTTGTTTCGGGCGATGGCAATAAGCATGTACAAGTTCAACAAATTGATGTTGCGGGAAACGTGAGTTCGATTGCAAGTTTAAATTTTGTTTTAGATACAGCGGTGGCTTTGCCCACTTTAGCATTAGCAATCGATTCAAACATCAACAACGATTTGATTACCAATAATGGCACAGTCACAGTGTCAAATTTAGAAAATGGCGCAACTTGGCAATTTAGTGAAAACAGTGGTGTAACGTGGCAAGCAGGAACGGGAAATAGTTTTGTTGTTTCGGGTGATAGCAATAAAACAGTGCTAGTTAAACAAATCGATGTTGTAGGAAATGTAAGTACCACAGCAAGTTTAAATTTTTTACTTGATACAGTAATTGCTACGCCAACACTCGGATTAGTGTTTGATAGCGGCATGAGTGCCAACGATAAACTCACCAATAATGGCACCGTTTTAGTTTCAGGTTTAGAAGCGGGTGCAAAATGGGAATGGAGCAGCGACAACACAAATTGGATTTTAGGACACAGTGACCGTTTTACACTTACCAATGATGGCAATTATCAATTATTTGTTCGTCAAAACGATGTTGCTGGCAATGTGAGTAACAGCTCAACATTTAGTTTTATTTTAGATACGCAAATTGTCCCGCCTTCATTGACGCTGGCAAAACCTCCCATAGTTGGAAATGTTACCCAATCTGGTGTAGTGCGTATTTCAGGCATTGAAAATCAAGCAGCATGGCAATACAGCCTCGATGCAGGCAGAACCTGGCAAACAGGAACAGGTAATGATTTAACACTTAATGGCGATGGTGAAAAAATCATTATTGCGCGGCAAATCGATTCTGCTGGTAATGTCAGCATTAACAGTGAAGCATTGACTTTTACCCTAGACACTACAGCATTGATGCCGATTGTTTCACTGTTTCAAGACACAGGAAAAAGTGTGTCTGACCGAATTACAAGTAGCGGTACGGTCAACGTTTTCGGCATTGAAAAAGGTGCAAATTGGGAATTTAGCCCAGACAATTTAACGTGGTTTGCTGGCAGTGATAACTCGGTCACGCTAACTGGCGACGGCGAAAAAGCAGTTTTTGTCCGTCAAATTGATTCTATTGGCAATATCAGCCCAAGTAGTTTGCTAACCTTTATTTTAGACACTAAAGCGACATTACCTGTTTTAGGATTGGTTAACGACACGGGAAAAATCGGTGATTTAATTACTCGTGATGGCACAGTTGAAATTTCAAATTTAGAAAACAGTGCAACCTGGCAATTCAGCATCGATGATGGCAAAACGTGGACGGTTGGTAGCGGTAATCGTTTTACGCTTTATGGCGACGGTGAAAAAAAGGTTTTAGTTACGCAAACCGATTTAGCAGGTAACAATGCAACAGCCGCTTTTAATTTTTTACTCGATAGTCAAATATCGCCACTTTCTTTAAATTTGGCAAAAGATACAGGTAAAAACGGCGACTTCATTACCAGTGATGGCAAAGTGAATGTTTCAGGTTTAGAACCTTTTGCAATATGGGAATACAGTTTAGATGGTGGCAACATTTGGCAAATAGGGCAGGGCAATTCATTAGTTTTAACAGATGATGGTGAAAAAAATGTTTTAGTTAAACAAACCGATTTAGCAGGCAATACGTCGCCTGTTTATGCAACGTTGAATTTTCTGCTCGATACGCACACCGATATGCCATTTTTAGCATTAGCAAACGACACAGGCAAAAATGGCGATTTATTAACCCGCGATGGCAAAGTAAATATTTTCGGTTTAGAAGAGGGGGCAACGTGGCGTTACAGCACAGATAGTGGCGCAACATGGCGGGACGGCAGTGGCAATCAATTTGAATTATTTGGTGATGGTAATAAAACGGTTATCGTGGAACAAACCGACATTGCTGGCAATAAAAATCCAAACAGTATGGTGTTGAATTTCACTTTAGACGCACTCGTTGCCAGACCTTCAGCCGTTTTAACCCATGACACAGGCAAAAGAAATGATGATTTGATTACTTACGATGGCACGTTTGATGTCGCTAATTTAGAAAATGGTGCGACGTGGCGTTATAGCATTGATAACGGTAAAACGTGGCTTAAAAATGGGGATGATCACGCGACCTTAAAAATAGACGGTAATAAGACCGTTTTAGTACAGCAAACCGATTTAGCAGGCAACGAAAGTGAAATCAGTTCATTACTAAATTTTTTGCTTGATACCAAAATTAACAAACCGATTTTAAAACTAGACCTCAAAAATCCCACTTTGCATGCAGCAACCGTTTCAGGTATTGAAGATAGTGCAAGTTGGGAATTTAGCGTAAATGGCATCGATTGGACTCAAGGCTCTGGCAATTCGCTAATTGTTGCAGATGAAATAAAATCCGTATTAGTTCGGCAAACTGATATTGCAGGAAATATCAGTGACAATGCGCGAATTGGCTTTTTACCTGACGTGCCAACGCTTACCTTAATTAACGACAGCGGGCGAAAAAATAACGATTTCATCACCAACGATGGCAAAGTGGGAGTTTCAGATTTAGAAAGTGGTTATTTCGATTGGCAATACAGCACCGATAATGAAAAAACGTGGATAAAAGGCAGCGGCTCAGACTTCACACTTACAGGCGATGGCGTAAAAAATGTCGTTGCCACGCAAATTGACAGCGAAGGCAATCGCAGCATCAAAGATGGACGATTAAATTTCGTACTCGATACGGTTGCACTGCCGCCTAAAATTACACTAATTTATGACAGCGGAGCAGCAGAGGATTTACTTACTAACAATGGCGCGGTTATCGTGACCAATTTAGAACCGCAAGCAAGTTGGCAATACAGCTTAGATAACGGTTCCACATGGAAAACGGGCAACGAACAGCGTTTAACTGTCAAAGATGATGGTGTTAAAACGGTTTTGGTAAGACAAACGGATATTGCAGGGAATTTAAGTGACAGCGCGTCATTAACTTTCACACTCGATACACAAATTGATTTACCCCAAATCGCGTTGCAAATTGATAGTGGCGAACATTCAACCGACAAAATTACTAATCAAGGCACAGTTGTTGTTTCAAATTTAGAAAACGGTGCAACCTGGCAATACAGCACAGATAGTGGCGTAACCTGGCAAGACGGCGAAATTGATCATTTTGTTTTAACAAGCGATGGCAATAAAACCGTTTTAGTACGTCAAATGGATTTAGCGGGCAATTCGAATTTAAACAGTGCAGTTTTGAATTTCACTTTAGACACCCAAATTGCCGCGCCAACATTGCAACTCGCAAACGATACGGGAAAACAAGCAGATGACGCAATTACTAGCAATGGTACGGTTCACGTTTTAGGTCTTGAAAATGGTGCGACTTGGGAATTTAGCGAGAACGGCAAAGATTGGCAAACAGGAGAAGGTGATACGTTTGTCATTTCAGGTGATAGCAATAAAAACGTGTGGGTTCGGCAAACCGATTTAGCAGGCAATCAGCAAATCAGCGAATCGTTTGCTTTTATTTTAGACACCGCGCCACCGACTTCAAATTCACTGCAACGCGCTGATTTTGAATTACCACAAGATTTAACGCCTTTTTCAGTGCAAATGGATTATCTTGATTTTGGCAGCGGGCTGAATTTGCAATCGATTTCACCTGAAGATATTTCGATTTCAGGTGCAGAAAATTTAACGGTTGCGAGCGTCAAACTTGAAAATAATCACTTCATTTACACCATCAACGCCCCCAAAGAAGGTTGGCAAGCCTCACACGCCTCCAATTATCAAATCTCCATTAACCCACAAGAAATTTTCGACATTGCAGGCAACGCTTTAGAACCAGTGCAAAATGCCAAAACTTTTGCAATTTTGCCGAAAAAAATTCTTCAACATCCCGACACGATTAAAAATTTGTTGGAAACCGATTCGATTTTAAAAACATCGGGCAAAATTTCGGATTTACCAAACATTTCTGTGCAAAAATCGATTAAAGGTCAATTCGGCACATTTAGCATTGATCAAGCAGGAAATTGGCGTTATGAAACAAATTCGCCACACAACGAATTTTTACAAGACGAAACTTATTTCGATACTTTTCCAATTCAAACCACCGATGGCGTGCAATCGAATGTAATTTTGAAAATTTGGGGAACCAATGATATTCCGATTTTGGTGGATGATTTCTCAAAGCAACATTTGCAGGAAACACAAATTGGCAATGTAAAACAAAATGTTTTACATGGACAAGTCGCCGTGCAATCCGCGCAAGGCGTGCCACTTACTCAAAAAAACAATAAATCGTGATGAAACGCAACTGGTGTTTGCGTTAAAAGATGCTAAACCAGCAGGCGTTGATTCTGCTGGACATTCGCTGGTAAAAACGACACTCAAAAATGGCTCAACTTTCACACTCAACATTTGGGATGGCAGTTACGATTATGTGCCAAGCGTTGCAACTAGCTCTACGGATATGATTGACCAATTCGAAATCAGCGCAGATGGCGCGATTTTAATGCTGAATTTAAACCGTTTGGATTTGTCTGATTTAGATGGAATTTCACCCGATGTTGAAACACAACTGGCAAATCTTTCAGTATTGGAAACGGGTGAAAAACCGACAGGGGATTTAAATGGCGATACTTTCGAAGATAAATCACAAGGCGGGGTCGTGAATATCGCATGGCGTACTTATAACGATTTTAAAGCCGCGCAAGAAAACAAACTCACGTCAGCTAAACCGATTATCAATATTGTAGTTGCCAAAGAAAAAGCCAGCGAAATTGATGATTCCACGCAACTTAGCCACATTTTAGTTTTACCTGAAAACAGTGCGTTAATTGGTGGGCATAAACCTGAACAAAGTGAGACATTGCACGCAACTTGGGATGCAATTAAGTTTTCAATTGGCGCGAAAACTGATGCAGGTTTAGTCGATATGCAGCCAAAACGTGCAGGTTTGCAAACTAAAGTAATTATCGATGTTTCAAGAGCGGGCGAGTATTTCAATGCTTATTTAAAATATGTGTCGGCAGAAACGATTGAGTTTTACAACGCCGTCAAAAATCCACTGATTACTTTGGATGGAAAAAAACTTACGTCTGCCGCGCAAGCAGGTTGGTATGATTTCACGCAACGCACATCAAATGGTGATGGAGCGCGTTTTATTTATGCACAAGACGGCACCGTTAAACAAATTGAAATTATTTTAACGGATAACGCTTTTGGGGATGATGATCCTGCGAGCGGTTATTTTACTGATCCTGGTGTGCCTGTATTTCGTGGTGAACTACCACCACCTGTAATTCCTGAACCTGAACCGATTCCAGAACCAACACCCGAGCCTGAACCAGAACAACCCGAAATTTCCGAGCCTGAAATGATTGAAGAAAAAACTTTAAATAGTTCAGTTTCAGTCAATGCGTTATCGCCAGAATTTCATCATTTAATTTTGCAAGAAGTGCAACTTGAGCGAGAAGTAACCACTACAGAATGGGTTGATAATCCATTGCTATGTTTACCCGAATGGACACAATTATTACTTGATATTCCAGCCAAAATTGAACAACAAGTAACTGTTATTGAAAAATTTACCGCGCCACTCAATGGCACAGGTAATGCTTTGAATAATCAGCTAACAGGCAACAATGGGGCGAACATTTTAATCGGTCTAGTGGGAAAAGATATTTTAACGGGCAGAGCAGGTGCCGATACATTTGTTTATCAAAACGTCAGTGACAGTTTGCGGCAGTCGCACGATGTCATTACTGATTTTTCTGCTGGCGACAAAATAGATTTGAGTACGTTAGATGCAAATTCAAATCAGGCGGGAAAACAATCGTTTCAATATATCGGCACGAGTGCTTTTTTAAAACAAGCCGCACAACTGCGTTTTGATGGGGCAACGCAACAATTACAAGGTGATACCAATGGCGATGGCAAAGCAGATTTTGTGATCGAATTATCGGGTTTATCAAACCTTGCCAGTGATGCGTTGATTTTGAAACCTCAATGACAACGATTTTATGGCGGCACTATGTATCGCACACAAAAACTGCAAGCTGTCGTTTTTACGGCATTTCTAGCTTGCTCAACTTTTACAACTTTTGCTTTCGCGCAAGAAGATGATTTTTATATCGCGCCCTTTGGTAGCTATTTAAAAACCGATGACACAACAAATGCTTTTGATGGATTTGGCGCAGGACTGGCAATTGGCAAAGAATTTAACGAGTATTTCAACGTTGAAATTCGCGGTTTTTGGCAAAAATACGACAACGATTATTCGTGTTGTCAAAATGTGCCGAATTTGAGTTTGGATGGTGATTCTCAACTCACAGGTGGTACGGTTGATGTTCAACTTTATTTGCAACGCGATACATTTTCGCCGTATGTCGTTGCAGCTGTCGGTGGCATGAATACGGATTATCGAATGAACAGCGTGATGCTAAATAAACAAACACCCTATCACGCCAATACTACTTCATTTATTTTTGAATCAGGCGTTGGGGCAAGCTATCAAATTACAGATAGCATCGCATTTAGAAGTGATGTGCGTTATCGGTTGAATTCATTTTTAAATGATAAAAGTGATGGTGAAATTTTTCACGATGTCACCATCAATTTTGGTTTTGTAACGAATGTGTAAGAAACAATGACTGTCACACATCAAAACGTGACAGTCATCACAATGATGATTACAAAGTGCGTTTAAAAGGTTTTGATTCGAGTAATGTCAAAAATTTTTCTTCAAATTCAGCTGATAATTTCGCAGAAACAGGCACTGCCCAATGATTTTTCGTGGCAAAAGACTTGCATTTCACAGCATCTTTTTCGGTCATTAAAACGGCTTCATTTTTAAAAGTTATTTCGCTTTCACTAAAAACATGATGATCAGGAAAACTGTGATCGACACGTTGCAAAATGCCTACATTTTCAAGCTGGTTAAAAAAACGCTCAGGATTACCAATACCTGCAATGGCATGACAAGGCAGATTTTGAAATTCGCGCAGTGCTTTGATTTCACCTGTGACTAAATTTATTGCCGTGTCACCGCTTAATTGCATCGCCCATTCATGCCACGCATTACCTTCGGCAGCAGTTCCATTTACCACCACAAAATCCACGCTGTTTAACCGTTCAATGGGTTCACGCAAAGGACCTGCTGGCAAACAAATTCCATTTCCAAAACGACGTTCGCCATCAATTACGGCAATTTCAATGTCACGTTTTAGTGCGTAATGTTGCAAACCATCGTCAGATAAAATCACATCACACTGCGCGTGTTTTAATAAAAAATTGCCAGCCTCGACGCGATTCACACCGACTGCCATCGGGCAATTGGTTTGCGCTGCAATCAATAATGCTTCGTCGCCTACTTCTGAAGGTTTGCTAGTTGGCAAAACCATTTTCACGGCAGTTTTTTCGCCGCCGTAACCGCGACTAATAATGCCAACACGATAACCTTTCGATTGAAGTAAGTTCGCTAACGCAATACACAGCGGTGTTTTGCCCGTACCGCCGACGGTGATGTTACCAATAATAACAACAGGCACAGGTAATGCTTCACTTTTATAACGTCCAATTTTGTAAAGCCATTTGTGAATTTTTACAAAATCAGTGTAAAGAAAGCCAAAAGGCAGCAATGCTGCACCAATGAAATGATCTTTGTACCAAATGTCGAGTAAATAGCGAGAGAGCGTTTTTTTCATGTCAGATTTTGGGTTGGAGTAAAAGAGAAACGTTGGATTTTTTTAACGACAATTTTCGATTTCTTTTTGGGTTAGGGCGGTTAATTCTGAAATGGTTTGTAAATCTAAGCCTTTTTTAAGCATTCCTTTGGCGATTTCTAGGGCTTTGAGTTTTTCGCCTTCTTGTCTTCCTTCTTGTCTTCCTTGTTGCAAACCGTATTCAAGTCCTTCAGTGCGTGCAGTTTGAAGAATGTTTTGACTACGATAAATTTCCATTTCTTGTGCTTCATAAATTTCAAGCTCTTCAGAAGTCCATTGATGTTGTGCGGCGACTTCGTAAGCTAATCGCAAAGCAGGTGTATCGGTATTTTCAGGGATGTGATCTAACTTAATAGCTTGTTGAATAAAATAAATCCATTTATCAGCAACGGTTTCGAGTTCATTTTCCGACTTGTTGAATTTTTTGAGTTCAATAAAATTAAACTCCAAATCCTTCAAATCGTGCTGTTTAGTTTCTTTGTTTAACAGCAAATAGCGCGACAAATGCGATTCATGGTCAAAAGCGGTGAAATCCAAAATTCCTAGAAAAATCACAGGTTTCAATTCTTGATAATTACCACCAATGGCTAATTGCTGACCGTAAGCTTTACTGCTGTAATAAATTGCGCGTTTTGAAAACCACGTTTCTTTAGCCACTTGCATTTCAATTAAAAATTCACGTTTTGACTGGTCTTTCGCTTTAATATCAAGGCTGGTGCTTTTTAAACCATAAATTTTAGGTGGTTGATAAGTATCTGAAATTTCAACACTTTCAATTGGGTAATCGAGTTCTAAAATTTCGTTTAAAAATTCAATCAAAATGCTTTTGTGTGCGTCGTTGCCAAAGATTTTTTTGAAGGCAATATCAGTTTTGGGGTCTACAAATTTCATAACAAATTCCACGGGTTAAAACAAAACCGAATTTTAGCACAAACAAAAAAACCGCTTTCAGCCTTTGCCGAAAGCGATTTTTTGAAAAATCAATCCGCAACTAATAAGCGAATTCTGGTGAAACTCCAACTGTAGTAATCATCATTGCAGAACTGTCGGTGATATTTTCAGCATCCAAAATGGTGACTTTTGCCGCGCTTAATTTGCTGTTTAAAGTCGCTTCTTTTGCACTTGATAATTTCAAGGAAAACAATTCATTAGCTTCATTCTCATCATCAAATAATACTGGCACAAAAACCGATTGCGTTGTTTCACCAGGTTCAAAAGTTAGCGTTCCAGTCGTTTTTTCAAAATCACTGCCCATTTTCGCACTGCCATTTGCAGCAGCATATTTGACCGTAACCGTTTTTGTGCTGGGAGCAGATAAATTGACAGTAAAATTTGCGTCTTCTCCTTCAGAAACTTCAGAAAAATCAGCGGTGACAGACAACACAGGTTTTTTCGCAACGCTATCATTATCAACAATAGTAATTTTGCTTTTTGCCGCTGATGTATCAAGTAACGCACCTTTTGCGCTCGATAATGTCACAGTGAACGTTTCATTTTTTTCGGTCAATTTATCGTCCACAATGGGGACGATAATTTTTTGTGACGTTTCACCCGCTTTGAAAGTGAGCGTGCCTTTTGTATTGACAAAATCGGCGGCGGTGCCTGTACTTTTTGCTGTGCCGTCGGTGGTTTTGTAAGCAACAGTGACAGTTTGCGAAACAGACGCAGATAATGAAACCAAAATTTCCGCATTTGCTTTGCCTTTTTCGCCTTCTGTCACAGAAACCATGCTGGCAATTGACAAGCTGGGCTTGTCGTCATTGGCAATGATAACGGTGGCTTCGACTTGTTCAACTTCGGCATTTTGCGGGTTGTCGAGTTTGACAAAGAAATTTTCGTCTTCTTCCGAAATCAAATCTGAAATTAAATTGATATTCACCGTTTGCTTTGTCACGCCTGCTGCAAAAGTAATGGTTTCAGCGTTCAAGGCTTCGTAATCTTCGTCTTCAACTGCCGTGCCGTCTTCGGTGCTAACTTCAACCGTGATTTCTTCGGTTGACGGTTTGTCGAGCGTTAAAACGACTTTTGCTTTAGTTGCACCTTCTTTGTTGCCTTCGGCGAGCGTGACATCTTGTACAGAAATTTTTGGCACGCTATCAAAACCGCCAAGCGTTTCTAATTGCACTTGTTTGTCAGAAAATTGTACAAATTCAATATCTTTTAATTCATCAACAGTGCCATTTTGAATGTCAATGACTGTCCAAACTTCATCGACGGATTTGATTTGATAATTGCTTTCGATGCCTTTGTAAAGCGCGACATCAGCTTCACCGTTTCCGCCGTCTAAGAAATTATTGCCTGCGCCGCCAATTAGCGTGTCGTCGCCGTCAAAACCAAACAACGAATCATCACCAATTACACCGTCTAATTTGTTATCGCTGTCGTTGCCTTCGATGATATTTGCATTATCGTTGCCTGTGCCGTTAATCGCTTTGTTGCCTGTTAAGGTTAAGTTCTCAACGTTTTTGTAGGTTTTCAGCGTAATTGTTTCACTGCTCAAAACAATGTCGATACCTTCATCGTCAACAATTGTGTCTTCTTCGTTGCTGAGAATGTAAGTATCGTTGCCAGCACCGCCTTGTAATTTATCAATTCCGCGACCACCTTCGAGCGTGTCATCGCCTTCGTAACCGAATAACGTATCGTTGCCACCGTTGCCGATGAGGTGATTATTTCCAGCGTTGCCTTCTAATTTGTTTGCGCCGTCATCGCCCGCAATATCGGTGTCGTTTTCGCCCAATTGGACAAAATTTTCAATACCCACAAACGCGCTGAAATTATCTCGCGTTAATAACGGATTCGTAATAATGACGGTATCTTTGCCACCTTTTACAGAACTTGATTCGGTAATTTCGTCGCCGATATTATCAACGTAATAAGTGTCGTCGCCATCGCCGCCAACCATCGTGTCAACGCCTAAACCGCCGTCTAACGTGTCGTTGCCTGCGCCGCCTTCGAGATAATCATCGCCGTCGTCGCCCAAAAGTGAATCATCGCCGTTGCCGCCCAATAATTTGTCGTCATCTTCGTTGCCAGAAAGTGTGTCGTTTCCGTTGCCACCGTCAATCGTGTCGTTGCCGCTTAAACCGTTTAATTTGTCCGCGTTAATTGTGCCAACAAGGTTGTCCGAAATTTCTGTTGCTCTCGATGTTGATGTTTTAGGTGGTTCGATAACGGGCGGTGTTGGAATAACAACAGGCGGCGCGGTTTCAACCGCTTCCACAAAAAAATTCACCGAACCATTCACAAAGCCTGATTTTCCGTCGCCGACCGCATAATCGAGTGTCACGTTGCCTGAAAAATCTGCATCAGGCGTGAAAAGCCACACGCCTTTTTTGCTTTCAGAAAGTTGCCCGTTGTTTGCATCGAGCGCGAAAACGTTTAAAACGTCGCCGTCCGCATCGCTGAAACCCTGTAACAAATCACTTTCCAAAATGGTCAAGGTTTGTGTTTGGTTAATCGCATTGAAACTGAAGGTTGAATTGCCTGTTGGTTTTGTATTTGCCATGATTTTTTCCTCAAAAATTATTTTGTAGGGGCGGGTTCAAAACCCGCCCTTCACACACGCAACGTTGATAATTAAATATAACGTTGAGTTGATGTTGATAATGAAAGTTGCGTGAATTGCAGGGCGGGTTTTGAACCCGCCCCTACGGGTTATTTCACCGACAAAACCGTCGATGTTTTGTTGTCATCGTAATTTGCATCGTCGTCGCTGGCATTCACCAAACCAACCAAATTCAACGCGCCTTTTTTCAACACCGTCATCGACAACGTTTGCGTCGCGCTTTGACCCGCGTTCAAATCAGACAATTTGCATTCGATAATTCTGCCGTTCAACGTGCAATTTTGAGGAATTTCCACCGTCGCCACCGATTTTCGCGGCACAACAAAATGCGCTTTCACGCCTTTCGCGTTGATTTTGCTGGGGTTAGCGATGGTGAAGGTGTAAGTATTTTTTTGATTGCGCGAAACGCTGGAAGGCGCGGAAATGCTCATGTTTAAATCGGCATTGCCTTTGGGCTGGCTGTCTTCGCCTTTGTAAAGTTGCTGGATTTCGACTTCGGAAAGGGCGCGGTTGTAGATGCGAGCTTCATCAATAACGGCATTCAAACAAACTTTTGCAGAGTGTGAACAGTCTAATATCGCTCTTTTTCCAACATAGAAAAAAGAATCTTTTTCAAATGTTGATGTTTTATATTTGGTTGTAGAATCTATTAACTCACCATTTCTATAAATTTTGTAATTATTGTCCGTATATGTAATTGCCATTAGAACCCAAGATGTTGAATTTTCAACAAATGATGATGCTTCACTACTTCTATAGAAACCAGTGCTACCCATAAGCCAATGATATTTATTCCATTCACCATAAACGATAGAGTCAAAATTATCTTTTACATATAAATCAGTACCTATACCAACAACACCACCTTTTTGCTGCTCTAAATCATTCAGTTTTACCCATGCGACTAATGTTTTATCGTTAATTATTTGATTAAGATAATCAGATGATTTAATGGAACTATTACCATCAAACGAAAACGCTTTCCCTCTAACCCCCTCAACACATTGCGGATTGCCGTTAATCGAGCCATCGTGACCATTGCCGCTGTTGTCTTTTGCGGTGCAATCATCAAACGACCAATGCGC
>Ga0172367_10004734_pt1 | contig 16776 bp, 12 predicted proteins | sample Lak10m_FD_114542 | JGI IMG/M metagenome (GOLD analysis project Ga0172367, IMG submission 114542) | Freshwater microbial communities from Kabuno Bay, South-Kivu, Congo - kab_022012_10m | ecosystem: Environmental > Aquatic > Freshwater > Lake | place: Democratic Republic of the Congo: South-Kivu...
CCCTCGCCGGCTTTGTCAAGGAAACTGGACAGACTGGCCCGGACGCCGCCAAGCAGTCCGGTTCCACCGCTGGCGCGCAGTCGGGCGGCGCGCAATGGGACCCGCGCCTCGGCACCCAGGAGAACACGATCGAGGACCACCCGATCTCGCGCGCCGTCGAGTCGCACTACCGCTTCCGCGGCGTGCTCGGGACGTCTTCGCACTTGCAGCCGGCAGGCACGCTGGTCCTGCCTGTGATCGCCATGCCTGACGCGGGCCCCGATGGTGGACGGCCCGGTCGGCGCGACACTGTGTTCTTGTCCGGTCCCACGCCCGACCACCCGGGCTGGCCGCTCGTCGTGCATCGCGCGCACATCCCCGCGCCGCTGGTGGGCACCACGGCGTGGGAGCAGGTCGAAGGCGTCTTGCGTCCGCAAGGCCTCGCGAACCAGGCTGGCGGGCCCGTGCCGGAGGACGTGCAACTGTTGAATCGTTGCTGGCTGGCGTTCGAGGACCGCTCGCCCGAGCCGTTCCTCGGGCTGGCCACCAGCCAAGGCCAAGGCGGCCAGCAAGGTGCTTCGCCCGCCAACGGAGAGTCGCGCTTGTTGACGCGCATCGCCTGTTTCCCTTCGGGCGAACGCCCGCGCCTCGTTTCGGGCTACGCCGTGGGTGGAGGCGCCAACGGCCTGCCGGGCACGGTGCCCTCGGCCATCGTCGACGAGATCATCCACGGCGACCACCAGTTCGGACGAGCGACGCCCAACGTCGATCCGGAGGCTGCCGCCGGCGCGAGCCTCGTGCTCGCGCAGGAGATCACCGCCGACGCCTCCACGATCCTCGTCGCGCCCACGGCGGCGCGCTTGGCGCTGGGCGTCTTCGGCGGCACGCACGAGTTCCTCTCCGATCTACCCGTCGATGGCGGATTGCTGCGGATCGGCGACGAGATCATCGGCTACTCGCAGCTGGACGCGGCAAGCGGCACGATCACGGTCGCGACGAATGGTCGCGGCATGCTCGGCACGGATCCTGGTCCGCACCAGCCGACGGAGCCGGTCGCCGTGCTGGAGCACTTCGTCGTGTCGACGCTGTCGGCCGGGGTGGGCGCGGGCGACGCGACCTTCTCGCTGTTGTCGGCCGACGACTTCCCGCCCGAGGGCCTGGTGCGCATCGACGACGAGCTGGTCCACTACACGCGAGTCGCCGGGGCCGCGCTGGAGATGCCGCGCACGTCGCTCCAGCCGGGCTTGCGCGATGAGCGCGGCTCGGGCCTGTTCCGCGGTCGCCACGGCACGCAAGCGGCCGCGCACGACGCGGGCACGCTGGTCGTGCTGCATCCCTGCCGCTATCCCGACCGCTGGGCCGATGGCGCGGATGCGCCGGAGATGGCCTACTTCTCCTTCGCGCAGGAGCATCCCGCGGCTTGGTGGAGCGGCGTGTTCTTCGCCAGCAGCGAAGCCGACGGCGTGCGCTTGCGCGCGCTGCAGAAGACCAGGCCCGAGGCGCCGTGGGACGCCGACCCCGAGGAGGACGCGCGTCTGCGGCTCCTCGAGCGTGGGGACAAGGACGGCGGCGCCATCCCGATCATGGTCCAGTCGGATCGCGTCGAGTGGCGCGTGCACGCGGTCTACGACCAGCGCGCCTTCGACGCCGTGGCCGGCTTGTCGCACGGTTGGAAGCGCACGCCGAAGTTGCGCATGCACTCGGTGTTCTACTACGCCCCGTCCACGACCTTGCGGAGGATCGACCGGTGAGCGCGCGTCGCACCACTCCGCACTTCGCCCGGCCGCGTGGCGGCTTCACGCTGGTCGAATTGCTGCTCGCCACGGGCCTCCTCGCCTTGCTCGTGATGCTGGTGTTCCAGCTGTTCGATCGCACCTTGTCCTTGTGGCGCACCGGCGAGACTCGGCGCTCGACGATGGAACAAGCCACGGTGGTCGCCGACCTGCTCGCCGACGACATGCGCAGCCTCGAACCCGGATCCGCGGGGGATCTCGTGGTGGAATGGACGCGGCACGACCTCGATGCGGACGGCGTGCTGGACGCTGCCTGGCCGCGCGTGCGCATGGTGCGCATCGCGGGGGCGGCCGAGGTGTCGCGCCTGCGCCAGCAGCTCGCGTCGGAGCGCGCCGAGGAGCAGCCCGACGCCACGACCGGCCCCGTGCTCGAGTCGGCTGGAGCCGAGCTGGTCGAGGTGCAGTGGGCGGTGGTGCCCGCTTCGCTGGTGGATCGCGATGCGCGCGCGGAGGGGCGCGTGCTGCGCGGCGCGCGCTTGGTCTCCGACTCGACCACCAAGTCGTTCTTCGCGTCGGACTTCTTCGGCGCCTCGCACCGACCGCCGGCCGGCACGGCCGAGGAGGTCTGCGGTGGAGTGTTGTGGTTGTCCCTCTCCTGCGCCGGCCAATCCTCCGTCGTCAACGACGGCTGGAGCATCGGAGCCGAGGCGGTGGACGCGACCGCGTCGTGGGATGCTTGGAACCGCGACCGTCCCGACGCCGACATCCATCCGTGGAACCAGGCTTGGCGGTGGATGCCCAAGTCGCGCGGCCGCGCGCTGCTGCCGCGGCGCGTGCGCATCGAATTGGAGATCGAGCGTCCCGTGGATCGCTTGCGGCGCACGCGTCTCGTGTCGGACCTGCGCACCGAGGATCGGCAGCTCGTCGTCGACGACGGGCGCCACCTGCCCGATTTCGGGGACGCGCACTTGTTGCTCGGCGGCGAATGGGTGCGCGTGCTGGCGCGCGATGGCGCGAGCGTGACCGTCGAGCGCGGCGTGCGCGGCACCCAGCCCGCCACCCACGCACGCGGGGCGATGGTGCACTGGGGACGAGCGCACGCGCGCGAGGTAGTCGTCGGCGTGCATCGGGAGGACTGGAACCTGTGAAGCACCACTTGCGGCGATCGCGGGGACGCGGCGGCTTCACCATCCTCGAGGTGCTGGTCGCCATGGCCATCCTGCTCGTAGGCATGACGGCCGTGCTCGGATTGCTGACCTTCGGCGCGGCGCTGACGCGCACCGCCGAACTGCGCAACGAGGGCGCCGCGGCGATGGAGGCGGTCTTGGCCGACCTCGAGGAGTCGTTCTTCCCGCTCGACCCGCAGGGCGCGTTGCTGGATCCTTCGCCCATCGTCGATCGCCCGTTGGCCGGACTTCCGGGCCTCGCCTACGGCGCGCGAGCCGAGCGCAACCCCGATCGACCGCGCGAATGGCGGGTCGACGTGGAGGTCAGCTGGCTTTCGGCGGGCGTACGTCGCGACAGGTCCTTCCGCACGATCCTCCTGCAGGAGCTGCCCTTCGGCGAGCGCCTGCGGCGTCGGCTCGCCAATCCTCCGGCCGCGCCCGCGCCGCCCCCGCCCGCGGATGCCACGCGCTAGGGATCCAAGCGCCGCGGCCCCACCCATCTCGGCTATCCTCGACCTGCAACGATCTCAACGAACATGACGCCCTCGACCCTTTCCGCGGCTCTACTCCTCCTGCTCGCCCTGCCCGCGGGCGCGTCGGCCCAGGTCTCCGCGTCGGCGGAAGTTCGTCAAGAATCCTTGACGATGCTGCGCTTGCGCGACGGATCGATCCTGTGGGGGCGCGTCGTCGAGCACGACCCCGACGCGGTCGTCTACTTGCGCGCCGACACCGGCGGGAGGCATCGGCTGGCGTACGGCCTGCTCGATCCCGTCGAGGAGAAGGAACTGAAGGCCAGCTTCGGCTACGTCGATGTCGTGGCGGACGAGCTGATGGTCCCGGCCGAGGTGCTGACCACCACGGACGGCGTCCAGTACACCGGCGTCGTGCTGCAACGCTCGGGCGACACGATCCTCGTCAAGACCGCCTCGGCGACGGTGCCCGTGCCCAAGGCGCGCCTCGCGGGCGCGCCGACGCCGACGATGGTCCCGGCGCGCGAGGTCTACACGAAGGACGAGTTGTACGCCCGCAAGCTGGCCGAGGTCGATCTCGCCACGGCGGCGGGGCGCGTCGAACTGGCCTTGTGGTGCGAGCGCACGCTGGACTTCGCGCGTGCCGTCGAGAATTGGGGCAAGGCGGCCGAACTGGATCCGAGCCATCGCGCGGACGAGGTCAAGAACGGCCTCGTGCGCGCTGGCGAGAAGGCCCTGCGCGCCGACCAGATCGAGTGGCTGGCCAACGTCGACGCGTTGGTCGCGCGCAAGCGCTTCGACGAGGCCCACTCGGCGGCCGAGGCCTTCGCGGGCAAGTTCCCCGACAGTCCGCTTCGTCCCGACGCCAAGCGCGCGCTGGATCGCGCCGTGAAGGCGCGCGATCGTTGGATCTCCGAGCGCGCATGGAGCCTCTGGAACGCCCAAGTCGGCAAGGTCGCGCGCGAACTGTCCGTGCGGTCCACGCTGGCCGAGGTGCTCGCGGCGCTCGAGGGCAAGTTCAAGGAGGATGTGCTGGCCGGCGTGGTCCGGGAGCTCGGCAAGTCGACCAAGGAGGCGACGCCCGATGTCGTGCTGCGCGCCTTCTCCGCGCGCAAGAAGGAGCGTTGGCTGCGCGCTTCCTACGGCCAAGGGACTTGGCTGCTTGGCAAGGAACGCGCCTTCAAGGGCGGCTCCGACGACGGCAAGCCCAAGCAGGCCCCGGTCAACGAGCGGGACGCCGAGCGCCTGGAGCTCGAGCAGCGGTTGGCGCGCTTCATCGAGAACCAGCAACTGGCGCGTTCAACGCAAGCCGGCCCCGGCGAGGAGGACGAGCGCGAGACGGCTTGGGCCGAGCTCCCTTCGACCGCGCGGCAGAACTGGATCCTCGCCTACTATGCGGAGAACGGCGGCGACTTCGAAGTCGCCCCCAAGCCCCTGCTCGCGGCTTGCCGCGAGTGCGGCGGCACCGGCACTCGCCAGATGTCGTTGGTCGGTTCCAATCCGGCGGCCAACGCCGCCAATCAGCAGGGAGGCGGACGCGGGGGAGGCGGAGGTGCGCCAGCCACGGACACCTTCGCCGAATGCGTGGGTTGCCACGGCATCGGCATCGTGCGTCGCATCTCCTACCGTTGAAGCTCCGCATGAAGCCCAGCCTCGTCCAGTCCCACGGCGTGCTTGCGCTCGCCTGCTTGTTCGCGGCGTGCGCCACGCCGAACCCGCGCCGTGCTTCCAGCGACGCGGCATCCGGCGGCGCCATCGAGCCCAACATGAGCGTCCCACCGGATGCCGCGTCCAACCAGACCCGCTCCGTCGCGTCCATCCCCACGACAAGCACTGTCGAAGCCACGGCTGGCGCATCCAAGGCGAGCGCGACTCCTATCGACCAACAGCCCGTCGCGGCATCGGCGGCGCATCCCGAGGTGGCGAGCGAGCCGCTGGTGGCGATCGTCGCAGGCCGTCCCGTCTACGCGTCCGAGTTGCTGACCCAGTGGGTCTACGCGCGCAACTTCGAGGTGCTGAAGCAGCTCGACAACCTCGCGCTCGGCCGCATCGTCGCCGCGGAGGCGCAACGCCTCGGCGTGATGGTTCCTCCCTCGCTCGTCACCGCCGCCGCCGAGGAATCAGTCTCGGCCCTAGAGGCCGAGGTCAAGAAGAAGAACCCCAAGCTGGGCTTCGACACCTACGTGGATCGCGTGCTCGGACTCGATCCGATCCGCTATCGCGAGCGCTTGCGAGACGACGCGCTGCGCCAACTGCTTGCGGACCGCGTCGCGCGCGCTTGGCTGCTCGGCTGCGAGCGCCGCGAGGTGCGCATCGTCGTCGCCAAGGAAGAGTCCGTGCGCGATGCCGTGCAAAGGGACTTGGCCGCCGGACGCGACTTCTCCGAGATCGCCCGCGAACATTCGATGGACCCTTCAGGCCTCGAAGGCGGCCGCATCCCCGCGGTCGTTCGAGGCGACGCCCCCATCGCCAAGCTGGCCTTCTCCAGCGCTCCGAATCAGGTCGTCGGCCCCATTCAGGAGGCCGGTCGTTGGCTCTTCCTCGTGGTCGACGCCCAGCCGCCCGTGGTCGCCGGAAGCTGGGAGCAGATCGCCCCGCAGGTGGAGCTCGACTTGCGGGCGCGCGCCGTCGAGGAGTTGGAGATCGCCCAGTGGCGTTCCGCCATGCAAGCCCGGTACGAAATCGACTTCCAGCCTTTCCTGCGCCTCGTGGGGCAGATCCCGCGCTGAGGACGCCGGCCAGCCCTCGTCGCACGGCGGTCGCGCCTGCTAGAACTAGGCGCACCAAGCAAGCACCATGAGCAGCAACGAAGGCAACGAGCAACCGGATCCCGCCGCCGCGCCCACGATCGACGAAGTTCACGCTTCGAACGGCACCCTCGATGCCGTCGAGGGCGAACTGGGCCCCGCGCTCGCGCTGGACGATTCCTCTCCGGAAGGCGACGCGGACACCGCGAAGGATGGGCAACTTGGACCTGGCGAGCTGCTGGACGACGAGTCCCTCCTGCGAGCCTTGACGGTCTTGGTCTACGCGTCGCCCGAACCTCTGTCCGATCGTCGGCTGCAACAGTTGCTCGAGCGCCCCGCGCTTGCGCGTGTGCGCTCGGCCTTGACAGCCTTGTCCGAGCGCTTGTCCGAGACGCGCCTGCCGTTGGAGTTGAGGCAGGTCGCTGGAGGTTGGCAGATCCTCACCGTTGCGGACTTGGGGCCGGTGGTGCAGCGATTGGAGAAGGTGCGCAAGGCGGAGAAACTGAGCGGTGCGGCGCTCGAGACCTTGGCCGTCGTGGCGTACAGGCAGCCGGTGACGAAGGCCGAGATCGAAGCGATCCGCGGAGTGCAGGCGGGACCGATGCTGCGGACGCTGGTCGATCGGGGGATGGTGCGCGTGGCTGGGCGGGCGGATGTGCCGGGGCATCCGTTGCAGTACGGGACTACCAAGGGGTTCTTGGAGAGGTTTGGGTTGGGGAGTTTGGAGGAGTTGCCGAGGGATGCGGAGTTGTCGAAGGACACCTAACGATACTGGTCCCTTTCGCTGTGCACGCCGGCGCTGTCTTGCGTCGGCGTGCACCGTAGTTTTCCGCGGAGGCAAGCCGCCTTTCGCTAGGCGACTCTCGGCAATGTCGCCACCCATCCGCTTGGCGTGTGGACGGATCTTCTATCGGGGAAGACCCTCCATCTGACGAGCTCGGCCAGCTGCAAGCGCCTGCGTTCCAAGCCATGGAGCATGGCCGGGCTGCGCCACCTGTCCTTGTTGGTGATCTGGCGCACGTAGTTGCGCCACGCGGTCCAGATCCACAGGTGCAGGCGCAGCTTCTGGCGCTTCTTGCTGTAGGCCCAGTTGCGTCGCACGAGGCGCGACAGTCCGTCGCGCAGCATGGCGAAGGTCAGGTTCACAGGCGCGAGCGGGTTGGACATGTCGCGCCGCCTGCGGCTCGAGATAAGGCCGTGGCTCGAGACGCGCGGGCACGCCCTGGCGATCCAGCGCATGTAACCGGGCTTCTTGTCGGTGGAAAGCGAGACCATGGCGTCCTTCTTCAGCGCCTGGGCGAAGCGGCGGAACACGGCTTGGCACGTTTGCTTGGAATCCGATGGCCGCTCGGCGCGCCCCTCGGCCCGCGCCTTCTTCTTGTTGCGCGAGGGCAGCCGACCGACCTCGAAATCGACGACGAAGTAGCTCCTGTCGTGGACGAGCAGGGGGACGGTGACGGGTTGGTGGATGCGGTTCAGCTCGAAGGTCTCGAGCTCGTCGAAGGCGAAGCCCGCGGCGTCGAAGCCTGGTGGCAGCAACGCGAGCCTTAGTCGGTGGAAGTCCTCGCAGTGGCGTCCCAGGCGATCGAGTCGCCTGGCGATGGTCTTGCGATCGACGCCGAGTGAGCGGGCCATGTGGCGCTGCGTGGTCTTGGCAACGAAGCCGCGCAGGATGTCGAGGGTGCACAAGGGCTTGTGCAGGCCGTAGTCGACGCGGAAGGTCTGGATCGAGAAGGTGCCGCGGCAACGCAGGCAGCGGAAGCGCTGCACGAGGCGGTTGTCGCACTTGCGCCAGAACTCGCCCTTCTTGTGGAAGCGCAGGCCGTGGAGGCCTTGGCAGGCGAGGCGTGGGCAAAAGGTGGGTGTGAAGGCGGCCATCGAAGCCTCCGAGGTCCGTGAGCAGGCCCCGACGATGGGGGCGCGGCGTGGATGGAGGTCGGTGGCGAGCAATGTCGCCCAGAGCCCGGCTCCTCCACTTGGAAGGACGTTCGGGAGCCGGCCTGCGTGGCAGGTGGAGCGGGAATCAGGGCCCAGCCAACGGGGCCAGTATCGGTTCGGCTTGCCGCGGCACTTCTCGCACGACTAAACTACTGCATGCGCCTCGGCGCGGCAGCCCCGTCTGCCCCCACGCCCCCGGCCACCCATCCAGACACGATGTCGACCGCCCAGCCGCACGATCCCAAGGCCCCGATCACCGCAACCACGAACGCCCCGGAGGCAGCGGGTGCGGATCAGTCCGATGACTTGATCGTCGCGCCGGGTGGCAAGCACAAGACGCGATTCCTGATGACCTTCCTGTTGGTCATCATCCTGCTGACGACGTTCAGCGTGACCGGTCCGCTCATGACCGCCCTGACCGGTGGCGAGATGCCGGGCAAGGGATTCTTGTCGTGGGAAGTTGCCGGGCAGGCGCGGGAGATCGATGCGCAGGACTTCTACAACGAGAAGCGCCGGTTGGCGCCCATCGGTGGATTCCTCTTTGGCATCGGCGACGGCCGTGCCGTCAGCAACGAGGAGGCGGCGCGCTTCATCGTGATCGACAGCGTCGCTGAACATTCAGGTGTGCGCGTCACGGATGACGAGCTGGTCAAGTTCGTCGAGCGCAGCTTCCCCGCCGGCCCGGCCGGGTCGACCAAGGAACAGTACTCGGCGTTCCTCAAGGCCTATCGGACCACGGCCAAGGACTTCGAGTCGATCGTACGCAGGGGCCTGCGTTACGCGCGCTACCAGCAGCTCATGTCCGCCGGATTGTCCGTGCCCGACATGGCGGCGGTGGAGAAGGCGTGGCGGGGCCAGCACCAGGAGTACCGCTTGGTCGGAGGTCGGTTGGCGGTGACCGACCTGGTGGTGGAAGCGCGCGCGCAGGCTCCGCAGGGAGCGGATCTCCAGGCTTGGTTCGACCTCTTGACGCCGATCGAGAAGGATGCCTATCGCACGCAGGACGCCGCGAGCGCGGAGCTCGCCGTGTTCCCGCACCAGGACTCGGCGGTGACGGGGGTCGAGCTGTACGCCAAGTATCCGCCGGCGGCGGACGCCAACGACGAGGCGGTCGCGCGCGAGTACCACCAGAACTTCGGCATCACGCGCTTCCGTCGCACGAGCTTCGAGGGAATGACGCCTTCGATCGAGAACCTCGTGCTGCCGTTCGACGAGGTCAAGGACGCGGCCATGAAGGAAGGCAAGGCCTACAAGGCCATGTCGGCTTGGATCGCGGACATGAACGAGCGCGCCGGCAAGGGCGAAGTGGTCGACTTCGCCGCCGAGGCGTCGGCGCTCGGCCTGACCTTCCGCACGCAGACCGAAGTGCTGACCTTCGACTCGTGGAATGCGTTGAGCTTGCCGTTCGCCTCGCGCTACGCGTTCGAGGCGATCCTCGCGGCGCAGGCGCCGGGCACCTTGCCCAACGTGGTCGTCGACCAGAAGGGGCTCGTGGTCGCGAAGGTCCTGCAGAAGAACGCGGCGGCCATGCCGCCTTTCGACCAGCTCTCCGAGCGTGTCGCCGAAGCGTGGGCCAAGAAGAAGGCTGGCGAGTTGGCCGTCGCGCGCCTCGACGCGGTCCGCGAACGCTTCCTTGTTGCCAATGCCGACGGCACCAAGGGCCCGAAGGCCGAGGTGGAGGAGTCGGACTTCATCGCCGCGCTGGGCGAGACGAAGGCCGAAATCGTCGAGCGCGATTGGGCCGAGCGCAGCACGCCGCCGAAGGACACCGACACGCCGTTCGATGTTTGGCTGCGCGGCAACTTCACCATCTGGACTCAGACCGAGAAGACCGTCGCGAAGTCCGAGCTGGATCGCGATGGCGCCAACGCCTGGATCGTGCGTGCCTCCGGCGTGCGCGACCCGCAATTGTCGCGCATGTCGCCCGGCGACGTGTCCAGCTTGGGACGCAACAACTGGTTCATGGAGCGCGGGATGTTCACGGAGCAGCAAGTCTCCGGCAAGCTTGCGCTCGAGGAGCGCTACAAGTTGAAGCTCAGCGCCGAAGCCGGCGAGTAGGCGCTTCGACTCCGATCGGACGAGGTCACGCGGCGCGCGTCGAGCCCTTGGGGCTTGGCGCGCGTCGTGCTTGCAAAGGACGACCTTCGACGCGTGGAGCGACCGCGCCGATGCCGACCGGCTTGGTCGAGTGGTCTGGCTCGCGTCGCGCCACGAGCAGCAAGGAGTGGCCGAAGGGCGTCAGTCCGCGGAGTTGCAGGCCGATTTCGGCTCGGAAGCATGCCTCAAGCAGGCGTTCGCAGGCGCTGGGCAGCCGCATCGAGAGGTTCGTGTGGCGCGGATCGCGGCCGAACATGCGCGCGTGCTCGCAAGCCTTCAACGCCAAGACCGCGCCGGCGATGGATGGGAACAGCAGGCTGTTGGTCCACGCGTGGTGCTCCACGCGCAGGCGGGGCGAGGACACCACCTCGAGCAAGCGCCTGCGCGCGTAGCGTCGGTGGTGCCCGGCGACGCGGTCGTTGTTGGCGTAGAGCCAGGGATGGGCCGGCACGCTGGCCACGAAGAGTCCACCCGGTCGGAGCACCCGCTCGATCTCGTCCAGCACGGCGCGTTCGTCGCGGGCATGCTCGAGCGCGTCGAAGGCCGCGACAAGGTCGAGCGTTCCGTCGCCGAAGGGGAGTCGCGCGAAGTCTCCCGCGATCCCGCCGCCGGCCACGCGCAAGAGGCGCTCGTCGCCGTCGAGGGCGAGGACCTTGGAGCAGATGCGGGCCAGCGCGCCGCGCATCGAACCGGCGCCGCCGCCCAGATCGAGGCCGACCCCCAAGGGGGCGGCGAGTCCGTGGTGCGCGGCGAGGATCTCGCCGTACACGAAGGAGCGCGCGCGGAACCACCAGTGGTCCCGCGATAGGCTGGCGAACTGCTCGCGCGCCTCGCGCTCCATCACGCCGCCTCGCGCGCGCCCGCGTGCATGCCTTGATCGCGTCGTGCGATGCACCAGAAGCTGTCGCGCAAGTCCGCCCACATCGCCTCGGGCGCCAAGACGCGCAAGGGGCGCGCCAGAGGCGCCAGCCACGGAATCACGCGACCAAGGCGCTCCGCGGCGAAGCGCGGCGAGACATACTTGCCGCTGACTTCGCGCGTCGTGCGTTCAACGCGGAACTCGAGCTGTTCCAGCAGTCCGCCCAGCGTCGCCGGCGAGAAGTGGTGCAGGTGTTCGGGTTGCTTGTAGTGCGGCCAGCGCGATCCAAGGATGCGCGCCGCGAAGCTCGACACGTCCTGCGTCAGGATCGCCACGCGGCCTGCAGGGGCCAGCAGCGCGGCGGCGCGACGCAGTTCGGCGCGAGGATCGCGCACGTGCTCGAGCGAGTCGATCCAGGCGATGCAGTCGAAGCGTGATCCGTCGTCGAGCCTGTCGGCGAGCGTGCCATGGTGCACGCGCGCGCCTCGCAGTCGATCCGTCGCGCGCGCGGCGGCGACGGCCGAGGGTTCGACTCCTTGCACGAGCGCTCCCAGTTCGCGCGCGGCGGAGAGGAACGTCCCGCCCCCGCAGCCGACCTCGAGCACGCGCTCGCCGCGAGCCAGGCCGAGCATGGCGACGCGGCGCCGCATGGTGGCGAGTTGGAGGTGTTCCTCGCCGAAGTAGTCGGAGTAGCCGCGACGCGCCGGGTCGTCCGAGAGCCAGTAGTGCTCGTCGTAGACCTGGGCCAGCAGCACCTTCTCCTCGGGCGGATCCACGAGGTGCACATGCCCGCAGCTCGTGCATTCCACGAGACGCCAGTCGCCATCGCGCAGGTGGGTGCGCGACCACCATCCGCCGCACAACGGACAGGCGCGCCTCATCCAAACCACCTCGCTTCGGCGGCGACGCGTTCGTCGGCGCGCGCCTCGCGGACGGGTCGCGTGGCATCGAGCGTGTTCGCCAACCCCTTCGCGGCGTGCCAGCCCATCGCCAGCGAGTGGTCCATGTTGTTGTAGCGGTGCAGGCCTTGTCGTCCTGTCGTCCGCATGTTCGGCACCGTCTTCGCGATCGCCAAGGCCGCGTCGACACGCCGCTTGTAGCCCAGGTCGTAGATGGGATAGGCGTGTTCGAGCACCTGCGTGGCCAGCAGGCGCGCCTCACCCAGCTCGAGCAGCCCGATCCGCGCCAGATCCGACTCCGCCAGGCGCGCGAGTTCGCGCTCCGGCATCGACCACAGCGCGTCGTCCTTGGCGCAGGTGAACTCGACGCAGACCGCGGTGCGCTCGGCGGGCAGCCCGTGGTCGCTGAAGTTCTTGAACTCCGTCGCGCGGTGGGCGGCGAGGTGCTTCTCGGGCAAGTAGATCCAGTGGTTCGGCGAAAGTCGCGGTCGCGCGACCTCTAGGTGGACGAAGCGCACGGCGCGGTGGCGCAAACCGCTCGCGCCTGCGTCGTTCCGGCCGCTCGTCCCGCCATCGAGCGCGCCCAGGAGTCGCGGCAAGGGGATGGTCGAGATCAGCGCGTCGCACTCGAATCGTTCGACGCCGCCATCCGCGCGGCGCGCGTGGATGGCTCGCGCTCGTCCACCATGGAGTTCCACGCGTTCGACGCGCGCCTCGAGCGCGATTTCGCCGCCTAGCTCGCGCAAATGCGTGGCGCAGGCCTGCGCCAGCGCACCGATGCCGCCGCGCTTCGGGTAGAGGAAGCGCGCTGCCAGCGAGCGTTGCTCCGCGCCGCGTCCGGGCAGCAGCATGGATGCCGCCGCGTCGAGCAGGCCGGTCTGCGAGATGCGTTGCGCGGCCCAGTCCGCGCTGATCGCGGAGCAGGGGGCGCCCCACGCCTTCTCGGTGTATTGGCCGAAGAACAGCTCGTGCAGCGTGCGTCCAAAACGCTTGACGACCCAGTCCTCGAAGTTCGCGTCGGGGCGCGGTCGAGCCCAGTGGCGCGCGCGCTCGAGCAACCAGTCGGCGATGGCGCGCGCGAGGATGCGTGCAGGCAGCTTGGACAATGCGTCGCCAGGCCGCAGCGGGTACTCGAAGCTTCGTTCCAGCAGCACGATCCGCGAACGGCGCTCGCTCTCGACGATGTTCTCGCCGAGCATCTGCCTGGCGAAGGCGAGCGTGCGCTCGTCGCGCGACCAGAAGCGGTGCGGTCCATGGTCCAGCCACCAGCCATCGACCTGGATGGAGCTCGCGAGGCCCCCGACCTGTCCAGCGCCCTCGACGACCAGCACGGAGGCGCCTTCGCGTGCTGCGCGCACGGCGGCCGACAGTCCGGCGAGGCCGGCTCCGAGTACGAGGACGCGCATGGAGGGACGCGTCTACATCGGAAGAAAGGGCTTGTTCGCTCAAGTCGCCCCGCCGCGGGGTGCCAGCGAGCCCATCTGGAACTCGAGCGCGCCATCCGCTCGGCGCGGCCTCCACGGGCCTTGCGCCTCCGGGCGAAAGACGCGCCAGACGCCTCCGCGGGCCTCAGGCGAAGGGGAGCAGCACCCGGAACGCCGCTCCGCCTCGCGGACGGGGGCGGACTTCGGCGCGTCCACCCATGGAACGCGCGTGCAGCGCCACGAGATGCAAGCCGAGTCCGGTGCCCTTGGTGCGGCGCTCCTGCTCCTTGCCCAGGCGGTAGAACGCCTCGAAGACCCGTTCGCGCTCCTTTTCGGGCACGCCCGGTCCGCGGTCGAGCACCTCGATCAGCGCGGCTTGGCCCTCGCGCGCCACACGCACGAGGACGGGTTCGCCGCCCGCCGAGACGGGAGCGTACTTGCGCGCGTTCTCCACCAGGTTGGACACGATCGAGCGCACGCCTTCGGTCGTGACCATGGCGGGCGGCAGGTCCTCCTCGAGCTCGAAGCGCAGATCGTCGACGCCCTCGGGCGCGAGCATGCGCAGCGAAGGCTCCAGCGACGCGACCAGCGCGGCGAGATCGCCCGGCTCGGGCGTGGCGGTCTCGCGCTGCAACCGACCCTTTTCGAGCACGCGCTCGACGAGCAGCTCGAGGCGCGCGCTCTCCTTGAGGATGCGCCGGTAGTACTCCGCGCGCTTCGCCTCGTCCTCGACCCAGCCATCGGCGAGCATCTCGCCATGCAGCTTGATCGAGGCCACGGGCGTGCGCAGCTCGTGCGTCACGGCCGCCACGAAGTTCTCGGTGCGGCGCGCGTTGTCCAGATCCTTTGACACGCTGCGCAGGAGCAGCGCCATGCCGGTGGCCAGCGAGAGCGCGAGCATGCCAGCGACCAGCAGGAAGCGCGACTTCTGCGTGTCGAAGCGCGCCACGAGGCTGCGCGTGTCGACCGCGATGAGGCCGCTGGCGAAGCCGTCTTCCGCCTTCGACAGGCGTTGGAAGCCCATCGCCCGCAGCGGGTCGACCGGGATCGCGGTGGTCGTGCCCTGCGGCGCGCGCGCACCCGCGGGGACCCACGCTTGCGTGCCGACCAGGACTTGCGCGGCCAAGGCGCGCGGCAGCGAGCCCAGCACGAGCTCGGGATCGAGGAAGAAGCCTTGGCGCAGCGTGTTCAGGCGGCCCATCTGCCGGAAGCACTCCGGCAGCGTCTTGTCGGCGATGCGCGCGCGCGGGACGCGCACGTTGCGCGTCGCGGCGAGGCGCGGAGTGCCGTCCGGCTCGACCCAGAAGCGCAGTTGGAAGTCCGACACGGCGATCGTCTGCGAGCGCGACTCCATGCCACGCAGGGCGGGCAACTCGTCGCGCAGGCACTCGACGTCCTCTTCGTCGCTGAGGTTCACCGCCAGCACGGGCAGCGGCACCGCGAGGTTGCGGCTGTTGCGCGTGCGCATCAAGCGCTCGACGACGCTCTCGCGCAGTTCGTTCTCGAACAGCAGCACCGCCGCGTCGCGCAATCGTCCCTCGTCGGCGGCCGAGGCAGGGTCGAGCGCACGCGATCCGCGCAGGAGCTCGAGCGAGGGCAGCAGTTCCTCCCAGCTCGTCGAGTGGCTGAACCAAGCGAGGATCTCGGGGGAATGCTCGGTCGCCGCCAGCGGCGAGGGCACCAAGGCGATCTCCGCGCCGATCGTGCCGGGTGGGAAGTACGACTCGTGGTACTCCCAGAATGGACGCTCGTTCTCCCGGCGCAGCAGTTCGGCCATGCGCCGCGCCAGCGCCTCCTCCAAGCGGCGCGCCGCGTCCTGCGCGTCGCCCGGCACGGCTTCCAGCAGCGCCGCGTGGTCGAGCTTCAATTGGTGCCAATGCAAGCCGCCCAGCACGATGGTCGGCAGCACCAGCAGGACGGCGTAGAGCAGCAGCGCCGTCAGTCGCGTCGAGCGTTGCGCGTTCAATCGTCGAACCAGCGGTAGCCCTTGCCGCGCACCGTCTGGATGAAGGTCGGCTGCGCCGGATTGGGTTCGACCTTGCGGCGCAGGCCGACGATGTGGATGTCGACCGTGCGCGTCTCGACGTTGGCGCTCTTGTAGTGCCACACGTCGAGCAACAGGTCGTCGCGCGTCACGACGCGCGAGCGGTTCTTCATCAGGTACTCGAGGATGTCGCCCTCGCGCGGCGTCAATTGCACGATGGCGCCATCGCGATGCACCTCCAGGCGCTTCAGATCGACCTTGATCCCGCCAGGCAGCTCCAGCATGCCGGCCGGACCGCCACGCGCGCCGGGGCTGCGGCGGAACTGCGCCTCGACGCGCGCCAGCAACTCGCGCGGGCTGAAGGGCTTCTTGACGTAGTCGTCGGCCCCCAGCTCGAAGCCCCGCACGAGATCCTGCTCGGAGGCCAGCGCGGTCAGGATCACCACGCGCACGTCGCGGCCCTCGGCCCGCAAGTGCTTGAGCACATCGAGGCCGCCCATCTTCGGCAGCATCAAATCGAGGATGACGAGGTCGAGCCCGCCTTCGCGAATCCGCTCGAGGCCAGCCTGCCCGTCGGCGCAGGTCTCGACCGAGTACTGTTGCCGCTCGAGCGCTTCGCGCACGCCCGCCGCCAGCGTTTCCTCGTCCTCGACGACCAGGATGCGCCGCGCGGTGCCTTCGCCGTTCTTGTCCGGATTCGTGCCAGTCATGTCTTGGGTGGATGCCGTGCCGGTCATGCCGACGATACGAAGGGGAGGAGGTGGTGTGCGTGGCCAGAGCCGAGCTACCCGGGCGCTACGCAGACTTTGCACTGCACAGGCTTTGCACTGCACAGGCTTTGCACTGAGACGCGACAGGCTTGCGTTGCGACGGGCGCCTGACCTCCGCATGCCTGCGTGGGCTGGGACATGGGATCCTAGCGAGTTCGAGGATCCCGATGGGTGCTGGTGTAGTGCAGTTGCGTGCATGTCCAGGCTGGCAACCATCCCTCGCGCAATGACTTGCATCGACCAACTACCTTGCGAGCAGCGTCCGTTCAGCACCTCTCAAGCCACGCCGTTCCCCGTACGGCCCGTCGCGGGGTGGCAGGTTAGGCCTCAGAATGGACAGGAAATGGATCGGACCGCCCGCCGGCCTCATCAGCCAGTCGGGCGGTCCGGAGCTTCTCCAAAAGCCAACGGAAGCTTAGCCCGCGGCAGCGCGGATGCCGGACTTTTGGAAGGATTTTTTGAAAACTCCTATGAAACATCTTGATTCAGATGGCCTTTGATGGCAGTGCGGGCGTGAGGGTCCAGCAGGCCGCCGGGACGGCCAATCCCAGCCAAGCCAAATCCAGCGCATCCACTCGCTCGACGCCTCCGAACAGGGCGGCCAAGGCCAGCAGCGTGGCGCCCCGTGTCACCCAACCGGCCCGTCCGAAGCCCAGCACCAAGACCGCCAACAAGCCCACCGTCAGCCAGGTAGTCAGCATCCCGAGCAG
>Ga0172367_10004735_pt1 | contig 16774 bp, 10 predicted proteins | sample Lak10m_FD_114542 | JGI IMG/M metagenome (GOLD analysis project Ga0172367, IMG submission 114542) | Freshwater microbial communities from Kabuno Bay, South-Kivu, Congo - kab_022012_10m | ecosystem: Environmental > Aquatic > Freshwater > Lake | place: Democratic Republic of the Congo: South-Kivu...
ATAACCTGCATAATTCGGGTTTTTTGTTGCTTAATATTAACCAGGGCAAAGGTCTTTTGCGACAAAGCAACGGGAATTCGGTTTGCGGACAGATTTCCCAAAGATAAAAAATTGCTGAAAAGAAAAGACCCCGGGTGGCGGTAACGCTGGCTGTGGCAAAGATAGTGCCGCGGTCGATGGGAGCGGTCGGATGGACAAAAACGGAGGGGCATAAAAAGAAAATCCCGCGCCGGCCGGCACGGGATTTTCTTTTTACAGGAGAAGGGAAGCCCTTTATTCCTGAATGGCTTTCACGCCGGGGAGGATTTTTCCTTCCAGTAATTCGAGCATAGCCCCTCCGCCGGTTGACACATAGCTCACTTGGTCGTCCAGGCCCATTTGGTTTACGGCGGCAACGGAGTCGCCACCACCTACGAGCGAAAAGGCGCCTTTTGCAGTTGCGGCGGCTACCGCTTCTGCTACGAACTTGGTGCCATTGGCGAAGTTGGCCATTTCAAAAACGCCCATAGGGCCATTCCAGAGAATCGTATGAGAGGCGAGGATGACCTCTTGAAAAGCTTTCTGTGCCGCAGGACCGATGTCGAGCCCCATCCATCCGTCGGGGATGGCGTTGCTGGAAGCGGTCTGAATCGCGGCGTCGTTGGAAAACTGGTCGGCGAGTACCGAATCGGTGGGCAGCAGCAGGAGGACTCCTTTCGCAGCTGCTTTATCGATGAGGCGCTGTGCGAGATCCAGCTTATCGCTTTCCACTAGGGAGTTGCCAATCTGCCCACCTTGTGCCTTGATAAAGGTGTAGGCCATTCCACCCCCGATGAGGAGGTTGTCGACGAAGTCGAGCATGCGCTCGAGCAGGAGGATTTTGTCCGACACTTTGGCGCCGCCGACGATGGCGGTAAGCGGCCGGTCGGGGTGATTCAGCACGCGGTTGGCGTTGTCTAACTCACTTTGCATCAGAAAGCCAAAGCCTTTTGCATCGGCGTTGAAAAACTGGGCGACGGTGGTCGTGGAGGCATGCGCGCGGTGTGCAGAACCGAAGGCATCGTTGATATATACTTCTCCCAAGTCGGCGAGTTGGCGGGCAAGGGCCGCATCGCCTTTTGATTCACCTTGGAGGAAGCGGGTATTTTCGAGTAGGAGCACCGCTCCAGGTTGGAGGGCGGCGGCCATTTGGCTGGCTACGTCTCCTACCAGCTCCGGGCAGAATTGAACGGGGCGTTGGAGTAGTTCGGATAAGTGCGGTACCAGGTGGCGCAAGGTGAACCGATCGACGTTGATGGAGCCATCCGGGTTCAGTTTGGCCTCCGGTCTGCCTAGGTGGGACATCAGGATGACCGCACCGCCCTGATTGAGGATATGGAGTAGGGTAGGTAGGGCTGCCCGCATCCGCGTATCATCGGTGATGGCGTAGTTTTTATCGAGCGGGACGTTGAAGTCCACCCGCACCAACACCTTCTTTTGATTAAAATTGATGTGCTTCATGGCTGAAGGATTTGGAATAATTAAAAAACGCCGGCGGGCAGGTTGATTGACTGCTGGCCGGCGTTCTGTTTATTGCTTGGATTGGAGACCTGCTGGGAATTACAACACGTCGGCCAACTGAGCCAGACGGGCAGAGTAGCCTGCTTCGTTATCATACCAACCAACTACTTTGGCGGTATTTCCCATGACCATCGTCAGGTCACTGTCGAAAATACAGGAGTACTTGCTGCCGACGATATCAGCCGATACAATCGGGTCGGTGCAGTATTCCAGGATGCCTTTCAGACGGCCTTCGGACGCTGCTTTGAAGGCCGCGTTGATTTCGGCTGCCGTAGCGGGCTTTTTGAGCTGCACGGTGAAGTCCGTCACCGAACCATCCGGAACAGGTACCCGCATGGCGTTGCCGTTGAGCTTGCCTTTGAGGTGCGGGAGAACGAGGCCCACTGCCTTAGCGGCTCCGGTGCTCGTTGGAACAATGGATTCAGCAGCAGCACGGGCACGGCGAAGATCCGAGTGCGGCGCATCCTGCAGACGCTGGTCGGCGGTATAGGCGTGGATGGTGGTCATGAAACCCTGTTCTACACCAAACGCATCGTCGAGTACCTTTACCATCGGAGCGAGGCAGTTGGTCGTACAGGAAGCATTTGAATAGATATTCGCATCCGCGCTGATCAATTCATCATTTACACCAAGAACAATAGTAGGAATGCCATCCCCTTTAGCCGGAGCAGAAATAATGACTTTCTTAGCTCCTGCCTGAAGGTGAAGACCCGCTTTTTCGGCATCGACAAAACGACCCGTTGACTCGATTACGATGTCCACACCCATTTCTTTCCAGGGCAATTTAGCCGGATCTTTTTCGGCAAGGCCATGGATTTTCTGACCATTTACATACAGAAACTGATCATCTGCACTTACTTCTCCTGGGAATCGACCGTGTACCGAGTCGTACTTCAGCAAATACGCCAGCGTGGGATTGTCCGTAAGGTCATTGATAGCTACTACTTCAATCCCCTCCGTCTGAAGGAGATTGCGAAACGTCAAGCGGCCAATTCGGCCAAACCCGTTGATTGCAATTCTTTTTGCCATGGGCGAAAATTTTGATTTAAATACTTAGTGTAAAAGTAACAATAATTTCAATAGCCTTTCTTTTTTTTATAAAATTCTGCTCGTTTTTTTTGACGCATTTACGAAGTACAGACTGGATTATTTTTACTTATTATTTGGTCATAGACAATAGTGAGCCATATTATTGTACGAGTAGTTTTGTAATAACATATTTATGTTAATTTTTACCCCAACCACCTTTTTAAATTTTGAATGTGTTTTCGGTTGAATCCATCTGCTTAGTCCAGTAAGACGGCCGCAGCCACATTTTTTTAGCCCGCAAAATTTATTTACTTTTTTTGATAAGTCATTTGTCAGTTTTGGAAAACATTCTATATTTGCATCGCTTTTTGAAAAAGGAAACAAATGAGTTTCCTGGTTTCGCATGCAAAATGGTCCGTTCGTCTAGGGGTTAGGACGTATCCCTTTCACGGATAAAACACGGGTTCGATTCCCGTACGGACTACCATTTTTGCTTTTTCAAGGTCCGTTCGTCTAGGGGTTAGGACGTATCCCTTTCACGGATAAAACACGGGTTCGATTCCCGTACGGACTACTCTAAACCGCACATCCGGTCGCTTCGGTGATTGATGTGCGGTTTTTTTTTGTTCAGCTTTCGGATACCACCCTACGGGCCACCGCATCAATGCCCCCACACCAGCGCGCGGTAGGCCAACCTGGTTTCTGTAATCGGGCGCATCGTTTTCTTTTTTTATTGAAAACACAATGGCATATCTTTGCCGCCGGAAACCTCAATGCCTCATTTCAAAATGCGCATTACAAACCATTCGGCATGAAAAAGAATCTTCTGAGTAAGAGCCTGATGTACTTCTTTTTTCTCATTGAACTCCCTGCGATGCTAGCTGCCAGTTCTGGGTTCGGCTCCTATCCCGTATATCATGGTATGGACCTGGGGTTGACCTATTCCTCGAATCGTTCGGTATTTAAGGTGTTTGCCCCGGATGCCCGCGGCATGCGGGTGTTGTTGTACCATGCAGGAAGGGGCGGAGAGGCCTTTTCTATCCGCGACATGGAAAAAACGCCTGCCGGTGTGTGGCAGGTGGCGGTGGAAGGGGATTTATTGGGTTCCTTTTATGCCTTCCAGGCACTGTACGCCACTGGCTGGTCGAAAGAAGTGGCCGATCCTTATGTTCGGGCAGTGGGAGTCAACGGCCAGCGGGGAGCTGTCATATCGCTCGAAGACACTAATCCGGAGGGCTGGGCAGCCGATAAGCGCCCCGAGCTATCGGGATTCGGAGATATTATCCTCTATGAGACCCAGATACGGGATATGACAGGCGATATTTCTGCGGGCAATTATTATCCCGGTCAGTATAAGGGCATGGTACAAGCCAATACGCTCAGCCCAGATGCCCGGCATACCGGACTGGATCACCTGCGCCAGCTCGGTGTGACACACGTGCACCTGATGCCCGCCTTTGACTTCAAGTCGATTGATGAATCCCTCCCGAGAAATCAGCGGCCCTACAACTGGGGCTACGACCCCCAACACTACAACGTGCCGGAAGGCTCCTTTTCCAGCGACCCGTTTACCCCAGCGACCCGAATCAAGGAGTTTAAAGAGATGGTACTCGGCATGCACCGCGCCGGGCTGCGCGTGGTGATGGACGTAGTCTATAATCATACGGGTGACACCGAAAATTCACTGTTCAACCAACTGGCACCGGGTTATTATTACCGTCAAACCGAATCAGGTGGGTTCTCCAATGCCTCTGCTTGCGGTAATGAAATTGCCTCCGAACGCCCTATGGTTCGTAAATTCATCGTGGAATCTGTAGTATATTGGGCTACCGAATACCACGTGGATGGCTTCCGGTTTGATCTCATGGGGATTCACGACCTGGAAACCATGCGCCAAATCCGCCAGGCACTGGATCAGGTGGATCCTACGATTTTTATCTATGGAGAAGGCTGGACCGCCGGGTCGTCGCCGTTGCCCGACAGCCTGCGTGCCTTGAAGCAAAATACCTGGAAAATGGATCGCATCGCGGCTTTCAGCGACGAGTTCCGGGACGGGATGCGCGGCCACGTATTTACCCCGACCGATACGGGTTTTATTTCGGGAAAACCAGGCCTTCGGGAAAGTATTAAATTTGGCATTGTAGGCGCGGTTTATCATCCTCAGATAAACTACGACGCAGTAAACTACGCCCACGATCCCTGGGCAACCCATCCGACCCAAGCCATCAATTATGTGTCTTGCCACGATAACCACACCCTCTGGGATCGACTGGCGCTGTCGGCCGGAAAATATCCCGCCAATTTGAGAATGCGGATGCAACGACTCGCCCTGGCCATGGTTCTGACTTCCCAGGGGGTTCCATTTCTGCACGCCGGATCCGATTTCCTCCGAACCAAACAAGGAGTAGAGAACTCTTTCGAGTCGCCCGACAGCATCAATCTGATCGACTGGTCGCTGAAGGAAAAAAACTATGAGATATTCGAATACGTTCAGGCTTTAATCCGCCTCCGCAAAGCCCATCCTGCATTTCGCATGGGTAAAGCCTCCCTGGTTCAGAACAACATTGGCTTTTTGGATCATCCGAATGAAAACGTAGTCGTCTATGCGATGATGAACCACCCCAACGGGGATTCCTGGAAGCATATCATGGTCATTTTTAACGGTAGCCCGGTGGCTCAAGGGGTCGCTGTACCCCCGATCAACTGGACCATTGCCGTCAACGTAGATACTGCCCATCCGGAAGGATTGGGGTCTTTCAAAGCGTATAATTTATTGGTGCCGGCGTTTTCAGCTGTGGTGATGTTCTCACAGGATGAGCTGCCCGCCGGCAATTAGACACTTACTTAATCATTTTGTAATTCAACACGACCGATTCCATTGATTATGAAACGCAAGTTACTCTTTATCGCCACCTTCGCCGTGGCCGGCATCTTGTCATCCTGTATTGACAAAAACAAACCCACCGCGCCACTCGACCAGGAACCGGAGAAAGCGGTGCTACAATTCGAAAGCGACGGTGGGCCGGCAGATGATGCTGCGGTTGTCGCCTATGTAGCTTCCATCGAAAAAGCCAAACCGACCTTGGGTATCCGTGGTCCCGTCACCGTCGAATTTGGGAAAAACATCCTGGCAGAAGCACAGGTTTTTAACGCAGAAAGCGGCGTACCGGTCCTGATTTATCTCCAGATTCGCGATGTAGAGCAGTGGTATTACCTATACAACCGCCGCGCCGTGCAGTTCAGAGAACGCCGTCCTTCCTCCGATGGCTTTGTCGAACGACAGTGGAATTTTACCTATGACAAAGCGCTAAGTGGCCTGGAAAAAAACGCCAGTACACCCGGTGGATTGGATACCCAGAAGGGCTCTCCGCTGGCGCTGAAAGATGCAAAGGCTTCCGAAAGCCATGGTGTAGTAAATTTGAATGTGTTTGAAATTCTTTACGGTAAATTGCCCAAGTAGTATATGTTGCGTCTCGTTGTATTCCTTGCGTGTTGTATTCGGATACCAGTATGCGCAGCCATGGTTCCGCTAGCAGAGATTGAGGTCTGCGACCTGACGTTCAGTCTGAAGGGAAATGAGTCCAGGGATTTTTTCTATGGGTTCGCAGAGGGAGACCAGATTGTCTTTTCCTTTGAAGAGCAATCCGGTCTTCCGGTTTCCTCCGTGGCAGTCCGCATTTATCCGGATAATTTGCGTTTTGAAGCAAGCCAGGTAGCGCGTATCCAGGACAAAATCATTCGGGTAGAACGCGCCAGTGTGGTTCAGTTCCACTTTTCGAATGATAGGAAGGATAAATCATGCCGCGTAACCATCCGACGTATTCCCGCCACCTCAAAGACACAAAATTTTCCAACTGCGGTGCGTTGGGAGGAGCGCTACGATACCATTTACCTAAAGGACAAACCCGCAAAAATGGAGCTGCAAACTGTCACGCGCCCGGTGCGGACGCTGTACAAAACAGATACGCTAGTCATCAATTTGCTGGATAAGAAGGAGCGGGTCGCTTCTCGGGGCAATCTTACCCAAGAAGCAACCAGCGTCATTAAGGTCCAACTGCCGGCCAATACGTCGGAGCCCGACCGTACGACGCAATTGGTATCCTGGGCATACTGGATTGGGGTAGGGCAGGAGGCGGAAGGGCAGTTTACGGAGGCCAATCGCCTGGCCAAACTGGCCAAATCGGCAACCGGGGCAGCCAAGACGCTCGGCGTACTGGCGGGGCCTTATGGCGCTCTGGCTTCCCTCGCCATCGATGGGGTGAGTTTTTTCCTCCCGACCGGTTCGGGCGATAATATCCTCTACGAGATTCGGATACACGATAAAGTCATAGACCAGGGCAACGGCCCCTCTGCCTATGCCCGCCATCAAAACAATACTCAGGGCGAACTGCGCTTCTTGCTTAGCAATGATAACCTGATAGAATCAGTCGATGTCAACCTCCGTATAATGGCCGTGGTGGTGCAGAAATCATTTCGAAACGAACTAATCCAGGAACAGCTAGAAGTACCTGTACTGGAAAAGGAACTCATCCTGAAAAAGGTACCAGTACTCGGTGTGCATTGATGCCCGACCGACGGGCTTCAGGCGGAGTAACGTATGTTTTTTTGGGTAGTCTATCAGAGAATTATTACCTTTGAACAACTGCCCCGGCTTGATAGGTTGCTTTTAGACCTTAATTATCCCAACTACTGATGAACATTAAATCACTTCTCGCGGGCATTTTGGTGCTCCTGGCCTCCTTGGCCGGCTATTCCCAGGTAGGGCGACACCTTCCTAAGTCTATTGAGTTTTCAGACAATCCCTCCCTGCTTCCTGATCGAATTCCAAGTACCGTGCTGGCTCCGCCTGATCGGGTACGTATTGCACAAGAAGATGCCGTACGGCCTGGTATTCGTTTTGCGGCTCCCATTAAAACGACGATTGCGCCCGAACAGCAGGGTCGGTGGGCGGATACGCCCGATGGAGGACGCATCTGGCAGGTGCGCCTGCATAGCGATCAGGCAAAGGGCCTGATGGCACTCTACGATCGATTTTACTTACCTCCGGGTGCCGTTTTATATATGTACAATTTAGACCATACGCAGGTCCTTGGTCCATATACCGATCGGGATAACCCCCGCTCCGGAAAGTTCCTCACCGGGTTTATTCAGGGCAATGATGCCATCGTGGAATATTACGAGCCGAAAGCAGTAAAAGGACAAGGAGAGATTCACATTTTTAGAGTGGATTACGCGTATCAGCATACGGCAGAACTGGCAGATGGCCTCTCTCCGAGTGGCACCTTAGAAAACGAACTGGGGTTTGGTACCTCCGATTCATGTCAGGTCAATGTAGCTTGCGTACAGGATGCCCGCAGTGAGGCCGAGCAGCGTGCTGTGTGCCGGGTAATCATGATTCTGGAGGAAGGTACCGGTTTTTGTACCGGTAATATGGTGAACAATACCGCACAGGATGGTACGCCGTTGCTGATTTCCGCCTATCACTGTCAGGATGGCTATACACCCATTTACGACCTATGGCGCTTTGATTTCAACTATCGTTCGGATTCCTGTGCGACCCCGGAAACCGAACCATCCCGTATGTCTATCGTTGGCTGTGAACGCAAAGCAGGATATCAGACGACAGACTTTCTGTTGCTGGAGCTGGCTCAACGCCCCCCAGCTAGCGTGGGTGCCTACTATCTCGGTTGGAATAAAACGCCCAATCTGCCTGCGAATGGCCGAATGTATCACCATCCCAGGGGCGACATCAAGAAAATTTCGCTGGATATCAACCCCCTAAGTATCTTTAGAGATTCCATAGCCTGGAACAACGGGGTCAAAACGCCTCCTTTGCGGCATTTCCTATCTCGCTTTGATTCCGGTTCTTTCGACGTGGGTTCTTCCGGAGCTGCTATGCTCAATGAAAAGGGGCATTTTGTAGGACAGCTGAACGGTGGCAATATGGCCTGTGTGGGATCCACTGCTTTCTTTGGAAGGCTGTATTATTCCTGGGAAGGTGGCGGCACAGCAGATTCAAGGCTCAAAGACTGGTTGGATCCCCTCGGGATTAATCCCGACACCCTCAATGGCTGGGAGCCGGTAAGCACTGCTGGCGCTGAAATTTCGGGTATTATCCATACAGAAGCAGGAATGCCGATAGTGGGGGCTACGGTGACTTTATTGAGTACGGAAGGGGAGGAATGGATCAGTACCTCCGACTCAACCGGTATGTATCGGTTTGTGGATATTCCTTTTTCGGATACCTTGGAAATTCGGGTGGACAAGCCCGATTTGGCAGTAAACGGTTGTTCGACAGCCGATTTGATCAAAGTACAGAAACATATCCTCGGTATTTCCCTGCTGGAAACGCCCTACCAATGGCTTGCTGCAGACGTAAATGTCTCTCTTAATATTTCCACCCAGGATTTGGTTCAAATACGCAAGGTGGTACTGGGTGTGGATGCCGCGTATAAAATCGGAAAAAGCTGGACCTTTTTCCCGGCTGCCCTTGAATTTCCAGATTCGCCCAACCCATTCACAGGAGGCACTTGGCCAGTGAACGGGGTGTTTATTTATCGGTTTGAAGACTCCATTCCCGATTTGGACTTCATAGGGATTAAATATGGAGACGTGAATGGCTCCGTCCACGCCGATAATTAACGGGAGCAGGCTGCAAAAAATGCCCCATGTGCCCCTCGGCGTCCCTATCTAATCCATGGTAATTGGGTTGCCAAGCCTACCATTTTAGTATAGCCATAAACCGGATTTCTTTCTATTCCGGATGGACCCTGGGCAGCTCTAATCACATCAAAAATTATCCTGGATGCTGTAGCAGGCAGGCTATGCCTGTTTTTATAATCCTGGACAAGATGGGATATAGCATGTCAAGCTACCCAGGGAAAATATTTATCGCCGCGGGCATTTAGTTTTTAGAGCGGTTCAGGTAAGCAATCACCAGATTTCGGATATCATTCCTTACCTGCTGACCGTCGGGAAGTATAAACGATTTGGGGGTTGCAGCGGGGTAGTTGGCAAAAACAGACAAGTTGGCTTCTTTGCCGGAGGCCAAAAATTCGGTGGAGACTACCTTGTAGCTGGCTGTCGGATGGATGGCGTTGCCGCGGATGAGCCACTTCCCCTGGTCTTCCTGTAGGGAATGGCTTTGGAAATATCCTCCGTTGGTTTTATTTTTCACCATACCGGAAAGTAAGATGTCCTGGAGTACGTTTCCGGGTATGACCTGTTCGGAAATTCCACCGCCGAACGGGAAGGTTCGGAGGATATCATATTGGGTAATAGTTCCGAGCAGGTTGTCGTCCAGGCGAAGGGATCCGGCATTGAGCAGATAAACATCTGCGCCGGGAATTGCCATTTCGAAGGCTCGGGTGCATAGTTGGCCAAAGTTGGTCGGACGGCTCCGAACCGCCGTTTCCTTGCACTCGAGGGCCGTATCGGTCCGGGTGATTATGGTAGCTGGCTCAAAGCCATTTTTTCGCATCGTTTCGATGGCCATATTTTGCCATTTATCTACGACTGCCTGGGTGCTCGCTTCGTTGGGAAGGGTGGGGTCTATTTTTTGTAGTGTCGATTGAATGAGTAGTTTTTTTTGCTGTGGGAGGTAGGAGCAGCGGTGGATATAAACAGTTTTGGCGTTAGCATCTGCTTTGGAAACCAGGGTGTTTCCTGCTTTGAAAAGCATATTGTCATGGTCATGGCCTCCGATGAACAAGGAAAACCCAGGATATTTCTCACCGAGTACCTTGTCGTCGGCGGCATCGAGGTGGGTGATGGCCATTTGGGCATCGCTGATTGGTAAAAGGGCTTTCTGAGCCTTTTGGAGCTCCGATTCCACCGGATGATACCCGACGTAGTCTTTGACGCTGAACGGCAGGCATACCCCGGTGATACCCAATCGGAACTCCCGGCCTTTTTCATCGCGAAACGTGTGCACCAGATAATCCGGAATCGGTACTTCCCGACCGTCTTTTAGCTGGGTGAATGGCACCAAGGCGCCATCTGGCATTTTCTTTCGGACGTTGGAACATATAAATTGGAATTGACATTGCTGAAACCGCTTTTGGGTCAGTACCCCATCAGACAAGTCGAATTCATGGTTGCCAAAGGTGGCGTAATCGAGCCCGAGTGCGTTGAGTGTTTCGATCATGTGCAATCCGGCGATGCGTTCTCCATTATCCATTTTTAGATTGGCCAGCAGGCTGGGCGACATGAAATCTCCGGCGAGCACCGTGAGGGTGTTGGGGTTTTCGGCCAGGAGTTGTTGGCGCAGGGCAGCAACACGGGCCAGTCCTCCAGCTTTACCCCCTTCCAGTGGCGCAATTTCATAGACGTCATTCAGTTGTAAAACGATAAAATCGAAGGAAGCAGGCGTAGGTTGTGGAGTATGGCATGCGCTTACGATAAGCAGAGCTAGCCACAGGGGCAGGAGTTTGAACAGGCGTTTCATGATTTTCAGGTTTAAATTATTGGGCATTGATTTCTTTTACATACAAAGATGCACCGCTCATATCGCGCAACGTCACGCGCATCGCTTTACTTAGGGCATCAATTTCTACTTCGCCAAAGAACTGCATCCCGGAGAGCGGCGATAGATTCGCTTGTCCGGGTGGAGGTGCTTTATAGAACAGGACTTCCGGCCCGAAGGTGTTGTCGAGGTCACCGGGGCCAAACGTGCCTGCATTGAGCGGGCCGGATACAAACTCGTAGAACGGTAAAAAATCAGTGAATCGCGCGCGGTTCGGCTGATAATAATGGGCGGCCGTATAGTGCACGTCGGCCGTCAGCCATACCACATTCTGGATTTGGTGCCGGCGGATGAATCGGAGCAAGGCGGCCATTTCCAGCTCCCGTCCAAGGGGAGGCCCATCGCCGTTGGCGCTGTTTTCAAATGTATTTTTATGCACATAGTCGTCATAAACCATCAAGCCGATAGGCATGTCGGATGCGATTACTTTCCAGGTGGCTTTGGACGCCTGCAGTGCTTTTTTTAGCCATTCGACTTGTTTTTTTCCAAGGAAATCGGTGTCTGCTGAGGTGGTCGTTTGAAGGTTTGCGCCGTTTGGGCCCCGGTAGGAACGCATATCTATGATAAAGACATCGAGTAGGGGGCCGTAGGGGATTTTTCGGAAGAGCCGCTGTGCGTCTTCGCCGTTGCTCCGGACGGGATTGTATTCGAGGAAGGCCTGTTTGGATCGGGCGGCCAAAACCGACACGCGTTTTTCCGAATAGCGACTATCTTCCAGGATTTCCTGCGGATACCAGTTGTTCAGTACTTCATGGTCGTCCCATTGATATAAAATGGGCACTTCGGCATTGAAAGCGCGCAGGTTGTTATCGAGAAGGTTGTATTGATAGTTGCCCCTGAACTCTTGCAGCGTTTCGGCTACCTTGGATTTGGCCGGGGTAGTCAGGTTGCGCCAGACGCGCCCATCGGGCAGTTCGATTTTTTCCGGAATAGGATTGTCGGCATAGATGGTGTCGCCGCTGTGGATGAAAAAATCGGGTTGCCGAAGGCGCATGGTCTCATAAATCCGCATGCCCCCTATTTCAGGATTGATGCCATAGCCCTGGCCACAGGTGTCGCCCGACCAGAGGAAGCGAATATTCCGGGCTGCCGTAGGGGCTGTTCGAAAAGAGCCCGTTATACCTTCGCTCCAGACCTCGCGGTCTTCCATACTCTGGAATCGAACCTGGTAGAATACCTGCTGGCCTTCCGGCAAGCCATGGAGATCCAATTTAGAAGTGAAATCGGCGCTTATATCGGCAGCTGGTCCGGAAATAGTTTTTTTGTTTCGAAATAGCGCATCGGTGGACCAATCAACCCAAAGGTTGGATGGTCGGTCACTGCGTGCCCAAATCATGGCACGGTCAGCCAACACGTCACCGGCAGATACCCCTCCCGTGATTTGAGGCCGCAGCGAAGGGCTTCTGTGAATAAAAAACGATTTACCGACGAGGGTCTGCCAGCCCAGCGCGGCTGCGCCCAGGGTGGATTGCTTCAAAAAAGTTCGGCGCTGAATTTTCATGTGCGATAGGCTTTTGCAAAGGCAAATAAGGGAAGAAAATAGGTATTTACCAATGAAAGGGCTTCAAATTCCCAGGTTTTAGGGTGGCCTATGTTCCTACGGGCATTTGAACCAAACGGGCGGCTTATTAAACAGATTGCAATAAAATTCTCTGTACCTTGTGAAGGTAGGAAAAGTTCCAGCGCCAATACCCGGTTTTACGCAGTAAAATGCCCCATGCCGTCGGATGAGATTCCGTTGGTACCTGATTCCGCCCGCTAATTCCAACATGCTATGAAATGGTCAATTCCCTCCTTCTGTTGTTTTGTATTGATGGCTCTGCATCCTGTATTAGGCCGTACCCAGGCCGTTTTGGTGCAGGAACAGAAGGCCAGGGCCTGGATAGAATGCACCACCTCGGATGCACTGAGTACCCAGGCCGCCGGCATTTTTCAGCGCTTTATCCGGGAAATGAGCGGAGCCTCCCTTCCAATCCGGTCGAATCCAGGGCGCGCGCTGCCAGTCCGGATTAGGCTGGACAACCAGCCCGCCAACCAAGCACTCGGTATTCGGGAAGACGGCTTTTTAATCCGGGTTACCGATAACGAGGTACTGGTAAAAGCAACAGGCGACCGGGGCATTTTATACGGCGTGGTGGAAATACTGGATACCTACCTGGATGTGAAGTACTTTGGAGCGCATGAATATGTGGTTCCTACTCGGCACAGGGTGCAACTGCCTCTTATCGACACCCTTTTGAACCCCGCTTTCCGGTATCGCCAGACCCAGTTTTACGGGATGGAAGCGGATCCGATGTATGCGATCTGGCACCGGCTGGAACAGCCAGCTGAAATTTTTGTGCACAACTACTGGGTGCACACCTTTGACCGGATTTTACCTTCAGATACCTATGGCTCGGCACACCCCGAATTTTATTCCTTTTTCAAAGGCCGTCGAAATCCTGGAAAGGCGAGCCAGTGGTGCCTGAGCAATGAAATCCTTTTTGAAGAGGTTTGTAGAAAACTGGATAGTTTATTTGCCAGCGACCCTACGCGTCACCTGATTTCGGTGAGCCAGAACGACGGAAATTTCACGAACTGTACCTGTCCTTCCTGTAGCCGAATCGACGACGAAAACGGTAGTCCGTCGGGCAGTCTGGTGTATTTTCTAAACAAGCTGGCTACCCGCTATCCGGACAAGGAGTTTTCTACCCTGGCCTACTTGTATTCCATGGCGCCGCCCGCTCGTATCCGCCCGCTTCCAAATGTAAATATCATGTTGTGCAGCATCGATGCTGACCGGGAGGTGCCGCTTACCGATAATCGCTCCGGACGCGCCTTTGTGAATGCCCTGGAAGGATGGTCAGCAATTAGCAACAACCTGTTTATTTGGGATTATGGGATAAATTTCGACAACTATTTATCCCCATTTCCGAATTTTCATGTCTTGCAGGATAATATCCGGCTTTTCCGAAAAAATCATGCGACCATGCATTTTTCGCAAATCGGCGGTGCGCGTGGGGGCAATTTTTCAGCGCTGAGGGCCTATCTGGTCGCCCACTTGTTGTGGAACCCCGATGCGGACGTCGATCGGCTGATGCGGGAATTTCTGGACGGGTATTACGGGCCGGCCGGGGGCTATATGTACCAGTATATCAAAATCATGGAAGGGGCCTTATTGGCGAGCGGGCAACGATTGTGGATTTACGATTCGCCCGTAACGCATAAAGGGGGGATGTTGCGTCCGGCACTGCTGCGCAACTACCACCGTCTTTTTCAGGAGGCGGAAGCAGCGGTTCGGGGCGATTCAGTCTGGTTGAGCAGGGTGCAGGTAGCAAAACTCCCGCTGCTCTATTCCGGGCTTGAAATAGCTCGTACCCTTCCGGAAATGGCTACCTCGACGGTGGAAGCTGATTTGGCGGAATTTGAACGGCTGGTAACCCGATACGCAGTACCTTCGCTCAACGAGCGCAACAACGCCCCCCTGGATTATTGTGCGCTATACCGGGCGCGGTATCTGGGCAAGTCAGCCCACCTCGCGTCGGGAAAAAAGGTGTCTTTCCTGTTGCCGCCACATACACGCTACCGGGAACTAGCCACCCACGCGCTGACAGATGGCCTGTACGGAGGTACGACCTTCGTGGAAAGTTGGGTTGGATGGGAGGGACAGGATGGCGCAATGGTAGTGGATTTGGAGGATGTGCGTTCCGTACGGCAGGTCTCGGTAGATTTTCTGCACCAATTGGGAGCCTGGATTCTACTACCCCGCCAGGTCACCTTTTCCCGGTCGGAGGATGGAGTCACCTATATCCCTTGGGCAACCATAGAGAAGGAAGAAGATCGGGATGCGGCGGTAAAATTTGTGGAATATACGGCCCAATCAGACCAAAAGGTTTCCGCGCGGTTTATTAAAATCGAGGTTAGTGGAGTGAATGTTTGTCCGGGGTGGCACTACGGGGTGGGTTATCCCTGCTGGTTTTTTATGGATGAGATAAAAGTGGAGTAAGGGAAGGATAAAAGGAAATAAAAAGAAAACGAACCAATATGAAATGGGAAATCACAGATCCCGGGTTGCTCCGGGAGTGCGCTTTTGTGGATGGTATATGGGTGTCGAGGGATGCTGCGTCGAGTTATGCGGTCAGAAACCCGGCCACCGGTGAGCAGTTGGCGTTGGTGCCCGATTTGGGGGAGGCGGAGGCCGTAGAGGCGATCGAGGCGGCACACCGGGCGTTTCCAGCCTGGCGTGCGTTGGCGGCTGGTGTGCGCGCTGCCCTACTTCGCAAATGGTTTGATTTGATGATAGCACATCAGGAAGACCTGGCGCGGATACTTACGGCGGAGCAGGGGAAGCCTTTGGCGGAGGCAAGAGGGGAGATTCGCTATGGTGCATCGTTCATTGAATGGTTTGGGGAAGAAGCCCGTCGGGTGTACGGCGATATTGTGCCGGGGCATGAGGCGGATAAGCGCATCCTGGTAATGAAACAGCCGGTGGGGGTAGCGGGGATTATAACACCCTGGAATTTCCCCAATGCCATGATTGCCCGAAAAGTGGGTCCGGCACTGGCCGCGGGCTGTACGGTGGTCATCAAACCCGCTGAAAGCACCCCATTGTCGGCTTTGGCGATGGCGGTACTGGCCGAACGGGCCGGCTTCCCTCCCGGTGTCATTAATGTGTTGACCGGACAGCACCCGGCGGCTATCGGATCAGTTTTGACGAGCCATCCGCTGGTGCGCAAAATTTCCTTCACCGGTTCCACGCGGGTGGGGAAAATGCTGATGGCACAAAGTGCGGGAACGATGAAGCGTCTTTCTCTGGAGCTGGGAGGGAACGCTCCTTTTATCGTTTTTGAGGACGCTGACCTGGACGCGGCAGTAGCTGGTGCGATTGCTTCAAAATACCGGAATGCAGGACAAACCTGTGTTTGTGCCAACCGCATATTTGTTCAGGAAGGTATAGCAAGCCAGTTTACGGAGAAGCTGGCGGCGGCCACTGCCCGATTGGTGGTCGGAGATGGGATGGACGAGCAAACCTCCATTGGTCCGCTCATCAATCAGCCGGCGCTGCAAAAGGTAGAACGACTGATAGCTGATGCCGTGGACCAAGGAGCTACCCTCGTATGTGGCGGCGCGCGCCACGCACTAGGCGGTACGTTTTATCAGCCGACTATCCTTACCGGTATTCATTCCGGGATGGCGTTGGCAAAGGAAGAGATTTTCGGTCCGGTAGCTCCTATCTTTGTATTTAAAACAGAGGAAGAGGCCATTTCCATGGCGAATCATACCGAATATGGGTTGGCTGCCTATTTCTATGGAAATGATATCCGGCGGATATTTCGGGTAGCAGAGGCCTTGGAGTACGGCATGGTAGGGGTGAATACCGGCATGGTATCCACTGCGGTGGCGCCATTCGGCGGCATAAAGGAAAGTGGATTCGGCAGAGAAGGCGGAAGCTATGGCATCGACGAATACCTGGATGTGAAATATGTCTGTCTGGGAATCTAACTCATGATTCAAATTCCAGATTGAGCCGAGCGCCGGACAACTCGTTGTAGCTATGTTGATCCTGCAACTTGCGGGCTGTTGCCATGCCGCGGTCGTACGCAGCCAGCGCATCGGCAGAACGCTCCATTCGCTCGAGGAGTTTGCCTAGGTGATAATATAGCCCTACATAGTCTGGGTTGGTTTTCTCTAGCAGCTCATAAT
>Ga0172367_10004736_pt1 | contig 16772 bp, 6 predicted proteins | sample Lak10m_FD_114542 | JGI IMG/M metagenome (GOLD analysis project Ga0172367, IMG submission 114542) | Freshwater microbial communities from Kabuno Bay, South-Kivu, Congo - kab_022012_10m | ecosystem: Environmental > Aquatic > Freshwater > Lake | place: Democratic Republic of the Congo: South-Kivu...
ATAAACAGATGTATTTAAAATAGTATAACTATCAATAACAAATAAATTAGATGTTATGATATTAGATGAAAAAACATTTTTTTTAAATGTTATATCATTGCTATAACTATCATTGACAATAAATTTATTAGAATTTCCAGCATTAATAAAATCTGCACTAATAGCATTTTTAATAAAATTAGAACTAACGAATTCTTGATTATTTAAGACATTTGATGTTATATAGCCTAAATTACTTACAGTATTATCAACATTACTAAATGTAATCAAATTATAAAAAATAATATTAGAACTATTTTTAGACATATATTTTATAATACTACTCTTTTTTTTAATAATATAAATAATTATATAAGTATTAAAAACAATTTTAATATAAAAATGTCTTATTTAATAACAGGTGGTTGCGGATTTATTGGATATAATTTTATAAATTATTTAAAATCAGATGAAAATGTAAAAACAATTTTAAATATAGATAAATTAGATTATTGTTCAAACGAGATAAATTTTGAAAATGATAAAAAAATAAAATTTATAAAATCTGATTTAAAAAATAAAAAATTGATTTTAGATTTATTAGAAAAATATCAAATAGATAAAGTTATTCATTTTGCAGCACAAACATCTGTTGATAAATCATTTAATAATTCTCTTGATTTTGTTTTAGATAATATAAATGCTACTCATAATTTATTAGAAGCATGTAAAATTTATAATAAATTATCATTATTTATATATATATCAACAGATGAGGTATATGGTGAAGCATTTGATATGCAACAAGCTTTTAATGAAGACGCATGTTTAAATCCTTCAAATCCTTATGCAGCAACTAAAGTTTCTGCAGAATATATAGTAAAATCTTTTTATTATACATATAAATTACCAATAATAATAACAAGATTAAATAATGTATATGGTAAATGGCAATATCCAGAAAAAATTATACCAAAATTTGTAAAATCATTAAAAAATAATCAAAAAATACAAATACATGGAAATGGTATAAATAAAAGAAATTATATTTATGTAGATGACGTATGTAATGGATTAAAATTATTAATAGAAAAAGGTGAAATAAATAATATTTATAACATAGGTTCAACTGACAATACATATACAAATATTGAACTTGCAAAAAAAATAATAGCAATAATGAAACCAGAAGAAGATTATAATGATTGGATAGAATTTGTTAAGGATAGATTATATAATGATTACTATTATAAAATAGATGCAACAAAAATAAAAAGATTAGGATGGTGTGAAAAAACAAATTTTAATAACAAATTACCAGAAATAATAGAATGGTATAATAAAAATTAAAATAAATTATTTTCAATTAATTCAATTCTATTTTTAAGTTTTTTATTTTCTTTTTTTAATTCTTTTATTGCTTCAATAAGAACTGGAATTAATTTATCATATTGAACTGTTAAATAGTTATTACCAGATTTTGATATATTATCACCATTTTCATCTTTATCTATATCAAACGGAGCTAATGAAACAATTTGAGGCATAATTTTTTTAACATCTTGTGCACTGATACCAATAAATTCATCTTGACTAGTAAAACCTAATGATTTAGCTAAATCATTATTTTTATATTTAAAGCCTTGTAAATTATCTATTAAATCCGTTGCATTTATTATATTAGATGTTATAGATTTTAATCTTATGTCAGAAAAAGATGAAGTAATATTTCCTGATGCTACAATATTACCTAAAACGTGTAATTTTTCAACAGGATTATTCATATTTTGTCCAATTCCAACATTACCATCATTATAAAATATATTATTATTTAATTTATTCCATTTACCATTTAAATTAGTTTGATAAGACAAAAGAATATTAGTTAATTGATTTGAACTTATATATGTATTACTAGTTAATCTTGGAATATCAGTTTCATTTATATAACTACTAAAAATTAATTTAGATGATGGTTTTTTTTCTGTTATAATAAATAAACATGAAGGTGTAATAATGGAATCATCACTATCTAATTGTCTTAATTGAACTGTTATAGTTATATTAGTTCCTTCTATTGCAGATTTATAATTTAAAGGACTTAATGTTGTTGAACGTGTTCCACCACCTGCAGCATAACCTATAAATGATTGTATATGTTCTTGTGAATATTCTGTTGCAACACCTAAAACATCAGATTTAATTTGTATTCTACTAGAAAAAACATCAGTTCCATGACCGCTAATTGTATAAGGAAAATCAGCTTGAATTAATATTTCACTATCACTGAAAAATTTTGTGTATGTACAAGTATGTGTATTTGTATAAGTAGTAGAACTAACAGTATAAGTTGTATATGAATTAAAACTATTAAAATCGATAAGAGTACTATTATAACCTATAATATTATTTGTTATAATTCCTCTAACTTCATTTGAACTAATATATTGTTGTTCTTTTAAATTATTAGAACTTATATAAGATGATAAAATATTATCAATAGAATTAGAATTAATAAATCTTTGATTACTTAAACTATTAGATGTAAAATATGGAATTAAAATATTTGTTATTTGATTTGAACTTATATAAATATTACTTGTTAATTTTGGTATATCTTCTTCTAAAACATATGAACTAAATAATAATTTAGCTGTTGGTTTTTTTTCAGTTATAACAAATAAACATGAGTTAGTTTGTATAACATCATCAGTATCTGTATCATATTGTCTTAATTGTAATGTTATTGTTATTTGTTGTCCTTCCATAGATGTTTTATGATTAATAGGGCTTAGAGTTGTTGAACGTGTTCCACCACCTGCAGCATAACCAATAAAAACCTGTATATGTTCTTGTGAATATTCAATAGCACTATTAAAAGAACTAGATGATATTTTCAATCTACTTGAAAATGTATCTGTTCCAAAACCACTTATTAAATATGGAAAGTCAACTTGAATTAATAATTCACTATCTCCAAAATGTTTTTTATATGTAAAAGAATGAGTATCTACATAATTTATAGAACTAACTGAATAAACATTATAAGAAGTATAAGAATCAAAATCAATTAATGTAGTATTTAATCCATAAACATTATTTGTGTATTTATTGCCAAAATCACCACTTAAGATATGAGAAATACTATTTGAAGTTACATAATTTTGTAAAGTATTTGAATTAACATATGGTATTAAAATATTTGTAATAGAATTAGAATTAATATAATTTTGAATAGTTAAATTATTTGATGAAATATAAGGTGTTAATACTGAAGTTAAAACATTAGAATTTATATATAATCTTTGTGCTAAATATGATAAAGTAACATAAGGTAATAATGATGTTGACAAATTATTGTTTATAATATTATTAATATTATTTGAAGATATAAATGCTTGTTGATTTATAGCATTTGATGTAAAATATGGATTTATTAATACATTAAAATTATTAGAACTAATAAAACCCTGTTGATTTATACTATTAGATGTAAAATAAGGTATTAAAATATTATTAATAGTATTACTATTAATATAATTTTGTTGAAATAAAACATTTGATGTAATTAAATCATTAGTAATATTACTATTATTACTAGTATTTGTAGTAAAATTACCTTGTAAAATATGTAAAATACTATTTGAAGTTATAAAATTTAAATTATATCCAATGTTATAAAAACTATTGCTATTAATAAAAGATTGATTACTTAAAACATTTGATGTTATAAATGGTAATAAAATATTTGCAACACTATTGCTATTAATAAAAGATTGATTACTTAAAACATTTGATGTTATATATGGTGTTAAAATATTTGCAACACTATTGCTATTAATAAAAGATTGATTACTTAAAACATTTGATGTAATAAATGGTAATATAATATTTGCAACACTATTGCTATTAATAAAAGATTGATTACTTAAAACATTAGATGTTATAAATGATGTTAAAATATTTGCAACACTATTGCTATTAATAAAAGATTGATTACTTAAAACATTTGATGTAATAAATGGTAATAAAATATTTGCAACACTATTGCTATTAATAAAAGATTGATTACTTAAAACATTAGATGTAATAAATGGTAATAAAATATTTGCAACACTATTGCTATTAATAAAAGATTGATTACTTAAAACATTTGATGTAATAAATGGTAATAAAATATTTTTAACACTATTGCTATTAATAAAAGATTGATTACTTAAAACATTAGATGTTATAAAAATATTAAATAAATTTATATTGCTAATAGTTAAATTATCACTAATATCAATATTTTTAAAAAAAACATTTTTAGTTGTTCCAACATCATTTTCTGTATAATTTAATATTGGTAAATTATATAATAAATTATAATTAATTAAATTAGATGGATTATTAGTTCCATTTAAAATAAAATTTAATTTATTATTACTTAATTCTATTGCACAAGAAGAATTAGAAAAATTATCTTGAAGTTTAATATTATTAATTTTAATACCACAAAATGAAGAATTAAAAATATTTGAAAAACATATATTACAATCATTTTCAAAAATACAAGTATTATTAAATGAAATTTTTTTAGTATAAATATTTTTTAAATAAGAATTAGTAGTTCCAATATTATATTTATTATCTATAAATGGAATAATATCACCTTTAATAGTTGATTCATTATAAATAATATTTCCATCAACTGTTAAAGAATTATTATAAATATTATTTTGAATAAATTTATTAGATAATCCTTGTAAAATATAATCTAAATTTATATTTCTTAACATAGAGCCATCGCCTTTAAAATATGTAGAATTTGTAATACCATTAACATCAATATTATATTTAGGAGTATAAGTATTAAAACCAACATTAGAACCAACGACAATAATAGGAGGTCCTGAATTATTAATTATTAAATTATTATCAGGATAAATATTTAAAGTCATTTTAAGAGCTTGATTTGAATTATTAATAATTACATTAGATGCAGTAGTATATTTAGTATAAGATTTAGCATAATTAGATTGTGCATTTATAATACTATTACTATAAATATCAAGAATATTACAATTATTTATAAAAATATTATTTGCACTTATATTTCCACTAACATTTAAATCATTATTATAAGTATTATTGATAATAAATTTATTAGTATTACCTTGAATTAAATCATCAGTATTAAAATTAGATAAATTATTATAAAAAAAGTTTTTTGCATAAATATCTTTATAATATAAATTAAATTTTCCTTCACTAATAAAATCAGTATTAATATTACTTAAAAAAGATATTAAATTATTTTGAGTAAAATATAAATTACTTTTACCTTCAATTACATTATCAGTTGTTTTTGTTTTAAGTAAATCATTAAATCTTTTAGTAGTAAAATATAAATTACAATTACCTTCAGGTATATTATCAGTTGTTTTAGTAATTATTATATTTTCAATAATATTACTAATATTAACTTCATTATAATAAATATTTGATTTACCTTCTATAATATCATCTGAAGTTTTTAAATTAAATAAATTATTTATATTACTTTGAAGTTTATTAATATTAAAATATGTATTACTATTACCTTCTTTAATATTATCACTTGATATTAAATTTATAAAATTATTTAATTTATTAGTTGCTTTATCTTCTGTAAAAAAAAGATTACTATTACCTTCAGTAAAATAATCAGTTGATTTAGTTATAATAATTTCATTAAATTTATCTAAAAATCTTTGATTAGTAAAAAATAAATTAGAATTACCTTCATTTAAATCATTTGTAGTATAATTACTAAATAAAGTTTTTAAAGTATTTGATAATAAAATTTCATTATAATAAAGATTATTTGACCCTTCTTTAATATTATCACAAGTTAAATTACTTAAATTTAAAAAAAAAGCAGTAGTATTTCTTTCATATGTAAAAAATAAATTAGAATTACCTTCACTTATTTTATCAGAATCAATTAATTTAATTGAAGTTGCAAATACATTACTTGCACGTTCATTTGTAAAATATAAATTACTATTTCCTTCAATTAAATCATCTGTAGTTTTATCAGATATATTAACATTTATTAATCTACTACCATCTCCAGATATAATACCTTTTATATCAATATTACTACAAATAATATTTGTAACATTAATACTAGTAGATGTATTCAAAGTATCTGTTTCATCCCATGCCATAATACCATTGCTATTTGTAGTTAGCATGAGTTTGCTAAAATTTTCTGGAATTTTTGGAATAGTATAAGTTATATTTTTATCAAGTGATTCATCTGCTTTTAATGTTATTGTATAATTACTATTATTTTTTAATGTTATATTAGGTATATAAATGCCATCTTTAACATATAAAGAATTTTTATCAGAAATATCAGGTAATTCATTTGAATTATATCCAATAGCAACAGGTGTTCCATCTAATCCTAGATAAATAGCCTTTTCATTTCTACAAATAGTATTATCAATATTAAATAAAAAATTATTATTTATATTATTTCCAATAATAAGTTGTCTATTATTAATTATAGAAGTATTATTATTACCAATAATAATAGAGTTATTAGCAAAATCATTTTTAAAATTATTTTTACCAATTACAATAGATTCATTAATAGGATTTTTATTTTCATTATTACCAATGACAACAGAATTTTCTCCTACAATATAAATATTTGATCCTATAGCAATATTATTATTACCTTCAATATTAATATTTTTACCCATAGAAACAGAAAAAACTTCATTTGCATTTAAATAACTGCTAATAATTATGTTTTTAAAATATAATTCTGTTATATAATTAATAAAATCTGGTGGATTATTAATTATATTTAAATCTATATAATATTCAAGACGAACATTATTTATATTTAAATTAATTTGAGGTTCAAATACATATATAATATTTGTATAAATATTAAAATCTAATTTATTAATATTAGTAGTATTGTTATAGTTTATAGTTTTTTGTAAAATATCATTATCATAAAAACTTAAATTAAAATTATAAATGTTATTAATATTTGTTGTATTAAATATAACAAAAGGCATAACATCAAAACTTATTTTTGTTTTTTGTGCAAAAAATTGATAATCAAAATTATAGCGTAAAAATTGATAATTATATGATTCTTTATTAGAAATTAAAAGTTTATTATTGCAAATATATTTATTATTATAAAATTTTACATTAATATTACCAAACCAACTATAAAAATTTTCATTATCAAATAATAAATTTTCATTTAAGGTTGTTAAAAGTTTAAATTTTAAAGAATCAGAATTTAAATCAAGATTTTTTTTAATTTTAAAAAAATTATAATAATCTTCAATTTTAATTATTGAAGAACTAACAGAATAATCAATTATATATGTTGGATATTTGCAATAAATTATATTTGTTTTAACTTCATCGTCATCAAATAAATAAATGTCTTTAAATATAATATTATTAGAATTTATGATATTAATGTTAATAGTTAAATTATTATCAATATTATTAGCATAATAAAATCCATATGAAAAATTAACATTAAATGTATCTATATCTAAATCATTTTTATAATTTTGATATATAATATTATTTAAATTATTTAATGATATTGATGCTGTTGGATTATAATTATCATAACTAATAAAACCACTTAAAGGTTTTTCAAAAAAATTAACAAAAACTTTAGAATATTCATCTTCAGTAATATTATCTAAATTATTAATTATATAATCTCGTAAATAAATAAAGTCAAATGCTATAATATCAATATAAATATTATTAGATTTAAATAAAATATCTTTAGAATATAAAATAATTTCTTTAGGGTTTGCTATTAAATTTAAGTCATTTTTATATGTTCTTTGAAAAGTATAAAATGATTCATAACCTTTAATAAATTCATTATCATTTATAATTAAAAATGGGGTAACGCCATAAGTATCAGTTTCATTATATATACTAGAATTTTCACTATAAAAAAGATTATTAGAGTTAAATTCTAATTTTTCTACAATATTATTTAAGAAAACACCATATAATGGTTCTGTTGTTATTTCATATTTAATTTTATATATTTTTTCATCTTCTAAAATATATCCATCTAAATTAAAAAATATAGTTTGTGTATTTGTTAATCTCGGTCTTGAAACTCTTTTTATTATGCTATTTGGTATATTAACAGATGAACTATAATTTTTAAGATTATATATATCATTAGGTTGTAATAAAATATTAGAGGTAGTATCAATAATTTGAGAATTATTATATAAAATATTGCATATTCCCTGAATTATTAAACAATTTTTTTTTAATTTATCATAAATAAAATCTGTTATAATATTTTTGCGAGCAAAAGTTATATTTGAATTAATAGTAATAAAATTTATTTTTGAATTAATTTCATTTGTATATAAATTATTATAAGAATCATAAAAAAAATTATATGATTCATTAAAAAATATATTAGTTAAATTACTATTTTTAAAACCATTGTGAAAAAATATATTTGCAGCTTTATTTATATTATTATTACCAATAGATAAAAAATTATTTCCAAAATTACAATTATTATTTCCAACTATAACATTATTTTCTCCAAAATTATAATTAAAATTACCAATAGACGCAGAATTAGTTGATGTATAATTATCACCAATACTTATAGAATTATTAATATCATTATTAATATTATGTCCAATAATTATATTTTTAAACCCATTATAAATATTTTCACCTGCATTATATCCAATAAATACAGAATTTTCAACATTTAAAGCATTAAATCCTGCACGTTCTCCTATAAAAACATTATTGTTTTTTTGCAAGTTTTTACCACAATATTTACCAACTCTAACAGAATCTAACGCACGTGTTTGAACATCATTATAAGTAATAATACTTGTATTACCTAACTGATTAATTTTATTTAAATTATCAGTATTATTCATAATTGTTAAATTAAATATAATCTATTTATAAAATAAAAATAAAATAACTATTAATTAAAATCTTCAATTACATAAGGTTTTTTGTTAATAATTTTTGAGTTATCAGGTATAGAAGTTAAATAAAATGATGATAATTTAAATATAACAGTTTCAAATAATTTTTTATCAGATTTTCCAAATATTTCAAGAAAATTATCTTTCAAATTAATTAATTTAATTAAATTTATTTTTACAATATCATAATTATCATAATATTTATTTATAATACGCACAATTTTAAAATAATCGGCTAATCTTTCTTCTATATCAATTTCTTTTGTTTTTATTAACCCAAAATCCCATATCATCCATAAAAATCCTAAATTTTTAACATAAATAGTTTTGCCAAAAATTTTATATTTAAAATAACCACCAGGTTTTATTTTATGAAATAAAAAATTACCTGAATGACAGTCTCTATGATAAAAACCGCCACTAAAATAATGAAATGATAATACACATAATAAAACTTGTTGAATTGCATTATTAACTAATTCAATATTGTCATAATATCTTCTTAAAAAAGTATGTAAATCACCATCTGCAAGTTCATTTATAGATATATAATAATCTTCATTTTTAATTATACTGGGAACATTAGTATTCTCAGTATCCTTAATAAAGCATGCTAAAACTTTATAGATTAATAAGAAATGTGGAGTTAAATTTTTTAATACAAGTTTTCCTAATTTTTTCGCAATTTGTATTTCAATAGCATTTCTAATTGTCTTAGGTGTTAATTTTGTCGCTAATTGTTTTTTTTGTTTATTTTGAGTTAAATATATAACTCCATATTTACTTTCAGTTCCAATCTGTTTTTTTAAAGTTAAATTAGCATTTGCAATATTATATTGTTTTTTGTCATTTTCATCATAAATAGGAACTAAACATTGTTCAGGTGAAATATCTTTTAATAATTTATTAATATTTAAATATAATCTTTTTCTACTATTTATAGTTTTTAAACTCATATCTATAATAAAACTATAAATTTATTATTTTTTAAACTTTTTTGACATATCGTTTATATGGATATTTTTTTAATATTTTATTTATTTTTTTTGTTTTTTTATTAATATAATTTTTGTCATCAACATTTTTTTCAAAATAAACAGGTGTCTTAGATGATGATTTTGATGATAAAATATTTGATTTAAATGATATTGATGATTTTGCTAATGATGATTTTGATGCTGGGTTTTTATTATCTGAAGATGATGAAAATTGATATTCACCATTTTCTACAGGATAATTTATTTTTTTTGATGAGTTTGATGAGTTTGATCGTGAAACATTTGAATAAAATGATTTATCTGATTTATTTGATGCAGAAGATTTAGCAGAATTATTTGATTTTACTGAATTATATGATGAATTAGATAATGGTGTATGATATGAATTTAATGATGATAATGGAGTATGATAAGTATCAGATGATGATGACGACGATGAATTTGATAATAAATGTTTTATAGCATCTTTTTTATTTTTTGCATTAAAGCAATTAGATGACTCATAATTATACTCTGATGATTTTGAAGCTGATGATGATTTTGAAGCTGATGTTGATTTTGAAGCTGATGATGATTTTGAAGCTGATGAAGATTTTGAAGCTGATGAAGATTTTGAAGCTGATGATGATTTAGAAGCTGATGTTGATTTAGAAGCTGATGATGATGATTTAGCAGATGATGATGATGATTTTGAAGCAGATGATGATTTAGATGGTAAATCTTTTAATATATCAAATTTATTTTTTAATTCTAAATCAAAATTACTTGATGAAAATGACGAAGATGATGATGGTTTAGTAGAAGATGATGATGAAGATGACGATGATGGTTTAGTAGAAGATGATGAGGGTTTAGTAGATGAAGACGAAGAAGATGACGATGAGGATTTAGTAGAAGATGATGAGGGTTTAGTAGAAGATGATGAGGGTTTAGTAGATGAAGACGAAGAAGATGATGATGAGGGTTTAGTAGAAGATGATGAGGGTTTAGTAGAAGATGATGAGGGTTTAGTAGAAGATGATGAGGGTTTAGTAGAAGAAGATGAATAAGGTGAAGATGACGATGAGGGTTTAGTAGAAGAAGATGAATAAGGTGAAGATGACGATGAGTGTTTAGTAGAAGAAGACGAAGAAGATGACGATGATGACGATGATGGTTTAGTAGAAGATGATGAAGAAGACGAAGATGAACTTGAAGAAGAAATAGGAGATAATTTTTTTTGTGTTTTTCTAGTTTTATAACAACATTTTACATTATATTTATTTAATTTTAAGTTTTCAAAATCATCAGGACAAATATCATTTTCATCAGGACGTCTTTTTTTAGGGCAAGAATTTATATTTGATTTTTTTTTAAGTAAATTTTTTTTATAATAAGCACAAGCATTAATTTTTATTTCATCTTTTTTATCTTCATATAATTCTTTACATTGTTCTAATGATTTATTTTTACTTAAATTTCTGCAATATGATATATATTGAATATAAGGGTTTGGTTTTATACATTTATCTGATTTTGCAGAATAAACGCAGCTCGGTTCTTTACAATTTTTCATATTCTATATAATATTTAAGTTAAAAATTTTACTATAAAGAAATAGGACTTGATAAAAAATGAATATTTAAATTTATAATTAAAAACATAAATGACAAACGAATTTAAATGCAATATTGAATTTTATAATAATAATAATGCAAAATACGCAATAACAACAAATATACAAATATTTAAATGCATAAAAGATGAACATATAATTAAAATAGTATTTCCCTCAAAAGAAGATATTATAAACTTTGAATTTGATACATTAGAAGAAGATATATTTATTAATATAAATATTAATAAAATTGATATAAAATTAAAAAATAAAAATGATTTGCGTTTAAATTGTTTAATTGAAAAATATAGACGCAAATTAGCATATAAAATTAAATGGGATTTAAAAACAAATAAAAAGAAAATTAAAGTAAAAGCTTTATATATAAATAATATAGATAATGCATATATTTATGAAATTTTAGAAAAATACGCAGTTTTAAGTATTAATTGATTTCTGCATCAGAATAATAAATATTACCATTTTTCCATAATTCAACATAATAAGGTTCTTTTTGATATTTTTCTTGTTCTTTTCTATATTCAGGATATATATGTAAAATAACTTTATTTTTATATTTGATTATAAAATCAAATCCAATATGAACCATATCAATATAATCGGTATTATGTCCAATAGTTCTATAAGTTTTTGCAAGTAAACCGGGACCAGTAACTAATAAACAAGATGTACCATAAAAATTATGATAAACATTAATAACTATTCTTTTAATAGTTTCTAAAAGTAGCAAATTATTTTTACAACTAACAATTATTGTTTGTGAAATATTACCTGCATTATTGTTATTATAAGCTGTATAATCTTTAACATAATGTTCTTTATCGATAATTTCAATAAATTTAAAATTATTAAAAGGTATTAATTTTACATCAACATATATTCCACCATTTATAAATAAAAAACAATATCTAAATAAATCAGATTTAAATGCCGATGGTTTTAATTTTTTAAATGCATATATGACATCAGTTCCAAAATTATTATTTAAAAATTCTAATGCTGTTTTTTCATTATAAAGAAAATAATTAAATTCTGGATTAGAATTTTTTATTTTTTCTGTTGCTAATTTCATTTTTTCAGGTAATTCTTCTGAATGCCAATATTGAATTATATTTAAAGGTATAGTATTATCATCCATCTTATCAATTAAAATTTAAATATATTTTTAAATAACTTTATTTTACACATGACTAAAATAAATAGCTATAATTATTCCAATAAATGCAATAATAATACCTAAAATAGAACCTATATGTAATAATTTTTTATAATAAAAATAAACTAAAAATAGTGAAAAAATTGGTGCTAAATGTGTAAAATAAATATCGGACTATATTTAACAAAACCAAAATAAAATAATAAAAACCAAACAAATATCCAATAAGAAAAAATTTCTATCATGAAATTTTTTGAATAATTTCTTCTATTTTTTTTTCAAGATTATTAATTTTAATATTTTGTTCTTGAATTATTTTATTTTGTATATTATTAATTTTCTTATATATCTCATCTGATGTATTATTTATTAATTCTAATAAATATTTATTATCTAAATTTTGAATATTTTCTATATAACTTCCATAAACAAAAACATTTATATCTTTAATTGTTTTATTAATAACAAAACTTGTATTGTCTATTATTTTTTCTATATTATAATGAACATCTATTTCATTACTAATTATTTTAATTTTATCATTTATTTTAAGTATTTTTGATATATCCATATTATCTATTTTAATAATATTTGAATTGCAAATACAAAATTTAAATATATTTGGAATATAATTATAGCATGTATTAATTTTATTAAATAAAATTTCTTTTTTCAATTCTTTAACAGCTTGTATTAATATTGGAGTTAATTTATCATATTTTAATGTTAAATAATTTTCACCAGATTTTGAAATATCATTACCAAGTTCATCTTCAATTAAATCAAACGGAGCTATTGAAACTATTTCTGGTAATACTTTATATACATCTTGAGCACTAATACCAATAAATTCTTTATTTTTATCTTTTTCTTTAATTAAACCAATATTTATAGCTAAATCACTAGCTTTATATTTAAAAGAATTTATATTATTTATAATATTAAAAGCATTAGTTATATTAGAAGTTATTTTTTTAAGACGTATATCAGAATAAGCAGATATAATTTGATTACATCTTATTTCACCACTAACAGTTAAATTATTAGCACCAGAAGGATTAGTACTACCAATTCCAATAGAACCATTGCTAGTAATACGCATCCATTCAGTATTAGAAGTTCCAAAAATCATATTAGCATTTGAATAACAATTCATAATTCGCACATCTTGATTAGCTTCTTTAGAAATGATAAAACCTGAATTAAAAGTTGTACCAGTAGTAGCATCAGTAATTTGTATAGAATTATAATTATTATCATTAGAAGAATGAATATGCAATAAATTTGATGGACTAATTGTTCCTATACCTACATTTCCATCTTGATTTATTAACATTCTAATATTTTCATTTTCTCTGTTTATAGTTGTTATAGGATATGTATCAAAACATATATTAGCTGCTCTTAATCTAATTCTATCAGCACCATCAATGCCTGAAATATCATTACCTTTAAATAATAACAATTCTGTTTTTTCAGTAGTTTCATAAAGTCTATTTTCAATAATAGATTGATCATTTAGATTATTATAATTAATTATTTGAGTTGTTGAAATTATATTTGTAGTTGATTGATATAATTTAAGTTCATCAATATATAAAGCGGAACCATTATGAGTATGAAAACCAAATTTACCAATAGTATTATAACTAACATGACCGCCAAAATTATAACTATGAATTAAATAATAATTATCATTAACAGATGGAGCATACCATAGTTTAATTATAGTATTTAAAATTTCAACTTTAATTTTTCTTTTTATTGTTGTTCCTGAAGGAAATGCTTCTCCAAGTGGTGGATTTGATAAAACACTCCAACCACCTCCATATGGTAAATTTAAAAATGAACCCATTCCAAGACTAGCATCTCCTCTAGTATCATATCTAGCTTGAATACCATAATTATTAGTAGAATTAGCTCTAAAAAAAACACTAGGAATAGTACGTTGTATTGCATATGTAATTAATTCAACAGTTGTATTTAAAGGCATATCATTTTTAGTATGAAGACCTGAGAATGCACCGCTGGTATTAGTAATTTTTAATATATTATTTTCAATTTCTTGACTTGCATTTAAAGTATTCCATTTAGTTGTAGTATCTAATGTTGAAAAATTGTCATAGATTTCAAATACAGTATCTGGATTACCTAAACTTAAGGAATAACCATTTTTTATATAAATTATTTTTGTTTCAACCATTGTAGGTATTTTTACCCATACAGTAGCAGAAACACCATTAATAACATTTTCAATATAATAATTAAGAGCAATTGTATATGTATTATCTTCAAAAACACGCAAATCTTGAAAATCAGTTCTAAAAGGACTATTCCAATTAATAGTAAAACTAACTTGAAAATTACTTAAAAGAGTTAAATTGTCATTAGTAATTGTAATTTGTAAATTCTCAAATAATTTAGTTGAGAAATAAATACCATTATTAATATTATTATAATTAATTAAATTAAGATTATTACATTTAATATTACCATTAATAACTAATTTTTCATCTATTATATTATTTTCTTTAATTATTCCAATACCAATATTACCATTACTTGAAATTTTTAAATTTTCTGTATTAGAAGTTCCAAAAATCATATTAGCATTTGAGAAACAATTCATAATTTTAACATCTTGATTAGTTTCTTTAGAAATAATAAAACCTGAATTAGAACCAAAGCCTGTAGTATTATCAGTTAATTGAATTGCTGAATATATATTTAATGAATTTTTATGTATATGAAAATAATTTGATGGAATATTTGTTCCTATTCCTATATTTCCAGTAGAATTATTAAGAAAAATATATGGACTATCACTTTTAGCAGATAATCTTAAATCGCCATTATCATTTCTTAAAGTTAAAGTATTTATTCCACCATCTGATGTTTTAGTTGAAGAATTTAAAAAAATTCCTGCAAAAATTGAATTATTATTATTAAGAGATAAAAATGAATAAGCACCTGAAGCTGCTGAACTATTTTTAATATTTAAACCTACACTACCTGTATTTGTATTTGAAATTTGATTTGCAGCACCTGTTCCTGTTATATTTCCTGTTGCATTTAAAGTTCCTTGAATATCTACTCCTGTAGAATTAATAGTAGTATTAAGAGTAGCATTAACATAAAATTTATGTGAAGCAGTACTTGGAACAGAATACCATAAAGTATTAGTATCCATACCAAAACTATAAGGATGATATGTAGAATTACCTGGATATAAAATAATTTTATCTCCAGCACTAGTATTATTAATTGCAGGAAGAGCTAATCCAGCACTAGGATAAATTATTTTACCTGATAATTTAATATTTCCATAAACATCTAAAACCTCAGCTGGAATTGAAGAACCAATTCCTAATCTACCTCTACTAGTTAATTTCATAACTTCTCTTGAATTTGCTATATTATTACCCCAAGTCAAAAAGGATATACTTGAATGATTTGGATTAAATGGTTCATTAATTTCTGCTCCAGTTGTAACATTATATTTTAAACCTGTAAATTGTATATCTGATGTTCTACCGTCCCATCTTCCTATACTTAAAGAATCAATTTTATCAGCACCATGAATACCTGATGAAGATATTATTGAACGTCCAATTTTATGATTTTGATTTGTACAACCAACCTCTAATGTTAAAAATGGGTTAGAATTTAAAATCCCAATATTACCATTGCTAGTTATTCTTAATATTTCAGTATTAGAAGTTCCAAAAATCATATTAGCATTTGAATAACAATTCATAATTCGCACATCTTGATTAGTTTCTTTAGAAATGATAAAACCTGAATTATAACTAAAACCTGTAGTAGCATCAGTAATTTGTATAGCATTATATTTACTATCATTAGAAGAATGAATATGCAATAAATTTGATGGACTAATAGTTCCAATACCAATATTACCTAAATTATAGTAAATATTGGAATCCGATGTTGTCCATTGTGATAAACCATTAAAAGGAATTCCATTTTTATAAATATCTGTAGCATTAATAATA
>Ga0172367_10004737_pt1 | contig 16771 bp, 19 predicted proteins | sample Lak10m_FD_114542 | JGI IMG/M metagenome (GOLD analysis project Ga0172367, IMG submission 114542) | Freshwater microbial communities from Kabuno Bay, South-Kivu, Congo - kab_022012_10m | ecosystem: Environmental > Aquatic > Freshwater > Lake | place: Democratic Republic of the Congo: South-Kivu...
ATGAAGGTGGAACGCCCGCCAGCCAGGTCGTCCGACGCGCCGATGCGGGTGAAGATGCGGTCCACCGGTCCGATGTGCGCCGAAGTTGCCGGCACGAAGCTGCCGCAATGCGCCAGCAGCACGATTAGCGCAGTCTGGCGCATATAGGTGGATTTGCCGCCCATGTTGGGCCCGGTAATCAGCAGCAACTGGCGCTGCGGGGCAAGCAGGGTGTCGTTGGCGATGAACGGCTGCGCCAGTTGTTCCACCACCGGGTGGCGTCCGTCATGAATTTCGATGCCGGGATCGTGGCTGAATTGCGGGGCGACGTAGTTCAATGCCTCCGCGCGCTCCGCCAATGCGCACAGTGTATCCAGTTCCGCCACGGCGTTGGCGTTGGCCTGCAGTAGCGCGATATGCGGCAGCAGTTGCTCCAGCACCTCGTCATACAGCGCCTTTTCCCGCGCCAGGGCGCGTTCGTTGGCGGACAGCACCTTGTCCTCGAAGGTTTTCAGTTCCGGGGTGATGTAGCGTTCCGCGTTTTTCAGCGTCTGCCGACGGCGATACTCTGGCGGCGCGTTCTCGGCCTGGGTGCGCGACAGCTCGATGTAGAAGCCATGCACGCTGTTGTATTCGACTTTGAGGTTGGCGAGCCCGGTGCGTGCGCGCTCTTCGGCTTCGTACCTGAGCAGGAATTCCCCGCAGTTGGCCTGCAGTGCGCGCAGTTCGTCCAGTTCGGCGTCGTAGCCGTCGTTGATGACGCCGCCTTCGCGCACCACCGTCGCGGGCTCGGCGCGGATGGCGCGCTCCAGCAAATCGAGCGCGGCCGTTGGCGTTTGCAGCGCGGCAGCCAGTGTTTGTAACTGTTCCGCTACTGCTGGCGTCAAATCCTCGCGCAGCAGCGGCAACTGTTTCAGGCTTTCGCGCAGTCCCGACAGGTCGCGCGGCCGTGCCGTTTTCAGCGCCACACGGGCGGTAATGCGCTCGATGTCGCCGACCGGCCGCAGCTTGCGCCGCAAGCCGTCATGCAGGCCGCACTCCTGCAGTTCGCCGATGGCGGCATGGCGTGCGGCGGCAGCCGCCTGGTCGCGCAGCGGATGGTGCAGCCAGCGGCGCAGGCAGCGTGCTCCCATGGCGGTGCAGGTGGTATCCAGCAAGGAAAACAGCGTGGGTGCCGGTTCGCCGCGCAGGGTTTGGTCGATTTCCAGATTGCGCCGGGTGGCGGCGTCCAGTTGGATGAAGGCGCCTGGCCGTTCCACCGCGATGCCGAGAATATGCGGCAATGCAGTGCGCTGGGTGTGTTTGACATAATCCAGCAGCGCGCCGGCTGCTGCCACCGCAGCCGTCATGTCCTCGCAGCCGAAGCCGGCCAGGTCGAGCGTGTTGAATTGCTGGCACAGCGCCTGCTGCGCGGAGTCCGCATCGAACTGCCAAGGGGCGAGCCGCTTCAGCGGGCATCTGGCCAGTTCAACGGCGGGATGGGAGAAATCCTCTGCCAGCAGTAGTTCCGCCGCGCCGATGCGCTCCAACTCCTGCGCCAGCGCAGCCGGGGCGATTTCACCCAGGATGAACTGGCCGGAAGCCAGGTTGAGCCGCGCCAGTCCGAGCTGGTCGTCCCACGCGCAGACCGCCAGCAGCAGGTTATCCCGCACATCGTCGAGCAATGCGCTGTCGGTGAGCGTGCCGGGGGTGAGGATGCGCGCTACCTTGCGCTCCACTGGCCCTTTGCTGGTCGCCGGGTCGCCCACCTGCTCGCAGATGGCCACCGCCTCGCCCAGCCTGACCAGTTTCGCCAGATACTGCTCGACTGCGTGGTATGGCACCCCGGCCATTTTGATCGGCTCGCCGGCAGAGGCGCCGCGCCGGGTCAGCGTGATGCCGAGCAAACGCGACGCCTTTTCGGCATCGTCGAAAAACAGTTCGTAAAAATCCCCCATGCGGTAGAACAGCAGCATGTCCGGGTATTCCGCCTTGATGCGCAGGTACTGCTGCATCATGGGCGTGTGTTTTCCTATATCCATGGGAAATTCATCTATTGCCCGATTTGTTGCAGAACCGGGGGCCGAGTTCAGATATCGGGGTCAGCGGGAAGCTGCTGGTTTGAGCGACGCCATCTCGTAGCCGGGAGCGAACCACTTCCTTGCCTGTCGGTAGGTGGACAGCAAGTCCAGGGTAACCGGATAGTCGGACTGCATCATCTTGGCCAGCAGGCGTTGCTGGATCAGGTATTTGAGGCCGCCGATGGCGAGAGAGCCGGAGCCGATGACCTTGTGGTTGAGGCCGGGAATGTCGATTTCGTTGTCGTTGGCTCCCAGGTTTTCAATGCCGGAGGGTGGCACGGCGTTGATGTCGATGGCTACTTTCAGGGAGGGTGTGGCGTTTATGACGTCGACTGACACCACGCGGCAGCCAGCGGCCGAGCAGGCTATGGCGGCGGTGGCGCCTTTGATCGCGTCCTTGCGGGTTTCGTCGTTCTCCGCCATCTTGACGGCCAGGTCAACCCCGAACCTGGATTTTCCTTCGTCCCTTGCGCGTTCGGCTTCTTGATGGTCGTTGTAGCCGATCATGGTGACGCGGGCTCCGAGCCTGGCGCACATGATAGCGACGCAGGCGCCGACGGGCCCGGTGCCGAACACGCAAATGTTCTGGCCGGCGGTGGTTTCCTTGAAGCAGCGGGCGAGGTGAGATTCCAGCATGATGAGGATGGATACACAGGTGGAGAAGGCGCCGCTAGGATCGGCGAACAGCGAAACCTTGAAAGGATCGAACATGGACTTTTCTGCTTCCTTGAGCATGTCCAGCGCGAGCCAGGCGTCGTGGCCGCCGATGAATATTCCGGTTTTCCATGCTCCACGAGGACCGCGGGAAAAGATGGCATCCTGCACCAGGGGGCGCACTCCTGCCAGCTTCACGTTGACGTAAGGAATGACGGCGTGATATCCGGCGTCATAGGCCATGTTGGCGTCGAACGGACTGATGTTGTCCTGCGGGATAAGCATGTGCAGGAGGTAGGGTTTGTCTTGCAGGGGATCAAGGTTGGAGTTTGGCATTTTCGGTTCCTTGTTGGTTTTTGACAGATCCTCTGGGGTTGCCGGTCGAATTTTTATGCTGGTAATTATGCCATGATCCGGCAGGTTTACAGCGCTGCCGCTATACGCCTTCCGGATGGATTTTCAGGGAGGCGCGATTCACTTCAACTCCCGGCATTCGACTTGAGTTTTTCCGTCAGGTGCGGAGCCAGAATCTGCAGTATCTGCCCGAATATTTTTGGGTTGCCGGCGACGAGATTGCCGGATTCCAGCCAGGTTTGGTTGCCTTGCAGATCGCCCACCAGCCCGCCGGCTTCCTGCACCAGCAGCGCGCCGGCAGCGATGTCCCACTTGGACAGGCCAGTCTCCCAGAATCCGTCGTACCAGCCGGCGGCCACATAGGACAGATCGAGCGAAGCGGAGCCGGGACGGCGCACGCCGGAGGTTTTCTGGATCATGTCGCGGAACATGCCGAGGTAGGCGTCGAGATGGTCGAAATTGCGGAACGGAAAGCCGGTGCCTATCAGCGATTCCTGCAGCTTGGTACGGCTGCTGACGCGAATGCGCCGGTCGTTATGGAAAGCACCCCCGCCCTTGGTGGCGGTGAACAAGTCGTTGCGGTTGGGATCGTAGACCACGGCCTGGCTCAACTGGCCATGCTGTAACAGGGCGATGGAAACGGCATACTGCGGCAAGCCGTGCAGGAAGTTGGTGGTGCCGTCCAGCGGGTCGACAATCCACAGGTATTCGGCATCGTTGCCCTGGGCGCCGGTTTCTTCGGCCAGAATGGAGTGATCGGGATAGGCGTCTTTTAAGGTTGCGATGATGGTCTGCTCGGCGGCATGGTCGACCTCGCTGACGTAATCGTTGAAGCTCTTGCTGCGCACTTTGATGGCGCCGAGGTCCTGGGAGGCGCGGGTGATGAGGCCGCCGGCACGACGTGCGGCTTTTATCGCGATACTGAGCATGGGATGCATGATTGTTTTCCGTTGCCCCGCAAGGGGGATTTAAAGAGCTGTTAAAATTGCAATTTTAAGGCTTTAGCGCCAATCCATAAACATGAATTCTTCGGAAACATTGGGCCGCATCCGTATTGTGCTGTCCCGCACCAGCCATCCCGGCAACATAGGCGCGGCAGCGCGGGCCATGCAGACCATGGGCCTGCGGCGGCTTTGCCTGGTCAGTCCGCAGCGCTACCCGCACCAGGATGCGATCTCGATGGCCGCCGGGGCGACCGATGTGCTCGATCATGCGACCATACACGACAGTTTGCCACAGGCGCTGGCCGGCACGGCACTGGTGATCGGGCTTACCGCGCGGCCGCGCCAACTGTCCCACGCACTGGTTCCGGTGCGTGTAGCGGCAGCGCAAGCGGTGGAGGTTGCGCTGGCCCAGCAGGAAGTGGCGCTGTTGTTCGGAACCGAGATGTGCGGGCTATCCAACGAGGAACTGGATCAATGCCAATTGCTGGCGGCCATCCCTACCGATGAAGCCTACTCTTCGCTTAATCTGGCCGCCGCGGTGCAGGTGCTGACCTACGAACTGCGCATGGCAGCCATCGGCGACATCAAGCCGGAGGCCGCCGCTTTCCCGCTTGCCAGCCACGATGAAGTGGAAGGTTTCTATGGCCATCTGGAACAGACGCTAGTGGAAATCGACTATCTCGACCCCGCCGTACCGCGGCGTCTGATGCAGAGACTGCGGCGGCTGTTTTCCCGTGCCCGGCTGGAGAAAGAGGAGATCAATGTTCTGCGCGGCATACTCAAGATGGTGCTGCGGCAGGTGCGCAGGCCATAGCGTCTCACAGGTTGCGGCCGTTTTGTGGCAAAATACCACCTACCCGACGTAGGACAATTGTTTCCCACCATGTTCAATCACTTGCGCGAAGATGTCGCGGTCGTTTTCGAGCGTGACCCGGCTGCCCGCAACTCCTGGGAAGTGCTTACCACCTATCCTGGTGTGCATGCGCTTATCGTGCACCGCCTGTCGCACTGGTTGTGGGGCTACGGTCTACGCTGGCTGGCGCGCTTTATCTCGCATCTGGGGCGCTGGTTCACCGGTATCGAGATACATCCCGGCGCCACAATTGGCCGCCGCGTGTTCATCGACCACGGCATGGGTGTGGTGATCGGCGAAACGGCTATTATCGGCGACGATTGCACCATGTATCATGGCGTTACGCTGGGCGGCACCTCGTGGAATAAGGGGAAGCGCCATCCCACGCTGGAGCAGGGTGTGGTAATTGGTGCCGGTGCCAAGGTACTTGGCCCCATAGTCGTCGGCGAAGGAGCGAAGATCGGCTCCAATGCCGTGGTAGTGAAAGACGTGCCGCCCGGAGCAACGGCGGTGGGCATCCCGGCACGCATCCTTGACCGGGAAAAAGAAAAGCAACGTGACGAGACGGCCCAGAAGCTGGGGTTCTCCGCCTACGCCGTCAGCGACGACATGAACGACCCCATGGCCAAGGCTATCCATGCGCTACTCGACCATGTCGCGCAGCAGGATCAGCGCTTGCAGGAAATCGCCCAGCAGCTTGCCAAACTGGGTGCCGAAGTGCCCGCCGATGCGGAAGTTGCCAATGCCTTCGATGTAAATTACCTGAATAAAATAGTTGACTAAATACGCTGGGTATTGTATATTTTTTTATAGTTACAAACGTGGCGAGACGCCAGCGGCGTTTCGCAATGCTTAACCTAAGAAGGAGTTGATTGCCATGCGCCTAACCACCAAGGGGCGTTTTGCCGTTACAGCAATGCTGGACCTGGCCCTAAACGAATCTGATCGCCCCATCACACTTGCCGGCATCAGCGAGCGGCAGGAAATTTCACTGTCCTACCTGGAGCAACTGTTCAGCCGCTTGCGCCGCGGTGGTCTGGTCAAGAGCGTACGCGGACCTGGCGGTGGCTATCGCATTGCCAAGAAGCTCGAAGATATTTCCGTGTCGGATATCATCAAGGCGGTCGACGAACTGATTGATGCTACCAATTGTGGTGGCACCGAAAATTGCCACGAAAACAGCCATTGCATGACGCACGAGCTCTGGTTCAATCTCAATGTAAAGATTCTCGATTATCTGGCGGGCGTCAGCCTCAAGCAGTTGGTGGCTTCCCAGCGCGAGGGCACCGTCCTCGTCATCCCCGAGCCTAAACAAAAGGCACGTGCGCTGGCCGAAGCAGTCTGACCCAACACGCTATTTTGTTGCCTACGGCCTATCTCGACCATAACGCTACTACACCGCTGGATCGGCGCGTATTGGAGAGCATGTTGTCTTGCCTGCGCGGGCAGACAGGCAACCCGTCCAGCCGCCACGCTGCCGGCAGGGCGGGGCGCAAGGCGATCGATCAGGCCCGCGAACAAGTAGCAGCGGCAGTAGGTGCGCACTCCTCGCAGGTAGTGTTTACCAGCGGCGGCACGGAAGCCGATAATTTTGCCGTCCAAGGCATCTGCGCAGCACTCCGACCCAGCCAGATCGCCGTTAGCGCCATTGAGCATCCTGCGGTGATGCGGCCGGCACAGGCCTTGCTCAAGCGCGGCTGGAAGCTGTCCAAGACGGCAGTAAACAGCGACGGCAGGATCGATCTGGCTAGCCTGGAACATATACTGCGGCAGCCCACCGGACTGGTATCGGTCATGCTGGCCAACAACGAAACCGGCGTGCTGCAGGACATTCCGTCGGTGGTGGAACTGGCGCAGAGAAACGGTGCCTGTGTGCATACCGACGCGGTGCAGGCGCTGGGCAAGATAGAACTGAATTTCCGCGCACTGGGGGTGCAGGCGATGAGTTTGTCGGCACACAAAATCGGCGGGCCGCAAGGTGCCGGCGCACTGGTGCTGGACAAGAAGCTCGACATATTGCCGCTGCTGTATGGCGGCGGGCAGGAAAAAGGGCTGCGCAGCGGTAGCGAGAATATTGCAGCCGTTGTCGGCTTTGGCGTGGCCTGTGAGTTGGCGCGGCAGGAACTGGCGTCACGTAACGATGCCATGCGCGGCTTGCGCGACCTGCTGGAACAAGGCCTGCATGGCTTGGGTGCAATAATTTTTGGCGAGGCCTCAGATCGTCTGGCCAACACCAGTTTTTTTGCTATTCCGGATATCGATGGCGAAACGCTGGTGATGGTTCTGGATCGCCATGGTTACGCAGTATCGAGCGGTTCAGCCTGCTCCAGCGATAGCGCCGAGCCCAGTCCGGTGCTACAGGCCATGGGCGTGCCTGAAGAACTGGCGTGGAATGCCGTGCGGGTGAGTTTTGGCCCCGGCAATACGCAGGCACAGGTGGACGGTTTGCTGGCCACGCTGGAAAACGAACTGCAAAAAATGAAACGCATGGCCGCGATGGCCATATGAATCTCGGCTCAAGGAAATGTGCATGACTATTAAACTTCCGATCTATCTGGACTATTCGGCGACGACGCCGGTAGACAGGCGTGTAGCTGCAAAAATGATTCCATACCTGACCGAACATTTTGGCAACCCGGCCTCGCGCTCGCACGTTTTTGGCTGGGTGGCGGAGAAAGCCGTGGAAGATGCGCGTGCGGAAGTCGCCGCGCTGGTCAACTGCGACCCCAAGGAAATCATCTGGACCTCCGGCGCCACCGAATCCGACAACCTTGCCATCAAGGGCGCGGCCAACTTCTATGCCGGCAAGGGCAAGCACCTCATTACCGTGCAGACCGAACACAAGGCCGTCATCGACCCCTGCCGCGAGATGGAACGCCACGGCTTTAGCGTTACCTACCTCGATCCGGAACCTGACGGCCTGCTCGACTTGGACAAATTTCGCGCTGCCATCCGCCCCGATACTATCTTTGCTTCGGTGATGCTGGTAAACAATGAAATCGGCGTGATCCAGGACATCAAGGCCATCGGTAATATCTGCCGTGACAAAGGAATCGTCTTCCACGTCGACGCAGCGCAGGCTACCGGCAAGGTCGCCATCGACCTGGAGCAATTGCCGGTCGATCTGATGAGCTTCTCCGCCCACAAAACTTATGGGCCCAAGGGCATCGGCGCCCTGTATGTCAGGAGGAAGCCGCGCGTGCGCCTGGAAGCCCAGATGCATGGTGGCGGCCATGAACGCGGCCTGCGCTCGGGCACATTGCCCACGCACCAGATCGTCGGTATGGGCGAAGCGTTCCGCCTTGCCCGCGAGGAAATGGAACAGGAAAATATTCGCATCCGCCGCTTGCGCGACAAGCTGCTGGCCGGCCTTAACGAGATCGATGAAGTCTACGTCAATGGTGACCTCGATCGACGCGTGGCGCACAACCTCAACATCAGCTTCAATTTCGTCGAAGGCGAATCGCTCATCATGGCGGTGAAGGACATCGCCGTATCTTCCGGTTCCGCCTGCACCTCGGCCAGCCTGGAGCCGTCCTATGTGCTGCGTGCCCTGGGCAGAAGCGATGAACTGGCCCACAGCTCGATCCGCTTCACCATCGGCCGTTTCACCACGGAAGAGGAAATCGACTACACCGTGGATCTGCTCAAGGCCAAGATCGGCAAGCTGCGTGAGCTCTCTCCGCTGTGGGAGATGCATCAGGAAGGCATAGATTTGAACAAGGTTGAATGGGCTGCACATTAAGCTGATAGCCATCAGCGGTCAGCAATCAGCAAGGACGGCTAAGGATTTAGCTGAACGCTGACGGCTGAAAGCTGACAGCTATAAAGGAGTATCAAAATGTCATACAGTGAAAAGGTTTTAGACCACTATGAAAATCCGCGCAACGTCGGCGCACTGGACAAGAACGATCCGCATGTCGGCACCGGCATGGTGGGCGCGCCGGCCTGTGGCGACGTGATGAAACTGCAGATCAAGGTCAACGACGACGGCGTGATCGAGGATGCCAAGTTCAAGACTTACGGTTGCGGCTCCGCCATTGCGTCCTCATCGCTGGTGACCGAGTGGATCAAGGGCAAGACGCTGGATCAGGCGCTCGAAATCAGGAACTCTGACATTGTCGAGGAACTGGCTTTGCCGCCGGTCAAGATCCACTGCTCGGTGCTGGCGGAGGATGCCATCAAGGCAGCCATCGGCGATCTCAAGCAGAAGCAGGGACAAACTTTCAATACGGCTTTGTGCAAGTCGGAAGCGGCGTAAGGACACAGCTATGGCAATTACTCTGACCGAGGCCGCTGCCGCGCGCGTGCAAAAATTCCTCGCCGGTCGCGGCAAGGGGATCGGCTTGCGCCTGGGCGTAAAAACGTCTGGTTGCTCCGGCATGGCTTACGCGCTGGAATTCGTCGATGAGGCCAGCCCGGAAGACCTGACTTTCGAGAGCCATGGCGTCAAGGTGCTGATCGACCCGAAGAGCCTGGCTTATCTGGATGGCACCGAGCTGGATTACACCAAGGAAGGCCTGAACGAGGGCTTCAAGTTCAATAATCCCAATGTCAAGGACCAGTGCGGCTGCGGCGAAAGTTTTACGGTGTAATAAAAAGCTGTCAGCTTATAGCGATCAGCATTCAGCTACCCCGAAGTTCTTGCTGACCGCTGAAAGCTTACCGCTGACAGCTATCAGCTAAATGCTTACCAAAACCCATTTCGAATTGTTTGGCCTGCCAACGACGTTTGCGCTCGATAGTGCGCAGCTCGATCAAAGCTATCGCCACTTGCAAGGCAAAATCCATCCCGACCGCTTTGCCGCCGGTTCTGCAGCGGAACGCCTGCAGTCGCTGCAATACGCGACGCATGCCAACGAAGCCTACCAGACCCTTAAAGACCCGTTGGCGCGAGCACGTTACCTGCTGTCCTTGCACGGCGTGGATACGCAGGAGGAAAGCAATACCGCCATGCCGGCGGAATTTCTCATGCGCCAGATGGAATGGCGCGAAGCCGTAGAGGAAGCGCTGTCCGCGCACGATATCGACGCACTGGAAACGCTGCTGCGCGAACTGCAGCGCGAAAGCGGCACTCTGCAGCAGGCCATGGGCGAGGATATCGATCAGCGCCAGGACTATGTGAGAGCCGCACAGACCGTGCGCAAGCTGTGTTTTCTTGCTAAAGTACGGGACGAAATCGCTCAGGCAATTACCACGTTAGAAAACTAATGGCACTCCTCCAAATTTCCGAACCCGGCAAAAGTGCCGCGCCTCACCAGCAGCGGCTTGCCGTCGGCATCGACCTCGGCACCACCAATTCGCTGATCGCCACTGTGCGTAGCGGCATGAGCACTGTGCTGCTGGACGATGCCGGGCGCGCGCTGCTGCCTTCGGTGATCCATTACCGCGCCGACGGTGGCGCGGATGTTGGCTGCGCGGCACAATTACAGCAGTGCCGCGATCCCCAGAACACCATCTTCTCGGTGAAGCGCTTCATGGGACGCGGCTTGAAGGACATCGCCGATATCGTCCATCTGCCGTACCGTTTCGTCGATGCGCCCGGCATGGTACAGATCAGCACCGTTGCCGGCGTTAAAAGCCCGGTGGAAGTCTCGGCGGAAATTCTCAAGGTGCTGAAGGCCCGTGCGGAGAAATCCCTGGGCGGCGAGCTTACCGGTGCCGTCATTACCGTCCCGGCCTATTTCGACGAAGCGCAGCGCCAGGCGACCAAGGATGCAGCACGGCTGGCTGGCCTCAATGTGCTGCGGCTACTCAACGAACCCACTGCGGCGGCAGTTGCCTACGGGCTGGAGAACGGCTCCGAAGGCATTTATGTCATCTATGACCTGGGCGGCGGCACCTTCGATGTTTCCATCCTGCGCCTGTCCAGGGGGGTGTTCGAAGTGCTGGCGACCAACGGGGATTCCGCCCTCGGCGGCGACGACTTCGATCGCCGCATCTTCTGCTGGGTGCTGGAACAGGCCAAGCTGTCGTCGCTCAGCAACGAGGACAACAGCCTGTTGCTTGCCAAGGCGCGCGAAGCCAAGGAATGGCTGACAGAACATGCGGAGGCGCGCATCACCTGTGTGCTTTCCAGCGGCGACGTGGTGGATATCGCGCTTACCAGCAATATCTTCACCGATTTGACCCAGGCCTTGGTTGCCAAGACCCTTGCCCCGACCAGGAAGGCGTTGCGTGACGCCGGACTGTCTATCGAGGAGGTAAAAGGAGTCGTGATGGTAGGCGGAGCGACGCGCATGCCCAACATCCAACATGCCGTGGGTGAATTTTTCCATCAGGAACCACTCACCAACCTCGACCCGGACAAGGTTGTGGCGCTGGGTGCCGCCACCCAAGCGAACATCCTGGCCGGCAACCATGGCCAGGATGACTTGCTGCTGCTCGACGTGGTGCCGCTGTCGCTGGGGCTGGAAACCATGGGGGGGCTGGTGGAGAAAATAATTCCGCGCAATTCGACCATCCCGGTGGCGCGGGCGCAGGACTTCACTACCTACAAGGACGGCCAGACGGCTGTGAGCATCCACGTCGTGCAGGGCGAGCGCGAGTTGGTGGCCGATTGCCGCTCGCTGGCGCGCTTCGAACTGCGCGGCATACCGCCCATGGCGGGGAGCGCAGCCAGGGTGCGGGTGACTTTCCAGGTGGATGCCGACGGCCTGCTTGCCGTGTCGGCGCGCGAGCAGACCAGCGGCGTCGAAGCGCACGTGACGGTAAAGCCTTCCTATGGCCTGAGCGAGGACGAAATCGCGAATATGCTGCAAGCGTCGTTTTCCCACGCCGGCGACGACAAGCAATTACGCAACCTGCGCGAGGCGCAGGTCGATGCGCAGCGCCTGCTGGAAGCCGTTACGGCGGCATTGCGCAAAGACGGCGCGCAGTTTCTCTCCACGCCAGAGCAGCAGGATATCGAGCGCCATATCCAGGCGCTGCAAGCCGCCCTGGAAGGTTCCGATGTGGTTGCCATCAAGCAGGCCGCCGATGCGCTCAACCAGGCCACGAAAACCTTCGCATCCAGGCGCATGGACGCCTCGGTGCAGCGCGCGCTGGCCGGCCATACGCTGAAAGAACTCGAAATCTAATGGATCCCAGATGCCCCGACTGATCGTCTTGCCGCACGAGGAACTTTGCCCCAATGGCGCGGTGCTGGACGCCGAGCCTGGCGTCAGCATTTGCGACACCTTGCTCGAACACGGCGTGGAAATCGAGCACGCCTGCGACCAATCCTGTGCCTGCACCACATGCCACGTCATCGTGCGCGAGGGTTACGACAGTCTGGAACCGCCCCTGGAGGCGGAGGAAGACCTGCTCGACAAGGCGTGGGGTCTGGAGCCCAACTCGCGGTTGTCCTGCCAGGCGCTGGTCGACAAGCACGACCTGGTGGTGGAGATACCGAAGTATTCGATTAATATGGCGAAGGAAGGTAAGCGCTGATTTTTGGGGTTACATAAAGTCAAATACCACCGGCAAAGCCGGTGGCTTGTTCTGTTAGCGCCTCAAAGGCACCGACTAAACCGCGAGTCGCCGATGGCGGCAGATCAGGGATTTCCTTCCCTTTCAAGGGGAAGGTCAGGATGGGGATGGGGTTCGACAACCAGATGCCGAGTACTTTCCAATCCCATCCCCACCCCAGCCCTCCCCTTGAAAGGGAGGGAGCCAAAGCGGCCATTGCGCTTAACTGTCTCTATCTGACTACCGCATAGGTCAAACCTTTTAGAGTCCACCGGCAAAGCCGGTGGATTACCCATATGAATTAGCGAGAAGGGATGGGTGCAAGGCGCACGGATCGCAGCGACCGAAGCCAATACCACGCAACGCCCCGCAGGAAGTACTCTTGGGGTGCGCAGCAGACACCCTCCGCAGCAATTTTATAATCCGGCGTCTTCCCTGGCCCCCAACGCCAGCGCTCCCCAGTCCATTTCGCCGCGCCCTTTCGCCATCCCCGACAGCAGACGCCGGTGCAGCAGGTCGAGCAGCGGCAGCGGCACCTGTACCCGTCCCGCCTCATTCCTGGTCAATTGCATATCCTTGTAACCCAAGGCGAGCTTGAAGCCCGCCTGGTAGTTGCCGCTGCCGATCAGGCGGCCGTAATTCTGGTATATCGGACAGGCGAAAATGGTCTGGCCGAGCATGCCGAACAGCGCCTCGGGCGCAATGCCGCTTTTTTCCGCCAGCACGGCGGCCTCGCTCATCGACTCGATGGCCGCGGCGATCATGAAATTGCCGGCGAGCTTGACCACATTGGCCGCGCCGGGATCGTCGCCAAATTCAAAAATTCCCTGCCCCATCATTTCCAGCAGCGGTTTTACCCGTGTCCGCGCGCCGGCTTCGCCGGACAGGCAGATCCACAGCTTGCGTGCTGCTGCCGCGTCCGGCCGCCCGAACACCGGCGCGGCCAGGTATTCCGCGCCGTGCGCCCGATGCAAGGCAGCCAGCCGGCGCGAGGTCTCGGGCGACAGCGTGCTCATCGACAGGTGGATGCCGCCATTGCCCAGCGCTTTCAGCAGGCCTTTCTCGCCGCACACCACTTCGTCCACGGCCTGGTCGTTGGCCAGCATGGTGACGGCGATGCCGTCGGGCTTGACCGCCTGCGCCGGGCTGGCCGACCACTCCGCGCCCTGCTCGAGCAGCGATACGGCCTTATCGGCGCTGCGGTTGTACACGCTCAGTTCAAAGCCGCCGGCCAGCAGGTTGGCGGCCATGCCGGCCCCCATCTTGCCCAGGCCGATAAATCCGATGTGTTTTTTCATGGCCGATCCTTAATTAACATCCACCGCTAAAGCGGCAGCAAATCCATTGGGAAAGCATAGAACCGCCGTTGCGTAAGGGCAAGGGGCTTTCTTAGCAGCCGTTGGGGGCCAACACGCTGGACTTACGGATGAACGGGCGAGGCGGAGAGCTTGACTCCCAAGGCATGAAGCAGCTTTAGCATCGTGTCATAGCGCGGCTTGGAACCGGGTGTCAGCGCTTTGTAAAGGCTCTCTCGCCCAAGGCCCGCGTCTTTGGCGAGTTGCGCCATGCCACGCGCACGCGCCACATCCCGCACGGCGGTCAGGAATACATCGGGATTAGGGTCCTCCAGGGCGGCGGTTATGTATTCCGCGATGGTTTCCTCGCTGTCGAGATAATCGGCAGCATCGAAATTGGCAAATTTAACCATGGTTCACTCCTTATCCAAAGCCCGCGCCATCTCGATGGCGTGCTTGATGTCGCGCTTCTGCGAGGACTTGTCGCCACCCAACAGCAGCAAATAGACCAGCTCTCCGCGCCGGGTAAAATAGACTCGGTAGCCTGGCCCGACGTATATGCGCATTTCGGAAACCCCTTCGCCTACCGGCTCACAATCGCCGAAGTTACCGTGCTCTGCGGACCGGATACGGTAGGCAATTCGGGCGCGCCCCACCTTATCTTCTAAACCGGCGAGCCAAGCGTCAAATTCCTCGGAGCGCAGAAAGGTGTTCATGTGGCTAGTGTATCCGATTGGATACCAATGTGCAATCGTGAGCCGGGGCTGAGTGAAGGCACAACTCCAGAATCAACCGGGCTTGCGTGGCCTTATACGCAGCCGTCCCCTGCACGTCAGGCTAAGTACACAAACCACGTGGGAGCGGCTTAATGGCCTTTACCTACCCTACGCTGCCTGCAGCAGGAACTCGACCTTTACGGCCTCGAACGGAAAAACGATCCGGCCGTCTTCAGTGCGGTTAATGACGCCGGCGGCGAGTAACGCGGTAACGTCGCCGTGAACCGCTTTAACATCACGCCCGGCACGGCGAGCGGCCTCGCGGATGGACACCGGGCCGGCGCCGCAAAGGGCCTTGAGCAGTTCCCATCGCTTTTGCGTGAGCACTCGCCACAGCAGCTCGGGGGAAGCAAAGCTGATGCGGGCAGATTTTTGGGGTGCGCCGGCTTTCCAGGAGTTGGCGAAATCGGCCATGGAATCGGCGGGAGAGCGTACATCAAGTGTTACGGTTTTCATGGTTCCACCTCGCAATGTCACGCTGGAAATCGGCAATCAATTTGTCCGGCGTCGTGAATATGTAATCGGCTTCCTTTCCAGCAAAATGCCGGTGGTCTCCCTTGCCTGTCTCATTGTCGTAGCGGAGAACGCAAGTTCCAGATACCACGTAAGCTAACGACGCTGTATAAAAACTCTCATTTCCGCATCTTGCCGAAATCCCCTGATTACATCAAGATTATCGCATCACCCCCGCAGAGGAAGCGCCGCCATGGCCCGTTACAAGCACATCGACAGTAGCCCGCGGTTTCTTGCAGTTGACCTGCAACGGCAACTCATCCCCGGTACTATCGAACACGCCTTGAACCACCTGCTCGACCATGAGATCGACCTTGGCAGTTTCGATGACCGTTTTTGCAACGACGCCGCCGGCGCAGCCGCCTAGCCCCGGAACGCACTTCAACGGTCCGTCTCGTGCTTATTCAGCCCCAGTAACAACTCCCTCATGGAGAAAGAACAAACATAGCGCCCGGAAAAACGGGCGCGGAGTGGTTTGTGCAGCCGGAAATTGGCTCAAGTGGGGGCGGGAAAGAGGGTTTTTCTACAGCGTCAACGTTCAAGGTCAGGAGCGGTGCGCAGCGTTCCCTGTACCGCAGGGTTGGGCGTCACCGCAAAGGCGGCTCAAAATCGAGTCGCAGGCCGTGACGATTGAATTGCAATTGGCAAATCTGGTCGCGACCTGCTGACAACGCTGATTCAACGAGTTGTCGGTGGTTAGCTTCTTAAGCGCACCTGCAACAACATGAGGGACATACTGCTTTGGCAAAACTTCTTGTGCCACGCCAAGGCGTACTGCGTGGGCGGAATTATCGAACTGATCATAAGCGACAGGCCGAATGAGTTGTGGAACACCTGCACGCAACGCTTGGCTGGTGGAACCGATGCCGCCGTGATGAACGAATGCGGCAAGCTTGGGCAGCAAGCTACCAAAGGGGGCATAGTCGACGTGAATCACACCTTTGGGCAATGAAGCGGGAACTTGCTGTCGGAAATGCGTCAGGAGAATCGCCCGCACCCCGGCAGCCTCCGAGGCTTCAACAGACGTCTTGAAGAATTCATGCGCAGTGGCCGAGGCTGTTCCCGCCGTGAAGGCGACTGGCGGCTGACCGTCTCTTACAAATTCTTCGAGGCTCGGCAAGAAGGAGTCTCGATTGCCGTGATCATATAGAGGGAAGTCGGCTAGAGTCACTTGTTCAGGCCAATCGCTTTGGGGTTCGCCGAACCAGTCCGGAAACAATCCAACTACGCAGTCTGCCTCGTGAATCCAGGAACGGAATATCCGATTGACACTAGGCAAGCCGAGCTCGGCCCGATATTTGTTGAGTGGGGCCGTGAAGTTAGGATCATAGAAAGTCTTGTCAAGCATCCACCAAGCCGTCCACTTCAGCAGAGATGGTGTGCGCGATGTAATCCAATTTGGGACCAGTCGCGGCGGCCTCACATTCGACCGAAAGACGGACGGTGCCAGGTGAACGGTTGCACAAGGAACGCAGTCGGTTTCTCTCAGCAAGCGGGGAGAAAACAATAATGAATTGCCGATAGCTATTGTATTGTTGGGAATGACATCCGCTTTCATGGCCCGGTAGTATTCTGGGCAAATCGCGGCATACTCCACTGCTACACGCTTGAAGGCGCGGCTTGGGTCGCCGTCTGACAGTTCGCCAAATAGTGAGGAATATTTCTCGACCGTACTAATGGGCACGAAGCGAATTGCAGAATCCGTCGTGTAGCTGCGGAAGAACGGGTTGGCATAAAGAATGACTTCGTGCCCGCGAGCACAGAACTCTTGACCCAGTGCAACAAACGGCAGTACATCGCCGTGGCTGCCTGCTGTGGAAATTAGCACTCTCACACTGATGGCTCAAGCGATCGTGTGTGGAAAAGGTGACGCCCAACGTAGAAGTGAGCGGCC
>Ga0172367_10004738_pt1 | contig 16768 bp, 15 predicted proteins | sample Lak10m_FD_114542 | JGI IMG/M metagenome (GOLD analysis project Ga0172367, IMG submission 114542) | Freshwater microbial communities from Kabuno Bay, South-Kivu, Congo - kab_022012_10m | ecosystem: Environmental > Aquatic > Freshwater > Lake | place: Democratic Republic of the Congo: South-Kivu...
ACCGGGTATCTATTACATCGCACTCAAAGTGATCAACGGCGCAGGCGTGGAGACCATCCGCACCGCCACCATCGAAGTGCCAGTGGTGAAGACCGCCGAGCAGGAGAATATCCCTGCGCTGGTGTTGCCCACGCTGGTTGAAGAAGAAACCGAGCCTGTTACCCAGTCCATCCAATCTTCCACGCCACAAACCTTTGGTAACAGCAACAACCTCTTTACAGGGAACAGCATCCAAACCTCATTTTCTGCAAACAGCACAACCACCCCAACCCAATCCACAACGACTTCAAACGTCCTCTGGGGCGGAGCCGCCGCAGCCATGCTCGGTGCCACCCTCGCAGAATGGCAAAGACAGCGTGAAGAAGAGGCTGCCCGTCTCGCCGCCATGCGAAACAGCGGAGGTGGCGGTGAAGAAGGCGACAGTGACGCCGCTGACAAAAAACGCATGAAGGTACTGGCAAGGGTGAACCCGGCATATGCGAGTGCATTGGCAAAGGAACAAAGCACGAGAGCGGCGATAGCCAAGGTCACCGCGCAGGAGCAAAAGGCATGGACGCGGGAAAACACCCTGAAAGTGGAAGCGACACAGGCATACAAGGAAAGCGAGAATAAGGGTCAATACCTGAAGCAGGAGTTGCAGAACATCCGCGTTGAAGAAGCGGAGTACCGTGCGGAAGAGGCAGAAATTGCCGCACAAAACAGAGCGGAGAAGTTTGACAATCTAATCGTCGCCGAAGCGGAGATGAACGCCGTGAAACCTGTCACTCCGTATGTGGTGTCCAGTTACCTGGACAAGGCGGAGGAGACGTGGCTGAAGGGGAATGAGAGTCAACGGGCGTGGGCGGCGGTCAATGCGCAGGAGGAGGCGAAGAAGGCAGAACAGGAACGCCAGAATGCGGTCAGCGCGGCGCGGTGGGAGGGGCTGGCGTCCGTGGCGCAGGCGAAGCAAGAAAGTGAGAAGAATGGTGGAAATTTGGTTTCCACGTTTTGGAATGCGAGTATGTCCGCTGTGGGGAGTTTCTTGTCACCGAAGAATATGGGCAGAAGAGAATTATTGTCGATTCAGAAAGATGATCTCCTCCCTGAACCGACAATATTTGAAAAATTAAAAGAGTGGTGGCGAGTTAGATCGCTAGTTATCACACACCCTGAATATTTACCATTTGATACTGGCTCAGGAATTCATGGGTCAAGAGAAGCAACAGAAGAAGATAAGAAGGCTGAGATCTTCTTTAGGGGAGGTGAACTTGTATTCCTTTCACAAGGATATGATGATGCTGCCGCGAATATGCATCATTATTTAGGTAATAGTGGGGAAGACTACGAGGTCTCTGTTGAAGAGATGTTGGAAGAGATACCTATCTTCGAGCAAGAAAGCAACATAAGCCTTCGGCAATTAATAAAGAAGACCTTGAAAAATGAGTATACAGGGCAAAGTGTAGAAATTAATAAAACGACAGATTGGAAATCTCTTTTTCCAGATGATCCGAATTGGTTTTATGCAATTAATGGTTTTTATTATTCCATAGGTGCAAATATTGTGGTGACCCCACCAAGTGCTTCAGGAGGAAACCCTGAAGTTAAAGTAGTATATAAAATTTTTGTGAGTGATCCTTATACTTGGGACACTGGAAAAGGAACGCCTTTTCCAAAAGGCAACTTTGAATGGGCTACCTTGCCTGACTTTAATGATCCATATAAAGATAAAATAATAGACAATGGTGATCAATTATTGATATACGACACTGCACTCCAAGAACTGCACAAGGCTGGATTGGCTCAAGAATTCCGTGTTGTTGGAGAAACTGACAAAATAATTGTGGAGTACGTATATGACCAAGATAATAAAAAATTAATACCTGTAGAAAAGTAGGATTGAATGAAAACTTATGTAAAATCAATATCTATTATCATTTTGTCCAGTATTTTTATTTTAAGTTGCATTAATAATATTGATCAGGAGATGCCAATAGTAGAAATGGACCCAATTCAGACTTCACTCCCAATTACGGATATCGAATTCTTAGCACAGACCGAAATTCCAAAAACCGCTTTTGATATTCAAAGTCATGTTCGGTTTAACAGTGCAATTTATATTAAATTTCGCCTACCAGCAAGCGAATTAGACAAGTTTCTTTTTGATGCAGGGTTTAAGTCACTTGAAACTGGTTATTGGCCATTTGGCGACTATCCTATTGAATGGTGGCCTAATAGCAATAATTTTGAGGACAAACCTGAAGATACTTATGCCGGTGAAAATTTGGCACTTGTAGGATTTGGGAAAATTATCGGGGTAGATATGAAAGACAAGAACATTTTTATAATTTATCTTTTATGTTTTCGTACATAGTATTTTTTTATCCATTATAAATTCAGAAAATATGTTCTCTTTTACTAGACTTGAAATGCAAAAATATTTACCAATAATACCCATTCTACTTTTAGTCGCTACCTTGTTATCGCTTGTGCTTTATCCTGCAATCACCCCAACGCTTGGAATAATATGTCTGCTATTCACCCTTGCCCTCTCGACCTACACCATCATCCAAAAACATTCAGGGGCTGAACACGCCCGCGCCAAAATTCTCAAAGAGGTGAGCGTGATGGTACTTACACTCATTATCGTCCTCTTTCTCAGTGGGATTGCTGCTATGCTGGCGAATGCCCAAGTGGGTGTAAGATGGGGAGAGGTGGCGGGGTTGATTTCAGCCATTGCGGCGAGTTTTGCGGTGGGGTATCTTGTCCGCGTGGGGGTGGGGCGGTTGGTGGGGTAAATTCATGGCACAAATGGCAATGTCCGCTTTGCTCGGCGCCACCCTCGCCGAATGGCAAAGACAGCGTGAAGAAGAGGCTGCCCGTCTCGCCGCCCTGCGAAACAGCGGAGGTGGCGGTGAAGAAGGTGACAGTGACGCCGCTGACAAGAAACGCATGAAAGTGTTGGCGAGAGTGAACCCAGCCTACGCACGTTCATTGACACAGGAACGAAACACAAGAGCGGCGATAGCCAAAGTCACCGCGCAGGAGTTGAAGGGGACGAACATCAGCGTGGCGCAGGCGCAAGCCAGACAACAGGCTCAATGGGATGCCAACGGTCAGGCGATCTACGCAGCGAATCAGCAGTTCAAAGAGACATACGGCAAAGAGATGGACGCGGCGAACAAAGAGCAGGCGATCAAGGATGCGACTGTGAACGGGGTATTCAATACGGGACTGTATTCTGTCAACTTGAACGCAGCACAACAGAAGCAACAGGAAGCAGAAGCTGCTGAAAAAGCTATGCAAGATTACAGAATGGGAGAACATAATACTGTTGCGATTGTGCAAAAGGGAGGCGGCGGAAAACCTCTTGCCGCTCCTGCCAGCCAAACTGATGATTGGTTACTCAGTTATGAGCGAGAAGCCGCGCTGGAAATGTATAGAATTGGCGAGCAGAATCCAAATTTCACTTTTGACGAAGTTGTGGCTACTCTTGCATTACGGAAATTCAGAACAAATAGCCTTGTTTATCATTTTACCGGAGATAACGATACTAACTGCTCTAATTTTCTTTCACATGTTTGGTGGCAGGCGGGTATTCGATTTCCAGATTCAACTTGGAATATAGCTAAATTCAACTCACAACCATCGGCGGCTGGGAATGAAGTTTGGTTTAGAACAGGAGCACAACAAGAATTATTTTCCAATCATCAAGGTGAATTTAGAATAGTGTACTCGAATGTTGCTGGACAGCCTGGGGTTTTGCGTGATCAGCCTTCTTTCAATAGCATCCTGCAAAACTATCCGCAAATATTCAAGCCGGGAAGTGCGGTATTTTACTATAATTCTATTTACTATAATTCAGACCCCGAGATCGACAAATTCGCTTGGCAGCATGCGTCAATACTTGTGACCCCTCATAATCAAACTAATTTCTTTTCGCCTTCTTTTGCTAACTTCATATCTCGCCCAGCATTGGTCGAGCAGGATGGGTTATTCGACTTCAATGACTTACCTAGAGATATTCGTTCCTTGGACGATACCCCTAACGAACGACTCACTCAAATTTCAATCGTTCCTACTCAACCAATAGACCCTTCTTTGTATAATATTTCCCCCTCTGAGTTGTCATCTGCAATATTGGATGGAAAAAGTTGTTACACTGTGCAAGCTGGTGGTGAAGGGAACTTTTCTCTTTATTATTGTCCACCCACTCCGTAGAGGCTTCATGAATATAAAAAGGTTGATCTGTGTTTTTTGTTTTGTAACAATTGGCTTGATTGCTTGTCAACCCCAGGCTCCTGCGAGCGAAAATAGCAATACTACGCCAGTGAACTTGCCTCTAACGAAAAGCATATCCCCAACTCCAACGCTTTCACCAGTTGCTGAGACAATGCTGCCGACTATCAATCCGAAGGTTACACCAGAATGGAAAGATAGGAATCTGACGGGCAAGATCGTTTATGTAAATCGAACGGCAAATCAAATTGTCATTATGGATGCGGACGGGAAAAACTCGAAAGAGATTTCCTATATCCCTGGTAAAACTTATGAACCCTATATAGGGTCGCCGATAAAATGGTCGCATGATGGGCGCAAGTTAGCTTTTGGTTGCCAGAAGTTGTCAGATTCACCTGACTGGACATTCTTTCCAATAGGACGAGAAGAGGATGTACGCATAAGTCTGTGTGTTTTGGACTTGGTTGAAAATGTGCAAGGGAAAAATAAAGATATTTCACAGGGGTTGTGGGTAATTGAACTGCCAGAACGCTATATGCCTCTTTCTTCAGAGGGCGCATACAGTAACTCCCGCCGCTTTGCCTCATTGGCATGGCTTATGAAAGATGAAGAGATTATACTGACGCCATTTTGTGTTGTAAAAGTTGATGAAATCAAAACAGATTGCGTCGATTGGGGTACATTTGACCATTTGACCGAAGTAAATAAAACGCTTCTTCAAAATGCAGAGTTTATTGCGCCATCTCCTGTTGACCCGAGAAAGTGGACATTGACGATTGATAATAATATTATTATTCTAGATTTAGATACAGGGGAAGTTGAACAAATTGATGTGAAATATGACGATCTGTTTCTGTACTGGTCTCCTGATGGAGATAAAATGATTGTGCTTTCTAGTAATGCTATTGGGCTTCTCGATATTCAGACTTATTCATATGAAAGACTGATTTGGAGAGGTGAATATGGGATGAGCATTGAGCCAGAATTAATTACTGCTCGCCCGGGAGCAACTGGTTTATACTTATTGAATCTGTATTTTCCACGTCAAAATATTGCATGGTCGCAGGATAGTCGTTACTTTGTTCTGAATGTTTATTCGGTATTTCCATTTGCAGAGTCTGCCCGAATTTACACAGGGATGTATTATTTTAACCTTGAGACGGGCAAACTATTTCCTGTTCGCAACGGAAGTGACGAGCTAGGGTTTCCTACCGAATTTCAACCTGAATGGAATATTGACACAGTAAAAATAGAGGAGTTTAAGTTGTTTACATCTCCCGATTGGTATGCTTGTAATGGCATTGAGAATATTTGTGAGTTGTACAAATGAAAAAAAACATGCCATTCATTTTTGTTTTGCTGTTTCTGTTCACCTTACTTTCTATAGTACTGTATCCAGCGGTTAGCCTCATTCTGGGAATACTTTCCCTATTCTTCAGCCTCGCCTTTTCCACCTACGCCATCTACACCAAACACACAGGAACCGAACACGCCCGCGCCAAAATCCTCAAAGAAGTGGGCGTGATGGTGCTCACGCTCGTAATCGTCCTCTTCCTCGGTGGGATAGCGTCCATGCTGGCGAATGTCCAAGTCAGCGTGAGGTGGGGCGAGGTTGCAGGACTCGTGTCCGCGATTGGGGCGAGTTTTGGGGTGGGGTATCTTGTCCGCGTGGGGGTGGGGCGGTTGGTGGGGTAAAAATTTTAGCCCTTCATTTCCTTTGGCAGCCAGAGACGGGCATCTAACTCAACGGCGAGTGCCCCCGCCTTGAGCATGGATTGCACATCTGTGCCAGACCACACACCGCCAGAGCCGATGATGGGAATGCCGCTCATCGCCGCCGAGCGGACAATATCCAACGAACGGGGGAAGAGGGCTTGCCCGTACATTCTGCCGGTAACCAGATTTCCCGCTTTGCCATACATCGCCCCGCGCGGCGAGGCAAGGCTGATGGCGCTTGCGCCGCCATCCATGAGTTCGCGTCCCAGCGTCAACACCTGTTCGTGGGGGAGTGCAAAAATAAGCGGCACTTCTCCCAGGCACATATCCAAATTCATTAAAATAATGTCATCTGATAAAAGCGGCGCAAAACCGAGTTGAACCGCCATCACGTTTTCCACATTTTCCAGTTCGCGCACCATGCGCTGGGTTTCTTCGGGTCTATCTGCCATGAGGTGGACGATGATGGGCAGGTCGGCGCGATTCCATTTGGCGGAATATTTTTTCAGGGCAGCGTGAAACCCCGGGTTGGGCAAGCCAGTGTGCATGAGAAACCCGCCCGGGAATTCGACCAAAGCCGGATGGTGAGTCGGCAGGCGCGGGCGGAGTGAGATCGGGTTGGTTACAAATGCTCCGAATGAATCAAGCGAAATCCCATTCCGGGTGTCGGGCGTGAATCCCAAACTTCCCGCTGCGTTGATGAGTGGTTTGCTAAAATATAAATCGCGTTTCATATTATCGTATCGTCATTGCGAGGAGGACGCTCTTTCCGACGAAGCAATCCCATGAGTAAGTCCGAGATTGCTTCGGGCGAAGTGCATCGCCCTCGCAATGACGGGTGGAGATTCCCATGCAGCCCTTACAAAATATTCGTGTGCTCGATCTCAGCCGTGTGCTGGCAGGTCCATATTGTACGATGGTTCTCGGCGACCTGGGCGCAGAGGTCATCAAAGTGGAACCGCCCGAAGGTGACGAGACGCGCGGGTGGGGTCCACCGTTTGCGGGCGGTGAGAGCGCGTACTATTTGTGTGTCAACCGCAACAAGCGCGGCATGGTCGTGAATTTGAAAACGGATGAGGGACGCGAGATTTTGCGCGAGCTTGCCAGGCAATGCGATGTGATTGTGGAGAACTTTCGACCGGGTACGCTGAAAAAATTTGGCTTGGATTTTGAAACGCTTCAGAGTCTTAACCCGGGGCTGGTCTATTGTTCCATTTCGGGCTTTGGTCAAACTGGAAGTTTGCGCGACAAACCCGGCTACGATTTTATGATCCAAGCCATGGGCGGAATCATGTCCATCACCGGTGAACCGAATGGCGAGCCGATGAAGGTCGGCGTGGCAGTAGCCGATCTGTTCGCCGGACAAAATGCAGTGATTGCCATTCTCGCGGCATTGCAAGCGCGCAGCGTTACAGGCGGGGGGCAGCATCTTGATATTGCCTTGTTCGATTCTGAGTTGGGCTGGCTGGCAAACGTGGCAAGCAGTTATCTGGTTTCGGGGAATGAGCCGCGCAGGTACGGCAATGCTCATGCCAATATTGTGCCGTATCAAAGTTTTCAAGCAAGAGATGGCTGGCTGGTCGTAGCAGTGGGAAACGACAAACAGTTCGAGTCGTTTTGCCGTGTGATCGGGCGGGCAGAGCTTGCCAGTGACTCGCGCTTCCAAACCAATAAACTGCGTGTAGAGAACAGGGATGGGTTGATCGAAATTTTGAAACCCATCTTCATGGAAAAGAATGTGAACGAGTGGCTGGGGTTGATCGGTGAGCAATTCCCATGCGGTCCGATCAATACCTTTGAGCAGGTATTCTCCATGCCGCATGTAAAAGAGCGCGAGATGCTGGTAGAGATGGAGCATCCCACCATTGGGGCGTTGCCCCTGGTCGGCTCACCGCTTAAGATGGGCGGCACACCTGTGAATTATCGCCTCCCGCCGCCGTTGATGGGTCAGCACACAAAGGACGTGTTGAAGGAAGTCCTCGGTTATTCAGAAGAAACGGTGGAGAAATTGCGAGAACGCGGGTGTATCAAATAACTTTATTGGAGAATTTTAATGGATACCGTGATCTATTCCGCTTCACCGTTGAAGGCTTTTTCAGGCAGCTTGTTTTTCCTGCTGTTCATCTTTGGGTTGGGTGGGTTTAGCCTGTTCTCTGCCCTGTTCAGCCGCAGGCAAAAGACCGCCATGCGGGTGGGGCAGGGGATCGTTTCAATGATCTTGCTCTTGGCTGGGGTGGGCGGCGCAATTGCCACATATATGACCTTCACCAATGGGCAGACCACCGCACACGTCCATGTGGATAAAAAGAGGGTTGTGAAACGCAATTGTGACGCCCCCGGTGGTGTTTGCACAGACTACGTTATCGAAGCCAGTGATGGCGAAAAATATTACACCTTCGGCTTGGGGCAAAACACATGGGACCAGATCGAAGACCAGGCTTGCTACGATTTTACCTACTACCCTGCCAGGTCTTTATTTGGTGATTATTTACAGCAGGATAACCCCTACGCCGACTTGTATGAAACCACATCCAATATTATTGAGATAAAAACGTCTCGTTGCCCATAATGTAAATTAGACCTCTTATAAAAGTGTTCGTAGGGCAGGTTTTCAACCTGCCTATGTGAAATTCTCGAAGAGTGTCAGGCTGCAAGCCTGAACTACAATTGACTTATGCAAGAAGTCTATTAATCAAAAAGTGACAGTCATCTGTGAGGTGACTGTCACTTGCAATTAACTCGGAGCTTTGCTTCTTATGCGGTTTCGATGAGACCCATGGCTTGCAGCATCTCTTCGTTGCTTGCGAACTTGAAGAATTCCAGTCCGCGTTTTTTGGCTTCTTCCGCTTCGACCGTTTCCAGCCGTTTCAGATCATCTCGTGAGACGATGGGTTTGCTCAAAGATTTGACCTTTTCTGCAACCGCTTCTGGCAGTGCATTTGAAGGAACGCGTCCCTTCAAATATTCCAGCACAGCTTTGGCGGCATTTGTCCCATCGCGGCGGGCATAGCCAACCAAGCCTTCACTTGCCTTGCGTGCCCACCCGCCAACAAAAATTCCCTCGGTCGTGGATTCATATGAGATGCCGTCAATGGGGAACCTGGGGTCCTTGTTCTTGGCGAATTCACCCCAATCGGTGGGGAGACCAAAATTGGCATCCACCTGGTCGCCAATGGCGAAGATGACCGTATCCACATCCAACGTGCGTTTTACACCAGTGCCTTTTGCGCTGGTTCTGCCATCTCGCTCTGAAAGAATGTTCTCTTCCACTTCCAATTTGGTCAGTTTGCCATTCTCGCCGATCATTGCACTGGGCGAGGCGAGGAAGTCGAATCTGAATTTCGCATTTTGAGTTTTTGGGTCAGCCTTGGCGAGCGCTTCTAAAATTTTCTGTTTGCCAAAATCCACATCCTGACCGATCGCTTCCAGAACAGGGCACACTCGCTCCAATTCCTGTTCGAACTCATTCATATCAAGATAGGCGATCAGGTGCTTCATTTCTTCTTTCGTGAAATTCACCTCTGCCGGACCGCGCCGTACCACCGCCGTAACCTCTTCCACGCCTTGATAGTTGATCAGGTAACGGGAGAGGTCTACCATCACATTGCCCGCGCCGATAATGGCAACTCGCTTGCCAAAGGGGAATGTCTGCTGGCTGAAAGGGGGCAGGTTGTTGTAATGAAACACTACATCCTTGGCGTGGTATACCCCGGGCAGGTCTTCGCCAGGCAAGCCCAAAGACTTCGTCCCCTGCGCACCCGCAGAGACCAGCACCGCGTCAAAACCGAGAGCGCGAATTTCATCCAACGTAAAATCGCCGCCTGCGCCAATCGTCACATTGCCGAAATAGTTAATATTTTCAAGGTCAAGCGCCTGCTTAAACTGCTTGCGCAACCCTTCTTTCATTGTATGTTTTTCAAGGTAAATACCGTACTCCGCCAACCCCCCCGCCTTGATATCACGATTAAAAAGCGCAACCTGCACGCCATTGTTCGCCAACTCACGCGCGCCAAAAAGCCCCGCAGGTCCTGCGCCGATCACGGCGACAAGAAATTTACTTTCCATTCTCTCTTCCTCCAAAGATAAAATTAGAAACTCATTGTAGTAAAAAAAACCAGCGCACTTTTACCACAAAGGTCTTGGAATTTACAGACAAAAATACCTTTTTTTTAAAATTCCTGTCTGCTTTCAATAACATAGTCTGACAACTCATAAAAAAGTTACTACCGTTTATTAAATAGAACTTTTGCAAAAGTCTATCGTAGGTCAGGCTTTTAGCCTGACGCCCTCTTGAAATTTGATACATGGCGGGTTGAAAACCCGCCCTACAAATACTTATGCAAGAGGTCTAATAAAAAATTAAGAGTTTTGCTGTGTTCACCCTTTCAAATCCGTATCGGCTGCCAGTCTCCAACTATGTTAATATTAGGCATAGCCGCACAGGAGAAGGTATGGACGAGGAACCCATCAAGGAAGACCCTGTAGAAAAATTTAGAAAACTGATCGCCAGTTTTATTCCGCTTGCGCGCCTGACCCGGAAAAAGGTGGAAGAGCCCGTTGAAGAAAAGCCAGAGGCTGAAATGGACGATAAGAAAAATCCCATCTCTTCATTGCCTAAAAAAGCTGCAACCGATGCCGGTAAACTTGCCGGGTTGCCCAAAAAGGCGGAGAGCGCCAACACCCAACCGGAAGAAAAAACTACCAAACCTGCCGAAACGCCCAAACCCAAAGTTGACCTGGCATCACTGGTCAAAAAGAAGAAAGACGTATCGCCGGTTCAACCCAAACAGGATAAAGCGCCCGCCTCAAAACCCGACCTCAAACCTGAATCTGCGCTTCAAAGCGGATACCCCACCTGGGGTCCCCGTTTATGGACGACGGCAAGTGTGCTAACCCTTACCATCAATATCATTATTATGCTTGTCCTCATCGTTCTGGTCATCGGCGTTTATCGTATGCGCCTGAACCTCACACAGATCACCGCGCTTACACCCAGCGTGGTGAACCTCCCCGGCGGTTTATACGAGAATTTTGAGAAAATGGAACGCGCCAACATTGAAACCAATGTTGTGGTCGAGGCGGTCATCCCCGTCAAGTTCAACCTGGAACTCGATCAGCAGACCAATGTTGTCCTCAGTCAGGATGTCACCATCACGAATGCGCTTGTTACGGTGAACACGGGCGGGTTGAATATTTCCCGCGCTGCAACCACCATTGTCCTGCCTGCCGGTACAACCCTGCCTGTTAATTTGAGTCTCACCGTCCCTGTCGATCAACAAGTGCCGGTCACCCTCAATGTGCCGGTCAATATCCCGCTCCGTGAAACCCAGCTAAAAGAACCATTCGTCGGCTTGCAGGAAGTGATAAAACCGCTTTACTGTTTCCTCACCCCGCAAGCTGTCAATTTGGATGGGCAGCCTGTTTGCCCTTGAAATAGACCTCTTGCATAAGTATTTGTAGGGCGGGTTTTCAACCCGCCATGTATCAAATTTCAAGAGGGCGTCAGGCTAAAAGCCTGACCTACGATAGACTTTTGCAAGAGTTCTAATATATATTCGCTACCTTTGGAGTTAAATGAGTAAATCCATCACGCAGGTCACACTCAAGAACGGCATGAAAGTCATGCTTAAAGAGATCCATACCGCGCCCATCATCTCATCATGGATATGGTACAAAGTCGGCTCGCGCGATGAACCCACCGGAAAAACGGGTATCTCTCATTGGACAGAACACATGATGTTCAAAGGGACAAAGAAATTCCCCAACGGGGTTTTGGATAAAGCCATTTCCCGTGAAGGCGGGCGCTGGAATGCCTCCACTTCGCGTGATTCCACCCGTTATTACGAAACCATGCCCGCCGCCAAAATAGACCTTGCCTTGCGTCTCGAAGCAGACCGCATGACCAAAAGTATCTTCGAACCAAAAGAAGTTGCCTCTGAACGCACGGTCATCATTTCGGAGCGGGAAGGCTCTGAAAATGAGCCAATGTTTCAATTGAGCGAATCCATGCTTCATGCTTCGTTTCGCGTACATCCATACCAGCATGAGATCATCGGTGATATGGCAGACCTGCATAGTATCACTCGTGAAGATCTGTATTCCCACTATCAAACCTATTACATTCCCAATAACGCCGTTTTATCTCTGGCTGGCGATTTTGATACAAAGGTCATGATCAAACGTGTTCGAGAGTTGTTTGAGAAAATTCCGGCAGGGAACGTTCCCCCTCGCTTGTCACGCCCTGAGCCTGAACGCAAGGGTGAAGTTCGGCTCACGGTAGAAGGACCCGGCGAGACAGTGTTCACGCAGGTCGCTTATCCTTTCCCCAATGCCACCCATGAGGATTACTTCCCGCTTCAAGTGCTGGAAAGCCTGCTTAATGGAGCCAGCGGACTTTCTTATAAAACCTGTCGTCTGTACCGCGCGCTTGTAGATAAAGGCGTTGTGGTGGATATTTCCGGCTGGTCTGAATCCACCATCGACCCATTCCTGTATCGCTTTGTCATGATCCACCGCCCAAACACCAAACCAGAGCAAGCCATACAGATTCTGGATGCCGAAATACAAAAACTTCAAGATACCCCCGCCCCAGCGGCTGAAATTCACCGCGCTGTAAAACAGGCGCGCGCGGTTTTTGCCTATGGCAGCGAGAATATTACCAACCAGGCATTTTGGATGGGGTATACCTCCATGATCTCTGATTACAGTTTTTACACAAGCTATCTGGATAATCTTGCAAAGGTCACACCGAAAGATGTGCAGCGTGTGGCGCAAAAATATTTTCAACCAAATAAACGGGTGGTTGGCTCATACATCCCAACAGGAAGGGCTTCTTAATGGCTTCAAAATCCGTAAGTTCTTTGCCCAGCCCTGAAGATATTTATCAGTCCATTTTGCCAAACGGAATTACCGTGCTTGCTCGCGCTAATTTCAACAGCCCTGCTGTAAATATCAGCGGGTACTTGTCTGGCGGGTCTATTTTCGAGACGGATGAAAAACTGGGCTTGGCTGGTTTTGTATCAAGTATGTTGATGCGCGGAACTCAGCGCTACACCTTCGACTCCATATACAACGAATTGGAGACGGTGGGCGCAAGCCTTGGTTTTGATTCGGGGGTTCATAATGCCAGTTTCGGCGGACGCTCACTGGTTGAAGATCTGCCGCGTCTTTTGAACTTGCTTGCAGAATCGTTGTTCCATCCAACCTTCCCAAAAGCCGAAGTGGAACGCCTGCGCACGCAAATTCTCACAGGGCTTGCCTTACGCGAACAAGATACCTCTAATATGGCAGATATGCTTTTTGAGCGGCATCTTTACCCCGACCATCCCTACGGCAAACCCACGGACGGGTACGTGGAGACGATCCAATCTATCACCCGAAAAGATCTTGCCGCATTTCATCGGTTCAATTACGGACCGAGGGGGATGGTCATTGGTATCGTCGGGGCGATCCAGCCGAAGAAGGCGGTGGAGGCGGTGGCAAAGGCTTTGGGCGGCTGGTCAGTTTCCGGTCAGAAAGAGCCGCCAGCACTTCCTCCGCTTAAGCCTTTCAGGAAAATGATCCGTAAGCATCATCGTATTGAAGGGAAGTCGCAATCTGATCTTGTGGTTGGAACCCTCGGACCATACCGGAAGAATCCGGATTTCATGGCGGTTTCATTGGCGAACTCGGTGCTCGGTCAATTTGGCATGATGGGACGAATTGGGCACGTTGTTCGTGAACGATCAGGCTTGGCGTATTATGCTTATTCCAGTTTGAATGCAGGGACGGGACCAGGCAGTTGGGAAGTGAGCGCTGGCGTCAACCCAAAGAATTTGAATAAGGCGTTGGAGCTTATTGATGTGGAGTTGCGCGGTTTTGTAAAAAGCGGCGTAACAAAGCAGGAATTGGTGGATAGTCAGGCGAATTACATTGGGCGTTTGCCGCTTTCGTTTGAATCGAACGGCGGGATGGTAAGCGCCATTCTTAATATTCATCGTTATCAGCTTGGCATGGATTATTACCAACGGTATGAGGGTTTGGTGCGAAGTGTGACTCGTGATGATGTTGTGGAAGCTGCCCGCCGATATATCAACCCCGACCGTATGGTCATTGCAACGGCGGGTCCATAACGGCTTGAATTATGAATCTGCGAACCGGTGTTGATCTGATCGAAATTCATCGTGTTGCCGAAGCCATTCAGCAGCATGGTGAACGCTTCTTGGATCGTATCTTTACAAAGTTCGAACAAGAGCAATGCCGGGGGCGGGTTGAATCACTGGCGGCTCGTTTTGCGGCGAAAGAAGCGGCGGCAAAGGCGCTCGGCTGTGGTATTGGCGATGTAAGTTGGCTGGACATCGAAATTCGTTCGGATGAGATGAAAGCGCCCCATTTGGTTTTGCATGGAGAAGGGGAGCGGGTGGCAGGGCGATTGGGGCTGCGGAGTTTTTCGGTTAGCTTGAGCCATTCGCGCGATCATGCGATTGCATTTGTGGTCATGGTTGAATAAAAAATCCCTCCCGCGTGCCAGTCGCGGGAGGGAACCAAGGAGATATGATTTGGCGAAAGAAAAGAATCACATCTCTGCTTGACGGGGGAATTTACTTTTGGTCTTCGGTCCCGATCCAAAAGTGTCCGGGCATAACGGGGCGGTAACCACGAATAACGACTTTTCCAAATTCAAATTGCCTTTGGTCTGCTTCTAACATGCTGGGGTGAACCAGGCATAGATCAGGATTGCGACCGTATTTCTTGAAATAATATGCGATGGCTTTCTGAACCTTTACGCTTAGTGTCGTCTGCGGATCGTTGTCAAACCACAAAAGTCCGGTGTGCATGATTTCTCCTTGCTACTTGCTTACTTCTTCATCAATGGAAGGGAGCCAGAATTTTAATAAGTTGTCATCTTCTCGCATGGCAAATTCTTCGGCGGGTGTCAGGTGGTCTAAATTTTTACCTGCGAGCATTTTCGCGTGTTCTGCATCTTCAATAAAACTGAACAAACGAGTGCGGAAAAGTTCGAGCCATTCCATTTGTGCCTTGGTGTGATCGGTATCTAACGTTGCAAATGTCCATACGCGGCGGCTGGGTCCACGGAGGAGGAGCCAGCGTAAGTTTTGCCGGGTGAGTGGATCGAGATTGTTGAAGGCGTCCATGCCATCCACAAATAAAAGTACACACTGCCCATCCCCTTTGTTGTTATGAGCCCATTCTGCCAAAGACTTAATAAGTTCTGCGGTATTTTCTTCTTCTGTTTTGTAAATACCGAGGTTGTGTTCTTTGCCGTAAAACATTTGCCACTCATCGGGTTTGGTCGTAACGACACAATATTTAACCGATTCAGGACTGTGGAGGTTTTCCACGCCGCAGGCAATGGTTTGAAGCAAGCGAGTTTTGCCAGTCGTTGCATCGCCTGCGATCAAAAGCGGACCCGGAACGGGATCGTACAAATTGAGCAGTACCGGCAATCCGTCATCTGCCATTCCAAGGAAGAGCGCTTCGCTTGGCAGGGGAGTGATGCGGGCAAGTATCATGCTCAGGTTTGGCTGGGCAGGCTTGAGCGGAGTCTGAGGCGTGATTCCCTTTGCCTTTTCTTCCTGTATGATTTCCGTCAATGCATTGAGCATGAGGTCAAGTTCACTGGTATTGTTCATGTTAGAAAATATGTTCTAATAATACGTCATATAATTCCCTGTGTCAAGAGGTGTTTTTTTGTTTTTCGTATTAAATTCATTGTTGGCAAAATTGCTTGACGCATCGAATTGTTTTGGTATAATCTGTCCGCTAATTGACTTGCCGACGTAGCTCAATCGGCAGAGCATCCGCCTTGTAAGCGGAAGGTTACGAGTTCAATTCTCGTCGTCGGCTCTGGATTGCCGGACAAGCGCAAAGCGGTGATCAATTAACAATCAAAATGGGCAGTTACCCAAGTGGCCAAAGGGGACTGACTGTAAATCAGTTGTCAGAAGACTTCGGAGGTTCGAATCCTTCACTGCCCACTGCGTTGATATGGTTCAACGCACCCCAGCTACCAATTGGGGAACAGCACGTAATGCCCTCATAGCTCAGTTGGCAGAGCACACCCTTGGTAAGGGTGAGGTCACGGGTTCAAATCTCGTTGAGGGCTCAGTTGCTGCACAAGCATTCTTGAAAATTACTAAGGAGAACGTAACATGGCGAAAGGGAAGTTTGACAGAAGCAAGCCGCATTTGAACGTGGGAACGATGGGACACATCGACCACGGCAAGACAACATTAACCGCGGCTATTACAAAAGTAGCAGGGTTGGGCGGTCAGGCAGAATTTAAAGCCTACGACCAGATCGATAACGCCCCCGAAGAAAAAGCCCGTGGCATCACGATCAACATTGCACACGTAGAATACCAGACCGAAAAGCGTCACTACGCCCATGTCGATATGCCTGGTCACCGTGACTACATCAAGAACATGATCACCGGTGCGGCACAGGTGGATGGCGCCATCCTCGTAGTGGCAGCCCCCGATGGTCCGATGCCTCAAACCCGTGAGCACGTCCTCCTGGCTCGCCAAGTGGAAGTGCCCTCCATCGTCGTCTTCCTGAACAAGGTTGACATGATGGATGACCCCGAACTCCTCGAACTGGTGGAACTCGAACTGCGCGAACTGCTCAGCAGCTACGGCTTCCCCGGCGACACCACCCCGATTGTGCGTGGTTCCGCCAAGCAGGCACTTGAAAGCGCCTCAACTGACGCCAACGCCCCCGAATACGCGCCGATCAAAGAATTGTTGCGCGTGGTGGACGAATACATCCCCGAACCGAAGCGCGAAACCGACAAGCCGTTCATGATGGCTGTGGAAGACGTGTTCTCGATCAAGGGACG
>Ga0172367_10004739_pt1 | contig 16767 bp, 16 predicted proteins | sample Lak10m_FD_114542 | JGI IMG/M metagenome (GOLD analysis project Ga0172367, IMG submission 114542) | Freshwater microbial communities from Kabuno Bay, South-Kivu, Congo - kab_022012_10m | ecosystem: Environmental > Aquatic > Freshwater > Lake | place: Democratic Republic of the Congo: South-Kivu...
ATTGCCCCCCCCCCCCCCCCGAATTCGGGCGCCTCAGATGGTTGTCTGAGGCGTTGCGAGCGGGGGTTTTTACAGGTGGAGGCGGGTTGATGAATCAACTCCTCAGTCAGGTTGATACTGGCGACGCAGCAAATATCGACTTTTTGAAAAGTCCCACAGACCACGGAAGATCTCCCGTGGGGGCGGTAGCCATGCCCAAATCGGATGATCAGACTTACACTACGCTAGCCTTGCCCAAAGTAGCGATTCTGCTTTGCACATATCACGGCCAGCATTATCTAGCAGAGCAACTGGATTCTTTCGCTGCTCAAACGCACACCAACTGGGAGGTTTGGGCATCGGATGACTCCTCGGTTGATCAAACTTCAGACATTCTGAGCAGTTATCAGAGTGCGTGGGGATCGGAGAAGCTTTCGATAAAAACCGGTCCCCAAAAGGGGTTTGCCGCTAACTTCCTGTCCCTTCTCTGTAATCCTTGCATTGAGGCGGACTACTACGCGTTCTCTGATCAGGATGACGTGTGGGATGAAAAAAAGCTAAGTGCAGCACTTTCCCTTCTCGGTGAGGTGCCATCAGAAATTCCGGCGCTCTATTGTGGAAGAACGCTGCTTGTTGACGAGCAAAATAAAGAAATCGGTCTTTCTCCGCTCTTCAGCAGACCCCCGTGTTTTGCGAACGCCCTGCTGCAAAATATAGGTGGCGGAAACACTATGGTGTTCAATAGATCCGCTCGAAACCTAGTGGCTATGGCTGGTTCGCAGTTAAATGTGATATCGCATGACTGGTGGACTTATATGGTTGTGACGGGTTGTGGTGGGAAAGTTTTCTACGACCCAGTCCCACATGTTCGCTACCGGCAACACATTAATAATTTGGCTGGGGCCAATCAAGGTCTTTCTGCCTCGCTGGTGCGGTTGAAAAAAGTATTGCACGGAAGGTATAGAGGGTGGCTTGATATCAATATGGCTGCGCTAGATACGATCAAAAGTAAGCTAACCGCTGAAAACAGAATTATTCTCGATTCCTTTTCTCGCGCCAGAAAAAAATCTTATTTTATTAAGGTGCTGGCGATCTTATCTTCGGGAGTTCATCGCCAAACCGTTCTTGGGAATATAGGAGTTGTTGTGGCGTCGCTTGTCAACAGAATTTGAGGTGACCTTGTGCTGAAAATATATTGCGAAATGCGGGGTGTAAAGTGAAGGTGCTTGTAACGGGTGCTGATGGGTTTATTGGCTCCCATCTTGTCGAGGCCCTTGTAATGAAGGGGTATGACGTTCGTGCTTTTGTGCTTTACAACTCATTCAGTTCGTGGGGTTGGCTAGACAATGCCTCGAGTCAGGTGCGTGACAGCCTCGACGTGTTCTCCGGCGACATTCGCGACCCTCACGGTGTTAAGGCAGCCATGCACGGCTGTGATGCAGTCTTGCATTTGGCGGCGCTTATCGCGATCCCTTATTCATACCACTCCCCCGATACTTACATTGACACCAACGTCAAGGGCACACTCAATGTGCTGCAGGCGGCGCGTGAGCTTGGGATTAAGCGCATGGTTCATACTTCCACCAGCGAGGTCTATGGCACGGCACGCTTTGTTCCGATCACCGAAGAGCATCCGTTGCAAGGGCAGTCACCCTATTCAGCTTCGAAAATCGGCGCTGACCAACTAGCCTACTCTTTCTATGCATCGTTTGATTTGCCGGTCGTGATTGCCCGGCCTTTTAATACCTATGGGCCCAGGCAATCGGCGCGTGCCGTCATACCGACCATCATTACGCAGATTGCCAACGGAAAAAATATGCTCAAGCTTGGTGCTGTGTCACCAACCAGGGATTTCAATTTCGTTAAGGACACCGTTGCTGGTTTCATCGCGGCGCTCGAGAGCGATGCCGGTGCCGGAGAGGTCATCAACTTCGGAAGTAATTACGAAATCTCCATTGGCGATACGGCGCAGCTTATCGCCGATGTGCTTGGCAAGCCAGTTGAAATTCACACCGACGAAGCTCGCCTGCGTCCTAGGAACTCCGAAGTCGAAAGACTCTGGGCTGACAACCAGAAGGCGCACAGACTTTTTGGTTGGAAACCTGTTTATGGGGGTTATGAGGGTTTCCGAAAGGGGATTGAAGAAACGATCGAATGGTTTTTGAAACCTTCCAACCTGGCTGCCTACAAGGCCGACCGATACAACATCTGACATGAAGGACCAGTACAAATCATTTGCGGCATCCTTTGTTTCGGCCCTGCAGCAGGCTTTGGGGGGGGCTGGTGATGGACTTTCGCTGCATGAACCTGAGTTTGTCGGCAACGAATGGAAATACGTCAAGGAATGCCTGGACACCGGCTGGGTATCCTCCGTTGGCAAATATGTAGACGAATTTGAGCGTCGCCTGGCTGAATACACAGGGGCCCGGCATGCTGTCGCGGTTGTAAATGGAACAGCAGCACAGCACATGGCGCTGCTGTTAGTGGGTGTCCAGCCCGGAGACGAGGTGCTAGTGCCATCGCTGTCATTTGTCGCCACCGCCAACGCAGTTGCTCATTGCGGCGCGATCCCGCATTTTGTGGACTGTACCGAGCGAACTCTGGGTCTGGATCCTGCGCGTTTGGAAGACCACCTTGAGAGGGTGTCTGAACCAGTCGCCGGCGGACTGCGCAATGTCATCACGGGCAGACGTATTGCGGGCGTCGTGCCGATGCACACCTTTGGCCATCCGGTAGAGATCGCCGAATTGATGCGGGTGGCGGGCCGATTTGGTTTGCCGGTGATCGAAGATGCTGCAGAGTCACTTGGTAGTCGCTATCAGGGGCGCCATACAGGTACTTTCGGTCAGGTAGGCATCCTCAGTTTTAATGGCAATAAGGTCATTACCACGGGCGGTGGCGGAGCGATCCTCACAAACGATTCGGAGTTGGCCAGACGTGCCAAGCACCTCACAACGACTGCCAAACTGCCTCACCGCTGGGAATTTTCCCATGACGAGGTGGCTTACAACTATCGCTTGCCCAATCTCAATGCAGCGCTTGGATGCGCGCAAATGGAGCGTCTGCCGAGTTTTCTGCAGCGCAAACGCCAGTTAACTGAGCGTTACCAGGATGTTTTTGGTTCTATGAATGGGATTTTGCTTGTCAAGGAGCCGCATCACTGTCAAAGCAACTACTGGCTCAATGCAGTACGTTTGGAGAATCCGGATTTAGTTGCTCGAGATATTCTTTTGGCTGCTGCCAATGATGCTGGATTTCAGTGCCGTCCCGCTTGGAAATTGCTACATACGCTACCGATGTATCTTGACTGCCCGCGTGCCGATTTGGCAGTGGCAGTTGCGCTTGAGGCAAGCCTTATCAACATCCCCAGCAGCGCCAAACTGGCGGAGTTGCGGCCGTGAGAGTCCGCCGCAAGATTTGTGTGGTCACTGGCTCGCGCGCCGAGTACGGGCTGCTCTACTGGCTGCTCAAGGACATCGCGGCCGATCCCGAGCTGGAGCTGCAGGTCATCGTCACCGGCATGCACCTCTCGCCGGAATTCGGTCTCACCTACCGGCAGATCGAGACGGACGGCTTCGCCATCGACGCCAAGGTCGAAATGCTACTGTCGGCCGACACCCCGGTCGCCGTGACCAAATCGCTTGGCCTCGGCGTGATCGGCTTCGCCGACTCGCTGGATCGCCTGTCTCCGGATATCGTGGTGGTGTTGGGCGACCGCTTCGAGATTCTGGCCGCCGCGCAGGCAGCCATGCTGGCGCGCATCCCCTTGGCCCACATACATGGCGGTGAAACTTCTGAAGGCGCCTATGACGAAGGTATGCGCCACGCAATCAGCAAGATGGCGCACTGGCACTTCGTCGCCGCCGAGCCCTACCGCCAACGCGTGGTGCAGCTGGGGGAAGACCCACAGCGCGTATTCAACGTAGGCGCGCCGGGGCTGGACCACCTGAAGCGCACACCGCTACTCTCCCGTGATGAGCTGGAGCAATCGCTGGGCATGCGCCTGGGCCAGCCATTGCTGCTGGTCACCTATCACCCGGTCACGCTGGGCGAACGCACGCCAGAGGCTTCCATGGAAGAACTGCTGGCCGCGCTGCGAGATATCGACGATGCCTGCGTGGTGTTCACATACCCCAACGCCGACACCGGCGGGCGGGCGTTGCGGCAAGCCATAGATCGCTTCGTTGGCGATCACCCTCTGCGCATGCGGGGCTACGCTTCGCTCGGCCAACTGCGTTACCTGAGCCTTATGCGGCAGGCCGATGCCATCGTCGGCAATTCCTCTAGCGGGCTCACCGAGGCGCCCGCGCTCAAGAAAGCCACGGTCAACATCGGCGACCGTCAGAAAGGACGCCTAAAGGCCAGCTCGGTCATCGACGTACCGGAAATACGCGAAGAGATCTGTGCCGCGATACGTCGCGCACTGTCGCCCGAATTTCGCGAACAGTTGCCGCAGACGCGCTCCCTGTATGGCTTCGGCGACGCGAGCGCAGCTATGGTGCGTCAACTCAAGGCCACACTGCCGACAATCCAGAAACCCTTTTTCGACATTGCACATGGCTACTGATTCGACCACCTTCATCATCGCCGAGGCTGGGGTGAACCACAACGGTTCTCTCGATCTGGCGCTGCAGCTGATCGATGCCGCCGCCGAGGCAGGCGCGGACGCAGTGAAATTTCAGAGCTTCCGGGCCGAGCATCTGGTAGCGAAGCATGCCGTCAAGGCTGCCTACCAGAAGCGCGCGACCGACCCCGATGAAAGCCAGTTCGACATGATCCGCAAGCTCGAGCTGGGCGAGTCGGAGCATGAGCAACTGATCGCCCACTGCAGGCAGCGCGGCATCGCGTTCATGTCCACGCCGTTCGACAGCGGTAGCCTGCAGTTGCTGACCGGCCGCTTTGGACTGGAGACCATCAAGGTTTCGTCAGGCGACCTCACCAATGCGCCTTTCTTGCTGGAGATCGCACGCGCGGCTAAACGGGTCATCCTGTCCACCGGCATGTGCACGCTGGCCGAGGTCGAGGCGGCCCTTGGCGTTCTGGCCTTCGGCTTCACAGCAGCGGCCGATGCAATTCCGTCGCCTACATCCTTCGAACAGGCCTATGCCTCAATCGATGGGCAGAGTGTCTTGCGACAACGTGCTTCCGTTCTGCACTGCACCACCGAATATCCGGCCCCGGTGGCCGAGGTCAACCTGCGCGCAATTGACACCATAAGACAGGCCTTTGGGCTGCGTACCGGCTATTCCGACCACACGCCGGGTATCCATATCCCGATCGCAGCGGTGGCACGTGGCGCTACCATCATCGAAAAGCATTTCACGCTAGACCGCAGTCTGCCTGGCCCCGACCACCGCGCCTCGCTGGAGCCTACAGAGCTCGTTGATTTGGTGCGCGCTATCCGTGACGTCGAGCTCAGCCTGGGCGACGGCATCAAGCGTCCAACCGCTAGTGAATGGAAAAACCGGCCAATCGCGCGTAAGAGTCTAGTGGCCGCGCAGCCCGTCAGCCAGGGCGAACCGCTGATGCTTGCCTGCAAGCGACCAGGCACAGGCATAAGTCCCTATCGCTATTGGGAACTGCACAACACGCCAGCAAGGCGGGATTACATGAGCGACGAGGTCATTGATGGCTGAACAACAAATCGCCATGCTGGCAGGCGGTGGCCATGCCCGCGTATTGCTCGATGCACTGGAACGCTCCGGCACGCGCGTGAGCGCAATCCTCGACCCTGCCATCGCGGCAGGGCAGCAGGTGTGTGGAGTGCCTGTGCTAGGCGATGACAGCTGGCTAGATGCGGTGTCCGCCGCGGATTACATGTTGGTTAATGGCGCAGGGGCACTGCCGCGCTCGACACTGCGCCAACGACTATTCGAACGAGGCAAGCAGATTGGATTTCCGTTCATCACAGTGGTGCACCCGGCAACAACTATCGGCCACCAAGTAGAGCTGATGGAAGGTGTGCAGATCATGGCTGGTGCCATATTGCAGTGCGGCACGCGATTGCACGCCAACGTTGTGATCAATACCGGTGTACGCGTAGACCACGACTGTGAGATCGGCGAGCACGTTTTTGTCGGTCCCGGTGCCATCCTCTGTGGAAACGTACGGGTCGGTCCTCAAGCTTTCATCGGGGCAGGTGCAGTCGTACTGCCCGGAACCGAGATTGGCGTTGGCGCAGTCATAGGTGCTGGCGCAATAGTGACGAAAAACGTACGTGACGGTGTACTGGTGATCGGTAATCCCGCAGCAGAAAAATTGGACGAGTAACCTTGAAAAGCTTTAGAAACGTCATTGTCACACCGCAAACATTTTTGCGGGATGCTATTTCGCGTATAGATAGTTCCGGTCTGCAAGTTGCTCTGGTGTTGCATGACGATGGACGTCTGGCCGGCATGCTAAGCGACGGTGATGTTCGCCGGGCAATCCTGCGTAGCTGCGACCTGAATACACCGGTAGCAGAGATCATGAACCTCAATCCCGTGACCGCGCACATCTCTACTGGGACGCATGAGTTAATGGCACTGATGCGTCGCAGGGGATTACATCACATTCCGCTATTGGATGATGAGAAAAAAGTAGCTGACTTGGCGACTTTGGACGTGCTGGCTGGCATTTCTGAGCGCCCCAACTGGGTAGTGCTGATGGCCGGTGGGCTAGGAACAAGGCTACTGCCGCTCACAGAAAAATGTCCTAAACCCATGCTGCACGTGGGCGGGAAGCCGATTCTGGAGAGCATTATTGAGAGTTTCGTGGAGCAGGGCTTCCGTAAGTTTTTTCTGTCGGTGAATTACCTGGCTGAGTCCATACAGGACTATTTTGGCGATGGTGGCCACCATGGAGTGGAAATCCTGTACCTGCACGAAAAAAAACGTTTGGGAACCGCTGGTGCACTGTCGCTGTTGCCCGACCGACCGACCGACCCGATGATGGTTATGAATGGCGATCTGCTAACGAGAATGCGATTCGATCAGATGCTGCAGTTCCATGAGGATCATGGTGCGATGGCTACCATGGCTGTCCGGGAATATGATTTTCAGGTGCCATTTGGCGTAGTCAATATCAGTGGCACCAGCATCGCCTCGATCGACGAGAAGCCCGTGCATAGATTCTTTGTCAATGCGGGTATTTACACGCTTGCACCTGAATCGTTGGAACATATTCCTGCTGATGTATTTTTCGATATGCCCACGCTTTTTCAAAACCTGCAGACCAACGGACAGACCACCTCAGCGTATCCGCTGCGCGAATACTGGCTGGACGTGGGGCGCTTAGATGAATTAGAGCGCGCTCGGAGCGAATGGGGGACAAATGGAGATGTCAAGTGATCGGGGGCGATAAAGTGCTTGCGGTAATACCGGCTCGCGGTGGCTCCAAGGGGGTTCCCGGCAAGAATATTCGCGAGATCGGGGGTAAGCCACTGATCGCATGGACCATTGATGCCGCCAAAAGCGCGCGCTGCGTCGATAGGGTAATCCTAACTTCGGACGATGCCGATATCATCCTTGTCGCGAAAGAGTACGGTTGCGAAGTGCCGTTCGTTCGTGAGGCCAGACTCGCGCAAGACGACACGACGACCATGGAAGTAGTGCTCGACACCCTAGAGCGCTGCCCGGGCTACGACTGGGTCCTTTTGCTCCAACCTACCTCGCCACTACGCTCAGCTGATGATATTGACCAAGCTGCAGAGCGCTGCCTACGACACGGCGCGCCAGCTTGCGTATCGGTCTGTAGGGCGCAGGAGAGCCCATATTGGATGTTCACGATGGGCGCGGACGACCAGCTTGAGCCGCTCTTGCCACACTTCCAACTGACCCGACGACAGGACCTTCCGCCTACCTACTCGCTGAACGGAGCCATCTACTTGGCGCGCACCGAGTGGCTCAGGCAACACAAAAAATTCATTTCGAAGGGTACCGTCTCATATGAGATGCCTGTCCAGCGCTCAATCGACATCGACTCTGAGTCAGACTTTCAACAACTCAAGATATTTTTGGAGAACCAATAACATGTTTCGCTATCCCCGACGCCGCGAGTTCGACATCGAGCCTTTCAAACGTGAATCTGGTCCGCATGACATCCGCTATGGCCTGCCCCACAACGTCAACTTCTGCAAGAAGTGTGTGATTTCCAACCAGCGGCCCAACTCGGCTGTGGAATACGGGCATACCAAGGACAGCAAAAAGACAACCATCCATTTCGACGAGCACGGCGTATGCGACGCCTGCCGCATGGCGGAGCAGAAGCACGGCACCATCGACTGGGCCGAGCGTGAGCGCCAGCTCCGCGAGCTGTGCGACCGTCATCGCAGCACGGATGGCTCCTATGACTGCGTGGTGCCAGGTTCCGGCGGCAAGGACAGCTTCTATGCTGCGCATATGCTGCGGACCAAATACGGCATGCACCCGCTAACGGTGACCTGGGCTCCGCACATTTATACCGAATGGGGCTGGAAGAACTTCCAGAGCTGGATCCACGCCGGCTTCGACAACTTCTTGTGCACTCCTAACGGCCGCATCCACCGCCTGATCACGCGTCTGGCTGTGGAAAACCTGTTCCACCCGTTCCAGCCTTTCATGTTCGGCCAGAAGGCGCTGGCGCCCAAAATGGCATTACTGCACAAAATCCCGCTGGTATTCTACGGCGAGAACGAGGCCGAGTACGGCAACCCGATCGCCGACACGCAATCAGCAAAGCGCGATTGGTCCTATTTCACGGCCTCCGACAAGTCCAAGATCTACCTGGGCGGCACTTCGCTCTCCGATCTCAAGGAACACTTCGGCGTCGAGGAATACGAACTGCAACCTTACTTACCGGCAAACCCGGAGCACATCGAGCAACAGAAGGTGGAAGTGCACTACCTGGGCTACTACCTCAAGTGGCATCCGCAGAGTTGCTACTACTATTCGGTCGAGCACGGCGGCTTCCAGGCCTCCCCCGAGCGCACGCCTGGCACCTACAGCAAGTACAACAGCATCGATGACCGCATCGACGACTTCCATTACTTCACGACCTTCATCAAGTTCGGTATTGGCCGCGCCACCTATGACGCCGCGCAGGAAATCCGCTCCGGCGATATCACGCGCGACGAAGGCGTGGCGCTGTCTAAGCGATTCGATGGCGAATTCCCGGATCGCTTCGCGGACGAGATCTTCCGCTATCTGAGCATTCCCGAGAGTGAGTTCCCGCAGGCCTCCAAGATGTTCGAGCAGCCCGTCATGGATTACGAGTACTTCATGCATCTAGCCGATACTTTCCGTTCGCCGCACCTGTGGAAGTTTGAGGATGGCGAATGGAAGCTGCGTCACCAAGTCTGGCATCCCGAGGTATAAAAGGTGGCTGGTATTCGATTGATCCCCCGGCTCGACATCAAGGGCCCCAACCTCATCAAGGGCATCCACCTCGAAGGCTTGCGTGTGGTGGGTGATCCGCAGGAGTACGCTCGTCGGTACTACGAGCAAGGCGCGGACGAGCTCATATATATGGATATCGTGGCAAGTCTGTATGGGCGCAACAGCTTGCGAGACATCGTAAGCCGCACTGCACGTGATGTCTTTATTCCGCTGACAGTCGGCGGGGGCGTTCGCTCAGTTGATGACGTCAAGGAATTGTTAAGGGCTGGCGCTGATAAGGTTGCGATTAACACAGCAGCTGTGCAGCGACCACAACTAATCACGGAGGTATCACGTGCATTTGGCTCTCAGTGCATGGTTCTCTCGATTGAGGCTAAAAAAATCGGGGGAGACAAATGGGAAGTGTTTACCGATAACGGTCGCGAGCGCACCGGTCGTGATGTCGTTGAGTGGGTCGCACAAGCTACTGAGCTGGGCATAGGCGAGATCCTGCTGACTTCAGTGGACCAGGAAGGCACGCGCAAAGGCTTTGATGTCGAGCTGGTACGCAAAGTCACAGCGGCAACCACCGTGCCTGTGATCGCCAGCGGCGGCATGGGCAGCGTGGATCATCTGGTAGATGTTTGCGAGCGTGGCCAAGCTGACGCAGTAGCCATCGCCGATGCGCTGCACTACGACCGCCTAAGCCTTCTGGACATCCGCCTCCAGGCACTTGAGCAAGGTTTGACCATTCGTACAGTTTAATTAGGTTCCATTTCTCACTTTAGGAGTAATCATGAATAAAAAACTAGTAATCGCTTCACTGCTCTTCAGTCTGCTCGGCCTGTCTGGATGCGACCAGGGACCCAGCCAGGCGTCCAAATCGCAGGCCAACGTAACGGCAGCAAATGAAAAGCCGATCCCAGAGCAGGCCATCGAAGCGGCACTATCTTCGCCAGAGACTGCAGCCCGCTTGGCTGCCAGTTCTCCCGAGGCGACCGCTATGGCTGCCGCACGCGCAGCAGAGCAAGTGGCATCGAAAGCTGCAGCCGCACCCGAGTCCTCGCTGGTCAGGGTGACAGCCTATGCCAAGCTGGCTGCCGTAGCTGCCGCTGCCGCACCTCAATCCACTGCCGCCCGTGATGCCTCGCAGCAGGCCGAGTCTCAGCGTAAGCTCGTTGAAGGCTTGGTCAAGCCTGCCGCAACAAAATAATAGAGCAGAGGGATGTTCAGTAATGGCTAAGCGGGTGACAATCCTGGACTACGGTCTGGGCAACATATACAGCGTGTCGCGCGCACTCGAGTACTTGGGTACGGAAGTGCACTTGACCGACCGGCCAGCAGAGGTGCTGGACGCCTCCTGGCTGATCCTGCCGGGCGTGGGCGCTTTCGCCAACGGCATGCAGGGATTGCAGCAGCGCAACCTGATCGAGCCGTTGCGCGAATACGCTGCTAGCGGCCGCCCGCTGCTCGGCATCTGTCTCGGCATGCAGATGTTGGTCACTTCTAGCCACGAGTTCGGCGAGCACCAAGGCTTGGGCATCATCCCGGGGCAGGTGATGCCCATCGTCAGCAAAGGATCCAGCGGCATACCGCTCAAGGTTCCGCACATCGGTTGGGGATCTTTGGAAAGACCACCTGCTTGTGACAGTTGGAATGGCACGATACTTGAAGGCCTGTCAGAGCACACTGACACTTATTTTGTTCACTCGTATTCCGTTGTGCCTGACTATGAGGAGCACCGCCTTGCCGATACGATATATGGAGATTTTCGCATCTCCGCGGCGATCCGTAAGAGCAACGTCTATGGCTGCCAGTTCCACCCTGAGAAAAGTGGACCTAACGGACTTAAAATCATTGAGAACTTCATTAATGATCTGTAGTTTGAGCCATCACTAATGAGTTTCCCTTGCACTAAACCTGTACATTCACTATTGCTGATATCCTTTCCGCATCAACTTCTACACGCACTTAGTGCACTAAAACATTACAGAATTCGCGAAGGAATCCCGGAGCAAGCGCCAACGATCATTTTCGCATGGTCATTCCAATCTTCGGAGCATGAGCAGAATTCTCCGTTCAGGATTTTTCTGGATAGCGTCCTTTGTGAGTTCCCTTTTGTCACTTTGGTTTTTCCGACATTGCATGAGCGTCGCTATGAACTTTCGCCGTTTCGCACACTGATCCATCGTGTTGGCTGGGTCAGGAGTAGGTTGCACGCGTTTTCCGTTGATGCCATTTTTTTCGCTCACGATGCTAGTGCGGACCGAACCGCACAGGTGCTAATGCAGTCGTTTTTGGACGCTAACACCATTTGCTTCGGTGATCCACCTGGGTTTCTGCATCCCCAATTCCATTCACAACATCAAGGCAATCCTATTAAGCGCTTAATTTGGCGGAGTCGTACTAGGGGGCTTACATCCCTACGCAGCCCAACGATATCGATTGTCACTATTGGTTTTGACGAAAATATCAGCGCCTCTCATGGCGATGTTCTGGTTCTCCCTCGGAGTTTGGTTGTTAAGACGCTCGCAGACATACAACGGGGGCTGGATAAAATCAAACACGACCTGCGTGTTGACTACAATAATCAAGAAGAAAATGCCGGTTGTCCAAATATATTACTAATAAGCAACTTCTCTGAAAGCGGGCTTACAAGCAGAGAGAATGAGTTGGCGTTATATATCGACATTTGTAAGCAGTTCGTCACAAAAGGGGCCAAGATAATAATAAAACCTCATTTTGGCACGAGCCCTAAATTTATTAATAAACTGACAAAACTCTTGTCGGTATATAGGCCGGAAATATTCCCAACCATTTCAGCGCAGATTCCAATCGAGTTTTACCCCGAATTGGTTAAGAGATGCAACATCATATCGGTATCCTCCTCGTCGGCACTCCTCTCGTATCTTTTTGAAAAGCAGATATCCCACGCGTTGACAGCCGATCGCATAAAAAAGTACTTCAAGGTAGACCGCGTGACTTATATGCTGGAGGCAAATCAGGCGATCGAAAGTTCGCTTTGCACAGCTATTAACAGGCCACAAGATGCTGCCTGAGAAATCTTCTCCAGCTTCGAACAGGATCTTGTCTTTATTCAGGACTGTTGATCGTCAGTCACTACTGTGGATTGCTACGTCCAGCATTGCCATAGGCATACTTTTGTTTTGCGTGCCGCTGTATTCGATTCAAATATTTGATCGCGTTCTAACATCCCGTAGCCTAGATACGCTGCTTCTTCTTACTGCGATTGTGATACTCACGCTGTCTTCGATGGCGGCGCTTGATGCCATGCGAACACGGATCATGATTCGCATGGCTAATCGGTATGTCGTAAATAAAAGGCGCCTGATTTTCGATGCCGCCTTGAACGACTCGTCAAGACGTGCCGAGCCGAACAGCCAGTCTTTGCGTGACTTGCAGACGGTTCATCAATTTTTGGCAACCCCACCAGGAATCATCGCTTTTTTTGATTTGCCGTTCTCACTCGTTTTTCTGGCTGCAGTCTACGCCCTCCACCCACTATTGGGATTCGCCCTACTTACTGGAATTGTCATCCTCCTCGCATTTACTGTTGCGGGCGAATGGCTTACCGCGCACCATTTCCGCGCCAACAACGATTCTGCAATTCGAGCACAACGCTTTTCAGATGGCGCCATGGCGAATGCCGAGGTTGTTGACTCCATGGGCATGGGCGACGCCATTTATGCTCAATGGAGTGATAAATACGATCTAGCATTAACCCAATTTAGCAAGGCCGGAGATCGATCAGCAATAATTGCCGCTAGTGCACGCTGGGTACGCTTGATCCTTGCAGTGATGGTTACTGCCATAGGTGCATGGCTAGTACTGAAGGATGAATTAACAATCGGCGCGATGGTGGCTGCCAACATTCTGGTGGCACGTAGCCTATCACCTCTTGAATCCATCATCGGATCTTGGAGAAGCTTTGCATCTGCTACGGCTGCTCACGAGAGAGTTATCTCCGTATTAAGTCAATGCGTAAGAATTGATATCGGAATCAGGCTACCTGTTCCACTGGGGCTCCTGTCTATCGAGCGGCTTGTTTATCGCCCCCCAGGCATGGACTTGCCAACAATTAAAGGAATTAATCTTCAAATTCCGCCTGGTAGCTTGGTGGGACTTATTGGTCCATCTGGCGCAGGCAAGTCCACTCTAGCAAAACTTATTTGTGGTATTTGGAAACCGATAACGGGTTCAGTTCGTCTCGATGGCGCTGATGTTTACACATGGTCGAGAACGGATTGGGGGCTCTATTGCGGATATCTTCCGCAGGAAGTCGAGCTTTTTTCAGGAACTATTCGCGAAAATATTGCCCGCTTTCGTGAAGCGGAAGATTCCGATATCACTGCGGCTGCAATAGCAGCAGACGTCCACGAATTGATTCTTCAACTTCCCTTGGGCTACGACACCCATATTGGGTACGGGGGGGCTGTTCTTTCCGGCGGTCAACGCCAGAGAATTGCTCTCGCCCGCGCACTTTTCGGCAATCCCAAGTTAATTGTGCTTGATGAACCAAACGCAAACCTGGATGCTGAAGGAGAAGAAGCCCTAAAACGAAGCGTTCGTCGTATCCAACAAGCGGGGGTAACTGTTATTGTCATTACCCATCGGCAGTCGCTTCTGGCTGCGGCTGATTTGCTCGCCGTCATGGTCGAAGGTCAACTTCGGCATTTTGGTCCGCGCGTAGACGTGTTACGGCAGTTGCAGTTAGCTAACCAAGCGAAAGGCAACCGCAGTGATCAATAACACTAAGCCCTGTCCTCCAATAGGAATCAGGAGGGATGCATATCTGGTCGCTTTGGTCATTTGTCTTACGTTTGGTGTTTTTGCGCTATGGGGAAGCTTTGCACAACTGGATTCGGGAGCCATCGCGCCAGGTGAGATCATTCCTTCAGGAAGAACGAGAACAGTTCAACATCTTGAGGGCGGCATCGTGAAATCAATATTAGTCAAAGAGGGGGAACGGGTTGTTGCTGGACAGTTGCTAATGCAGCTTGAAGATGTGCAAGCGCGGGTGCCATTGTCAAAACTGCAATCAACTGCGGCGCAGAAATTGGCAGAAGCCAAGCTCGAGCTTTCGGCCTGGAATAGAAAGAAACAGAATCTAGAAAAAATGCATGCCGCAGCAAATGAAGAGTTTCAGGTTAATGAAAAACTGTACAAGAAAAATTATATTTCAAAGGTTCGTTTGCTTCAGCTTGAGAGTCGACTTTCAGAGATTGATGCACTAATCTCGGAAACAGAAAGTGAAGCATCAAGGGCGCAACTGAAAATCTTGGAACTAACCGCCGACTTAAAAGATGTTGCCCTTCTTGAGGACAGAATGACTCGAACCCAAATCCGTGCACCACAGGGAGGGACAGTCTCCGATTTGAGGTTCAATACCATAGGCGGAGTAATTCCGCCTGCCAGCAAGATTTTAGAAATTGTACCTGATGATGAGGCTTTGTTGGTTGAAGCAAAAATTGCAGCGAATGACATCGACGTCGTATTTCCTGGTCTCGAGGCCAGGGTAAAACTCTCGGCGTATAAAGCGCGGAGTCATATTTCATTGCGTGGGCGTGTTGTCATGATTTCAGATACGACGTTCCGAGATGAGGTGCCAGGGGGGCGAGGCCAACCTTATTACAGAGCTAGAGTAGAAATATCAGATAGTGAGCTTAAAAAGACGGAAGGAATTAATCTTGTACCTGGGATGCTCGCAGACGTTTATATTATTGCAGGGCGCCGTAGCGCATTCCGCTATTTATTTGATCCTTTTATTGAGAGCATAGAGCGCGCGCTCCATCAGAAATAGGTCATGTCATATACCGTCATTGACTTTCTTCCGTTCACGATCGCCATGCCCGGCGATTACATCCTTTCATCGAATTTATCAACGGATGGGTATGGGGTACTAATTCAAGCCAGCGATGTAAATATCAATCTAAACGGATATTCAATTAGCGGCCCCCAGAACCTTGATAATGAATTTTATGGAATATCATCGTTTAATCAAGACCGAATATCCATATCAAATGGCAGCGTCGTAGGCTTCCAATATGGCATATACCTTTCTGACCTAGTCGACTACGCGAATTCAATCGAAGATTTGACCGGTGGTGCTCACCTCATAGAAAACATAATTGTCAGCGATAGCACTTTTCGCGGCATTCGTGTAGAAGGTGAAAATAATATTGTTAGAAACAACTCAATATCCAACATTGGTGGATCAACAAGTTATCCAGATGCATATGCATTCGGGATTGAGAGCTTTGGCCGTAATGCCCTGATAAGTGGTAACGCGATTAATAATATTTACGGGTCGGGCGTATCCGATCTTGGGGAGGGAGTGGGGATATCTGTCACCTATTTTGGCGATGGGAGCATCGTATCTGGAAACATCATTACCAATCCGGGCAGCGAGGTTGACCAGAACTTTGTAAGCTGGTCAGCCCAATCAAGGTCGACATGGGGTGTATGGATCGGCGGTGATGTGCCAACTTACAACATAACCGTTGACGGCAACGTTATAGAAAACTTTATTTATGGGATCACCTACAAGCGAACCGTTTATGGTGAGTTCATTAATAATAATGTGACCGGCTCTATCGTTCCTTATTACAGACCGTTTGATCCTGATGGCGTGAGAGTTATCGATGGTGGAAACAATCTGTCAGACATAGGCGCAGACGAGTTGGTCTGGGGAAGAAATACCCCTGGTCAGATTGAAAGCATTGAAGACCTTTATTTGTCACCACTGAAGCGAACCGAGAGCACAGTTTATCTTCCAGTTCGCAATCCTACGAACGGTAATGATCTAATCGTAACAAACGGGGGGAACTATTTGGTGGATTATTGGACGGCACCAAATGCTGTCCAAATTAACTTGGCGCTAGGGAGTGTAACGGGTGGCGGTGGAGAAGACATTCTCATTGGCATCCAAGGTGCACAAGGATCAAGATTTGACGACCTATTGATCGGTGATGACCTCCCTAACATACTCGCAGGATCATCCGGGAATGATGAAATTTACGGTATGGGCGGGAATGATCTGCTGTTCGGAGATGACTCTGCTCTGCTGAATGATGCGGTATCTGGAAGTGACAAACTTTACGGTGGTGACGGCGATGACATGCTGTGGGGGGGCTACTATGACGATCTCCTCGACGGTGGCGACGGTTTTGACTTTGCTTGCTACAACGATGCCAATTATGGTGATTTGATCGTTTCTCTTGGCAACCCAGCTATAAATACCGGGGCTGCGGCAGGGGATGCCTTCGTCAGTATTGAAGGGTTAATCCTCGGTTCGGGAAACGATATGGGTTATGGTGACGACGGCGACAACTATATCTATGGCCTGGGCGGCAATGACATGCTCTTCGGTGGTTGGGGGGCGGACTATCTGGATGGGGGAAGCGGCTTCGACTACGCACGTTACGACGATGCCAAC